>Ga0209645_1000610_pt1 | contig 18410 bp, 23 predicted proteins | sample ETNvirenome_6_30_FD_184070 | JGI IMG/M metagenome (GOLD analysis project Ga0209645, IMG submission 184070) | Marine viral communities from the Pacific Ocean - ETNP_6_30 (SPAdes) (version 2) | ecosystem: Environmental > Aquatic > Marine > Oceanic | place: Pacific Ocean | collected 2013-06-19
GATATTTAGGGTAACAAGCGGTCCGAGAAAAACGGAGAACGCTCTTAAACTTTTATACCAAGCAATATACAATATCCAAAAAGGCTTGTCGATCAAGAATCGGCTAAATTGTTTAAAGCCTTATCCTTGTTCGTTGCGCAACACTGAACACTGCAGATAGGAACATAAATGTCAGACAAGATTAAGATTTTTACCATCAGCGATCATCCGCTGTCTCCGAGTGGTGTCGGAACCCAAACAAAATACATGATTGAAGGAATGCTAAAGACTGGCAAGTACCAGTTCGTTTCTTTTGGAGGTGCGATTAAGCACCCTAACCATCAAATGCAGAAGACTGAGGAGTGGGGGGACGATTGGTTGATTTGGCCTGTCGATGGATACGGTAGTCCTGATCATGTTCGCGCTCTAATCGATCAGCAAAAGCCTGATATTTTATGGTTTATGACTGATCCAAGATTTTATGCATGGCTTTGGAATATAGAAAATGAAATCCGTACTAAGATTCCCATGGTATATTACCATGTGTGGGATAACTATCCCTACCCTAGGTTCAACCGACATTTCTACTTGTCTAACGATCATGTGGCCTGTATTTCAAAGCTGACCCATGACATCGTACAGACGGTGGCACCAGAAGTTAATTCTTCATATGTACCCCATGCTGTTGATGGGGATGTATTTAAGCCGCACCCGCCGGAACTGGTTCAGAGCTGGAGAAAAGACAAGAATCTAGATGACAAATTCGTTTGCTTTTGGAACAGCCGAAATGCACGAAGAAAGCAGTCTGGTACATTGATTTGGTGGTTTAAGGATTTTCTAGATAAAGTTGGCCACGATAAGGCGTGTTTGATAATGCATACTGACGTCAAGGATCAACATGGTCAAGACCTAGAAGCAATTATTAATGAGCTTGGTTTGGTTGACGGTCAAGTGATGTTCTCCCGAGCAAAAGTTGATTCAAAGGATTTGGCCGCAATGTATAACATGGCTGATCTGACGATCTGCATTTCCGATGCAGAGGGCTTTGGGCTGTCGACCTTAGAGTCTATGAGTTCAGGTACACCAATATTGGTCAACATGACCGGAGGATTACAAGATCAGGTTACTGACGGAGAGCAATTCTTTGGAATAGGACTACAGCCATCTTCTAAGGCTATTATCGGATCTCAACAGGTGCCCTATATCTACGAAGACAGGTTGAATAAAGATGATTTTGTTAATGCTTTGGTTGAGATGTACGAACTAGGCCCAGACCGAAGAGCGGAGATTGGCTTGAAAGCAAGAGAGTGGACCCAGGATCGGTTCAACTTCGATAAGTATATCGAAACTTGGGACGAGTTGTTCACCTCAGTGCATGAAAACGAGGGGTCTTGGGACACCCGCAAAAACTATCAGTCCTATGAAGTAAGGGTATACTAATGTTGAAGAAGATTTTGATTAAGGGACCAGTTCTGTCACGGTCAGGTTATGGCGAGCAGACTAGATTTGCTCTGAGGGCCCTGAGGACAAAGGAAGAGATATTTGATATCTATCTGATTAACATACCATGGGGGTCCACAGGTATGATTTCTGGTCACGACGAGGAAACACTCTATATTAAGAATACCATTCTAAAGACGGCTCAATACGTTCAGAGCGGAGGCCAGTTTGACATTTCTCTTCAGGTTACAATCCCGAATGAGTTTGAGAAGATTGCACCTGTTAATATTGGATACACTGCTGGCATCGAAGCAACAAAGGTTGCGCCAGAATGGATTGCCAAAGCGAATGAAGTTGTGGATAAGATGATTGTTATTTCCAACTTCTCAAAAAATGTGTTTGAGCAGACCAAGTATGATGTCAAGGACCAAGCAGGCAACGAGCATCGTGGCTGGGGAATCAATGTACCTATTGATGTTGTAAACTACCCAGTCAGGCTCGTTGAGCCAGAAGAGGTTAACATTGATTTTAAGACAAGTAAAAACTTCTTAGTTGTATCTCAGTGGGGGCACAGAAAGAACGTAGATAATACCATTAAGTGGTTTGTCGAGAATTTCAGACACAATGAGGATGTGGGACTTGTGCTTAAGACTAACAGTGCATCTGATTCCATTATGGATCGGGAGTTTACCACAAAGCGCCTAGAAGCTCTTCTAAGGTCTTTAGGAGAGAAAAAGTGTTCTGTCTACTTTGTACATGGCGAAATGTCTCGTGGACAGCTAGCGTGGCTCTATGAGCATCCTACAATGAAGGCGATGATTAATATTGGCCATGGTGAAGGGTATGGACTTCCGTTGTTCGAAGCAGCCTACCATGGACTGCCACTAATCACGGTGACATGGTCTGGACAGATGGACTTTATCTGCAAGAACAATTCAAAGGGCAAGCAAGTGCCAAGAGTTATCAAGGTAGATTATGACATTGCTCAAATCCAGAAAGGCGCCGTTTGGAAGGGAGTTTTGCAGGAAGATGCTAAGTGGGCGTTTGCAAAGGAGGCATCATTCAAGCGTGCTCTAAATGATAGATTAAGTAAAGATAAGCATTGGGAGAAGGAGGCAAACACCCTCAAGAACCATATTCGTAAGAACTTTACCGAAGAGAAGATTTACTCTGATTTTATTGAGTGCTTATCTGATTATTACGAAGAGCCGGATCAGGATGTTCTAGATTGGCTAGAGAAACTAAAAGAGATGGAAAGTCTGTGAGCAAGGTAATATTCCTCCAAGATCTGTTCGCGCATCAGCACCTTGGAGGAGGGGAGTTGCATGACGCAGTTGTTATTGATCATCTAAAAAGTAAAGACTTACTTTATGAGACCAAGAACACTTATGATGTAACGCCAGAGTATATCCTCAATAATACTGACAAGTATTGGTTTATTAGTAATTTTGTTGCATTAAAAAATGTTTGCAAAGCTTTGATCTCCAAAGAATGTAGATATTTGATTTATGAACATGATTATAAATTTCTGAGAAATAGAAATCCAATAGATTACCCTAACTTTCAAGCACCAAACGAAGCACACAAATATAACTTTACATTTTATCAGAATGCGGAAGTTGTTATGTGTCTTAGTAAAATGCACCGTGAGATTTTTGAAAACAATCTGGTATTAGATAATCTAGACAATATCCACTGCAGTATGTGGTCCGACAGCGATCTAGAGTTAATGTCAAACCTAAACAAGAATCAAAAGCTTAATAAGTTCGCTGTTATTAATTCAAGCAACTTGATTAAGAAAACTGCCGAGACTGTTGCTTATTGTCAAGATGCTGGTATTCCATTTGATCTGATTAGCGCACCCGACCATCAAGAGTTCCTAACTCTTCTGTCTCGGTATATGGGATTGGTTTTTAGGACTGGCCACCCTGAGCCCACACCGCGAGTCGCTGTTGAAGCTAAAATGCTTAACTGCAAGTTCCTATCACAGAAGACTCTTATTGGTGTTGCGCATGAGGATTGGTTCCATCTCAATGGAGATGAATTGATAGAAGAGGTGCGATCCATGAGAGATCTTGCCCTAGATAAGCTAGAGCGAATAATGACATGAAATACAATATTTTAACTGTTATAAACGAAGACTATAGAGATTTTGGAAAGCTGTTCATTAACTCTTTATTTGAAAATGTGTGTCTTAAAAACGTAGAACGAATCCTCATATATGACACTGGACTGTCGCAGCATATGTTGGAATACTTTAGCTTTTTTCCAAAAGTTAGTGTTGTCAAAACAGGCTCGGATTTTAAATCTAGTGGTATACACGACGAAGGCTGGAAGAAGAACACATACTCTAAGACAAAATATTTGCTAGAGGCTCTAGAGACACATAATCTGCCAACAATAATGATAGATTCGGATTGCATCTTTAACTCTAACTTCGAAGAGCATCTTAACTTCAGTGTGGATGTAATAGCGTGCGGGAGAGACAGAGAAGGTTTTTCACGACACATAGGGTCTTTCTTCGCAGCTATGAATGTAGAGAACTCAAAGAAATTTATTAACGATTGGATCGCTAATATAGCTTATCTTCAAGAGAACACGGATCTGAAGCACTGCGAAAGTCCAGCATTGTCAAAGACAATATCGGAACAAGATAAGTATATCATTCAAGAGGTGCCCGAACAGGTTGTATCTGCAGTCTTCCCGGACGAAAAATCAGTCATTTATCATTTAAAATCTGACTATTATGCAACTACAATAGAGAAGAGGCTTGCACTGCCTCACTCTCAACCTTTCTGTAAGAGGTACCTCTAGTGTCACTGTCAGTAGTAATAACAACCTACAATAGATCTGATGTTCTGAGACAGAACCTAGACCATTTTCAAAATCAGACAGATATGGATTTTGAGATTGTTGTAGCAATTGATGGATCAACAGATAATACTGTTGAAATGCTGCAGAACTACGAAGCTTCGTTTCCAATCAAGTGGGTGGATACATTGGAGCACAACAACTATTGTTTAGCAAAAGCCAGAAACATGGGCATTGTAGAAACCACACGACCTATCGTAGCTATATTGGATGATGATTCATTCCCGGTACCAAAGTTTGTTGAGGCTCACAAGGCAAGTGCCCGTCGTGGTGTATTGACAGGAGGGTACCGCAACTCGCATGATCCCAATGATTCACTGCATCCAAAGATGAAAAGAACATTGCTTAAGTATGGAATTAATAAACCAACGGCAATAACAGAAAGAATAGTTGAGAACAACGCTAGCATGCTTAGGTCTGATTTGATAGGTTGCGGCATGTTCTCAGAGAGATTTATAGGGTATGGTGGCTGCGGCCAGGAGTTTATAGCAAGGTTGGCGTATCAAGGCTACAAGTATCAGTTTAATCCTGAGGCTATGATTTATCACCACAGAGAGTTTGAGGGTGACAATGGCCTGACGCGTGAGATGAAGAATGCGCAAGCTCAAGAATCAATAAGAATGATTCTTAAGCACGGAGTAAGAATGTAATGCCAGAAGTTGTAAGAGACATATTCGAAAATTATGTTAAAGATAGGTTTGATTTAGAAGATTGTATTGCTGTCAATAACGGGACGTCAGCACTCATAGCGCCACTATGGTCAATGGACCTGCAACCCGGAGATGAAGTTATTACAACTCCGTTTACATTTATTGCTACATCAAATGCGATCCTGATCGCCGGCGGGACACCAGTATTTGTTGATATAGATCCTATTACTCTTTTGATAGACCCGCAGAAAATAGAAGCAGCCATAACTGAAAGAACAAAAGCAATCATACCAGTTCACTTATACGGGCGAGTTTGCGATATGGATGCGATTCTTTCCATAGCCAAGAAGCACAACTTGGTGGTGATCGAAGATACAGCTCAAGCTTTTGGTGCAGAAGATCCTTCGGGAAGATTTGCTGGAATGATGGCAGATGTCGGTACGTTCAGTTTTTATAAAACGAAAAACATTTCAACCTTTGAGGGTGGAATGATATGTGTTCCTAAAAACAGCAAGTTAGATGCCATAAAGGTTAGAGCTATATGCAACCAAGGACAGATAGGCAAATATAATCATGTTTACTTGGGGTTCAATTTTAGATTAGCTGAGCCTCTTTGCCTAATGGCTTACGAACAGATGAAGCTGCATATGAAGGGTGTGAGAAGCGAGTTGGGTCTGCGCGGACCAGATAAAGGTCATTACCCAGAAGTAGTTTATAATCAACCTATTTATAAGAAACTAAAGCTTAAAGGCAAATGTCCAATCGCTGAGCAAGCAGCAAAAAATATCAAAATACTAATGGAGAAACAGAATGGCTAAATATTTGGTAACCGGTGGTGCAGGATTTATCGGATCTCACCTCTGCGAAAAACTTATTGAGTTAGGACACGAGGTAGTGTGCCTAGATAACTTTTACAACGGAAACCTGAACAATATCAGGGGCCTTTTCAATAACGAAAGATTCTTGTTTATAGAAGGCAGCGTGTTAGATGTTCCGCTGTTAACCGAAGTGACTCGGGGCGTAGACCACATCTTTCACTTGGCAGCACAAATTCACGTTGAAAAGTCGATTATTCGTCCCACGGAGACTTTGGAAATCAACCTTATGGGTACCAAGAATCTGTTAGACATCTGTAAGGTCAACAGAGGCATCTCAATGACGATTGCATCCTCAGCTGAGGTGTACGGTGAAGCTCCCGGAAAACACTCTGAGACAAGCCCTGTGAAGCCGCAATCACCATATGCTGCTTCGAAGGTGTCTGCGGAGTCTTTGTGTGTCTCTTATTTCTACACCTATGGAACAGATGTTCGCGTAGTTAGAAACTTTAATACTTTTGGCCCTCGACAGAAGTCTTCTGGGTATGGATCAGTAATCGCTATCTTTACGAAGAGGGCGCTGGAAGGCAAGCCTCTGATTGTGTATGGAGACGGCGAGCAGACAAGAGACTATCAATATGTCGAGGATGTCATTAATGGCTATCTAGTATCTGAAAAGGTACCAAAGGGCCAGATTGTCAATACCGGCGTTGGTGAAGATCACACAATCAATAAGATTGCAAATCTTGTAATCTCAATTTCTAAGTCCCCTTCTACTGTGGAGCATGTAGATCCCCGTCCCGGCGAGGTCAGAAAGTTGTTGAGCGATGTTACCAAGATTAAGCAATATGGCCACGTCAACTCCTACACGCTAGAGCAGGGCTTAGAGAAGTACATTTCCTGGGTCAGTAAGTATGATCTGGACAGCTTAGGGGTCATGAAGTGACAATCAATGCTTGTATAAACATTCTATCAAGTAGAACAAAGTGCTTGCCACTTTCGATTAAGTCGTTGTGGGATAACTGGAATCATCGGTATAACTACCCGATTTATGTACACTATTTTGATGATATCTATGACAATCCGGAACTTAGAGAGAAGATAATAGAGTTTACAAACTCACAGATAGAATTTATTCAAGTACCCTATGAAACTCCAAAAGATATACCCAATGATCAGTTGTTTTATAACCGCAAAGATCTATGGTATGTTCGGACTGGCCGATTTACGATTAACAGAAAGGGATACTTGCACATGTGTCACTTCTACAATAACTTGTATAAGTATCCAAACACCAAGTTTCATTTGCACGATTACATGCTTAGTGTTGATGATGAGTCAAAATTTTTGAAAGAAGTGCCCTATAACTTTTTTGAAGTTATGGAGTCGCGCCCCGAAGAAGCTGGGGTGATAAAAATGACGTACCCTCATATCAAGAAGGCGCATCAAGGAGTCGTTGACTCTAGGGTTGGAATGAAAGACTTCGTTATTGATTATGTAGAAAAATATGATATTGAGACGAAGTCAGAGTTTATTAACACCCTCCTGAAGGAAAGAACAGAACAGTATTTTCACGATAATTTAATCATGGGAGATTCTTGGATTTTTAAGACATCAACGTTTGACACTCCGGAGTGGAGACAGTGGACTGAGGAAATGAACAAGAGTGGTGGGATATATCGTGGCCGATGGGGAGACACAGAGATGAATGTTCTATTTTTCCTAATTCATCACGGCGAGATGCCATACGACTTTAAGACGGTTGACGAAGGGTATCACGATCAAGGTGGGTACCGACACATTCAGGGTTATGCTCCTTCTATTAAGGACGTGAATAAGTAAAATGAAAGTACTGTACATTGACAGCGGCAACAGGCTTGGCGATGATTACACCTACAGATATTATGGTGATTTTTATAGAGAACTGGTCGAGCAGGAAGAGGTCGATGTTTTCCAGGGCATACCTAATAACATAAACCCTTTATTGGCAGCAAAAAAATATGATTGTATAATTTTCGGTCTCGGATACTTTGCGGAAAGAAACACAAACGCATACAAAGAAATCCCGGGATTACGTGATTGTGATATCCCTGTTGTTTGTATGTTGCACAAACAGCAAGTAATGTTGAGAGAGAAGTTATACTTTTGCAAAGTAAACAACATTGATCTGCTGGTCAACGCTCACATAACCTACAAGAAATTTGGAGAACTTCTAGAAACTGCTTCTACTAGATTCTGGTTTTCTGCAACACCTGAAATATTTTACGATCGTGAAGTAGAAAAAATTTATGACGTTGGGTTTTGTGGGGCATCTCATGGTGATGGCAAGATAAAAGGACCTACTGAGAATCTTAGGGATAGGGTCTATAGTGTTGTGAAAGAGATGCCTGATTTGAATCTGTACTGGAACAGACACACCAGCCCTGAACACAGAATAAAATCCATAGAAGAATATGCAGAGACTATGAACAAAAGTAAAATCTGGATAGCCACAACAGGTCCGATATTGGATGTTAGTCCAAGATATTTTGAGGTTATTCTTTCTAAGACTTTGTTGTTTTGCAATGAGATGCCATTTGAGTATGAGGGTATGTTTGTTGATGGAGTAAACTGCGTGACCTATAAAAACGACTTGTCAGATTTTAAAGAAAAGTTAAATTTTTACTTGACAAATCCAAAACAAAGAGACATAATAATAGAAAATGCTTATAATCATGCAATAAGTAACTTAACCTCAAAACATATGTGTAACAACTTATTGCAAGAAATAAAGAAGATAAGCAAAGAGGCGTAAATGTCATTTGAAGTAATAAAAGATTTTGAAAAATCTATAGCATCTTTCTTTGGCGCACCACATGCTGTGGCTGTAGACTGCTGTACTCATGGTGTGGAGTTATGCTTGAGAATGAAGGATATCAAAAAGATAAGGGTACCTAAAAGAACTTACTTATCCATTCCTATGTTAGCTAACAAGCTTAATATAGATCTAGAATGGACCGATCAAGTGTGGCAGGACTACTACCACCTTACAGACGATATAATTGACGCCGCTGTGCTATGGAGAGAGGGTAGTTACATCCCGGGTACATACATGAGTGTCAGCTTTCAGTTTAGAAAGCACTTAAGCCTTGGCAGAGGAGGGATTATATTGTTTGATAAGCAAGAGGATTTTGATACCCTCAAAAGAATGTCATACGATGGCAGGAGCCCAGATGAGTCTTGGTCTGTACAGAACATTAAAACAATGGGATATCACTACTACATGACACCAGAAACTGCCAAGCTTGGTTTGGAAAAGCTGCCAGAGGCAATTGAAAGAAAGCCAAAGCAGTGGGTATACACTGATTGGCCAGATCTAACAACAATGGATGTTTTCAAAAAATGAGCAAAAAAGCTTTATTTATAGGGCTTAAAGACTGTGAAGATTCGAGACGCGCTTTCGAATTTTTAAATGTTTGTGGTTTTGATACGACGCCAGTCTGGACTGATAACAAGCGAGGTGCCAAGCTGCCTCCTCACGTCAAAGAGTGGTCTGGAGATTATTTATTTCATTTTAGATCATATTGTATTTTGAGAAAAGGCTTGCTGGACCGCGTCTCAACAGCGTCGATTAACTTTCACCCTTGCCCGCCGCGTTACCCTGGATCGGGCGGCATAAGTTTGGGGCTTTACAATGATGATAGTTATTCTGGGGTCACCGTGCATTACATGAATGAAAAAGTAGACAATGGTGATATACTGAAAATCTATGAAGTTCCGATTTTAAAGGACGACACTGTAAGTTCCTTGTTGACCCGTGTACACCACCAGCAGCTAGCTGCTTTTTTCGATTTTGTAGGCAGATTGGCTAAGGGTGGAGAAAAATATCTAAAAGCTCAATGGGCCTTGTCTGAGAACAAACGCTGGGGTAGGCATGTAGGTAAGATGAAAGAAATAGATGAGCTACAAAAAGTCAATTTTAATACTTCTAAAGAAGAGCTTGAAAGGATCATTAAGTCGACTTCAATTGGTAACCATGGTCCAGTCCTAGAGTTGCACGGTTATAAGTTTCATTATAGAGGAAAGAATAAATGAAGATTTTAGTATTAGGCCATACTGGCTTTGTAGGGCAAACCCTATTTAATCGACTAGAAAAAGAAAATTATGATGTTGTTGGGTTCTCAAGGACGACAGGGTTAGACATCCTAGATTATGATCAGCTACATTCGTGCATAGAGCAACACAAGCCAAATGTAATCTATAACTTAGCGTCACACGGTGGTAGTATTCACTATGTTAACACCTACGCAGCAGAAGTATTTTCTGATAATGTCCAGATGTCTTTGAACCTATACAAAGCAGTTAAAAACTTAGACCCAACGATTAAGATAATACAGCCGTTTTCAAACTGCTCTTACCCTGGGCACACCTCTGTACAAACTGAAGATATGTGGCTAGACGGACCCGTTCATCCATCAATATTTTCTTTTGGCAACTCGAAGAGATCAATATACTATTTGTCCGAGTGTTACCACAAGCAATATGGAATTAAAACCGTAAACCTACTTCTACCCAACACCTACGGGCCCGGTGATTCAGAAGACCCAAATAAAACTCATGCGCTGAACGGCATGATAATACGAATGCTGAAGGCGAAGAAAGCTGGTGATAAAGAATTCGTTGTATGGGGCACTGGATCCCCGGTTAGAGAATGGGCTTATATTGATGATTTTGCTGAAGTTATGGTTCTGTGCATGGGTATAGATCACATGGAATATCCAGTAAATGTAGGCCAGCAAAAAGGATATTCAATTGCTGAATCGGCATTGATGATAAAAGATATCTGCGGATTTGAAGGGGATGTAACATTTGATACATCCTATACGGATGGAGACCCAATAAAGATTGTTGGGGACGAGAAGTTCAAATCTTTGTTTGAAAACTTTGTATTTTTTGACCACTATGAGGGCATAAGGAATACCATTGAATACTATAATAAATTAATTTAAGGAGGCACTAACTAATGAAAAAAGTATTAATAACCGGCGGTGCCGGATACGTCGGAACAACATTGACCCCAATGCTACTTGATAGAGGGTACGAAGTTACCGTTGTAGACAACTTGCTGTTTAACAACGGAGACAGGATGATTCCGTACATCACAGACAAGAACTTTACTTTTCACAAGGGTGACGTTAGAGATCTGGAGTTGCTGAAATCGTTAGTGAAAGATAAAGACGTCGTGATTCACTTGGCGGCTTATGTTGGCTACCCTATTTGCCGTCTAAAGGGTGAGAAAGAGTCACACTCCCTAAACACAAAGGCTACTCAAGACCTAGTTGATATGCTAGACGATGATCAGTATTTACTATTTGGCTCCACGGGGTCAAACTATGGTGAAGTTTTTGGACTATGCACCGAGGAGACCCCTCTAAATCCATTGTCAATATATGGAAGAACGAAAACTGATGCCGAAGCAATTGTAATGTCGAGAGAGAATTCCACTGCATTTAGATTTGCCACAGCTTTTGGTATCTCTCCAAGAATGAGGTTGGACCTGTTGGTCAACGACCTAACATACAAGGCGATGACAGAAGGATATGCAGTTATTTATGAGTCGCACTTTTTAAGAACATTCATCCACGTCAGAGACTTGTCCAGATCTTTTATTTTCGCCATCGACAATCAAGACAAGATGCGATCAAATGTCTACAATGTGGGTTCAAATAAAATGAATCATACAAAGAAGCAAGTCTGTGAAATTATCAACAAGCAAGTTCCAGACGCGTATTTTCACTACGCTGATATTAAGGAAGATGTTGATAAAAGAAACTACAAGGTATCATACGATAAGATAAATGCTCTAGGGTTTGAAGTGGAGATATCACTTGAAGAGGGTATTGAGGAAATAAAAAGCAGTATCGAGTTGCTAGAGCACAGCCTGAGATATAGAAATGTCTAATGATCTTACATTCAAAGAATACTACCAGCATTATCTAACTCTGCACCAGAATAAATGGAATCGCAGACTTCACGTTTTAGGTCAGTTGGCTACGATCAGTTATCTTGTATACATCCTGACAAGTCAACTATGGCTTGGAGTTGTACTGTTGCCGTTTGTAGTTTATCCATTTGCTTGGTCGGGTCATTATTTTTTTGAGAAAAATAAGCCTGCTGCTTTTTCTAGACCCTTGTGGGCCAAAGCATGTGATTGGGTAATGTTAAAGGATATCTTTACTGGAAGGATTCCAATATAGTACCATGAGTTGGATGAAGAAGTACCAAAAGAAGTTTAACATGTTCAAGGTTATTCTCAATAGAGAAGACCCTACAATTGTTGAGATCGGCGCGCATTTCGGAGAAGACTCAGTTAGGTTTGTTGAAGCGTTTGCTAACCCAACAATCCACTGTTTTGAGCCTGACCCTCGCTGTATTGAGATATTTAAGAAACACGTTAATAATCCAAATATTGTTTTGCATGAGATTGCTTTGTCAAATGTGGAGGCAGAGTTGGATTTTTACCAAAGTTACCAAACCCATGCCGGCAAGACGCCAGACAAGTATGACTGGATTAGCGATGAGGATTATCATTCCAAGAAGTTAAACAATTCTGGCTCTTCTTCACTAAAGAAGGGGTACAAGCACACCCTATCCGAAACTATAAAAGTCAAGTCCAGCAGATTTGATACGTGGTATAACGACAATAATATTGGAGAAGTTGATCTAGCATGGGTAGATGTCCAGGGGGCCGAGCGAGACGTTCTGGAGGGCATGGGCGATAAGATTGCAAACGTAAGGTTTGTTTGGATAGAGTACGGCGAGCAGGAATATGAAGACGCCATGAGCCGAGAACAGACAGTTCAGTATATGGAGAACAGAGGATTTAAGGTTGTGTCAGTATTTTCAGATGTAACCTCCGCTGGTGATCTTTTGTTCCAGAGGAAATAAAATGTCAGTCTTATATATGCACGTTCCCAAAACAGGTGGTACTAGTATCAAAAAGGCACTAGACCAAAACCCAAATGCTATAACGGAAAATAGCGATCTGATTCAGAAGAATGCGTTGTTCCACAGATTTCACTTGCCAGTCCTTAACTTTAAGATGTCAAACTGTACAAGGTTTAAGTTAATATTAGGGAATGATCAGTGGAATGCTTTATGGAAGGTAGCAATGGTTAGAAACCCCTGGGATCGATATGTATCCAATTGGAAGTGGTTAACCAGAAAAGAGGCTGCTTACCCCAATAAGGGGTGGCAAGCTAGAGGATGGATGGGAGAAGATGGCACCATATCATTTGACTATTTCATTCGACAGATGGAGTGGTGCTATCAGATCCTAGATGCAATGCACGGATACCAGCATGATAAGTGGCACCTAAGAAATCAAATCGAACATTTGACGGATGAGGATGGAAACATTATGGTAGATCATGTAGGGAGATTTGAGAACATTAATGAAGAGTTTAATCTTATATGTTCGAAAGCCGGTCAAGAACTTGACTTACCTCACCTAAACCACACTGGCCACTATTCCGGTGAAGCCAAGACACACGACCCTGAAAAAGTACACTATTCCGAATACTACACACAAGAGTTGATAGACATAGTAGCTCATCGGTGTAGAGCCGACATAGAAGCATTCAAATATGATTACGAGGAGATAAAGTAAATGGGAGTAGTAGTATCACAACTCACCAATGGGTTTGGTAACAACATATTCCAATACGTTGCGGGCAGATTGCTGGCAGAGGAGTTGGGTTGTTATCATTATGTTAAGCCTCCTACTAGCGATTACTACGCGATCCCGTCCCTAAAGGAACTGGGCGTTAATTTTGAACCACGAGAAGCAAGTAACTTTGTTAACGTTACAGACTCCAACTATCGATACGCGTTTGATAAGGCGCTAGTAGGAAAAAATATACACTTAAGTGGCTATTTTGAAGACTACACTTATTACATTGACAAGTTAGACACGATCAGAAGTTGGTTCCCAGAGGTTGAAAAGTCTAATACCGATTCTCTTGTTATACACATGAGAACAGGAGATCGACTTTTTATGAAGAATGAGTTTTATTCTAAGCCGAGAGCAGAAAACTATCTTAAAGCCATGAGCAATTTCAGCTTCAGCAATCTTCACATCGTAACGGATATGCCAAAGTGGGATCATGTGACAGCTGATGAGCTACAAAACATGAAGTTTCATCTGGATGTGGCCGATGATAAAAGAGTTCCAATAGAAGAGTCGGTAAAATACTTTAATGGGTTTGTAGAAGGTTTTGCGCCGTATAATCCTGCAATGGAAAAAAGAAGTATTGTAGATGACTTTAACTTCATTAGAAGTTTTGATAATATTCTCTTTGAACATGGTACACTTTCTTGGTGGGCTGCTGTCCTAAGCAACGCAGAAAAAGTTGGAGTTTATGGTCCTTGGCGCCCCTGGAAAGGAAAAACAAATAAGAATTTAAGCCAAATACCTTTAGATAACTGGTTTAAGTGGGAGTAAAGGAATAGATATGAAAAAAGCATTAGTTTGTGGAGCGGGAGGCTTCATCGGAGGCCACCTAGTTCAGTATTTGAAGGACCTAGGTTACTGGGTCAGAGGAGTGGACCTCAAGCAGAATGAGTTTCAGCCTACCAATGAAGTAGCAGACGAGTTCTATGTAGCAGATCTTAGAGATCCAAATACAGTAGCGCATGTGGTTACAGAAGATTTGGATGAGATCTATCAGTTAGCAGCTGATATGGGCGGCGCTGGCTTTGTGTTTACGGGCGATAATGATGCTGATATCATGCATAACTCTGCCTTGGTTAATCTTAATATTGCTCACGAAGCAGTTAAGAAAAACGTAGGGAAAGTATTTTATTCCTCATCAGCGTGCATGTACCCAGAGCATAACCAGATGGATCCAGAGAATCCAAACTGCCTAGAGGATAGTGCTTACCCTGCTAACCCTGACTCAGAGTATGGGTGGGAGAAGTTGTTCTCAGAGAGAGTATATTTGGCTTTCATGAGAAACCACGGATTGCAAGTAAGAATTGCTAGGTTCCACAATATCTTTGGCGAAAAGGGTACTTGGACCGGAGGTCGAGAGAAGGCTCCTGCTGCCATGTGCAGGAAGGTGGCTGAGACCCCCGAGGGTGGCTCGATCGACGTTTGGGGACCGGGTAATCAAACAAGGTCTTTCCTGCACGTAGGAGAGTGTGTAGAGGCTGTATACCGCCTTATGCAGTCTGACTTTACTGGACCAGTCAACATTGGCTCCGAGGAGATGATAAGCATCAACGGACTAGCACAAATGGCTATTGATATTTCTGGTAAGGATATCTCAATCTATAATATCGATGGGGAAGAGTTCGAGAAGAAGTACGGCTTTACTTGTCCGATCGGAGTTAACGGCAGAAACTCCGAGAATACCTTATACAGAGAGAAGATAGGGTGGGAGGTCTCTAAGCCTCTGCTAGAGGGAATGACCAGTGCCTACAAGTGGATTGAGGCACAAGTAAAGGAGAGTAACAATGGCTAGGTGCTTGGTTACAGGACACAAAGGGTACATTGGTTCCAGGCTATACGCCAGACTAAAGGAGCTTGGCCATGAGGTAATGGGTATTGATCTTAACGATGATGTGCCCCAAAATATTATTACTTGTTTAGCCGAGGATACCGATGGAAATTTTCACCCACACTACTCCAATTTTCAGCCTGAGTATATCTTTCATCTTGCTTGTTGGCCTCGTATCGGCTTGTGCTTGGAGAAGCCAGTTGAGACAATGCGAAACAATGTTATGGCAGGCTCAATCGTATTAAATTTTGCGAGAAAAAATAAGTCGGTTAAGCGAGTTATCTACTCGTCCTCGTCGTCTGTTATGGGTAATGGAGATGGACCAACAAACCCATACGCTCTACAGAAGCTTATCACAGAGAAAGAATGTGGCATTTACTCCGGCGTGTATGGATTAGACACAGTTAGTCTTCGATACTTTAACGTTTACTCTGAGGATCAGAGAGCCGATGGTCCTTACGCAACAGCTGTCGCTAACTGGCGTAGAGCGTTGCTAGAGGGCGCCACTCCTTTTATTACCGGCGATGGCGAGCAGCGCCGTGACATGGTTTATGTTGATGATGTTGTATCAGCTAATATCCATTGCATGGAGTATGCAGAGAGATTTGACGGTAAGGTGTTTGATGTAGGAACAGGCGACAACATCTCCCTAAACGAAGTAAGAGACATTGTACAGCTTTATCATAAGGTAGAGTTTGATTATGTAGCACCTCGCCCAGGTGAGGTTGCAACCACCCGAGCTAACACTTCTTTACTAGAGGAGTATGGCTGGACAGCATCGGTATCAATCTCGGATGGCATGCACCGATGCTTTGGCTTCACAAGGGATTAATATGACAACGGAGACAATAGGCATTATTGGCCAAGGTTTTGTGGGCACCGCCATCCGCGAAGGAATGAAAAACCACTTTAAGATTGAGACATACGACAAATTTAAGGCTGATGTTTCTACCTGTAGTTCTCTAAAGGAGGTCTGCGAGAAAGCAAACATTGTTTTCACTTGCTTGCCAACTCCGATGAGGAGGACAGGCGAGTGTGATTTGTCCATTATCGAAGGCACAGTAAGAGAAATTAATGACCTTGATCTTGGCAACATAGTTGTTGTTAAGTCAACCGTCATCCCGGGAACAACCGAGAGGCTAAACAAAGAGTGCAGCAACATACAGATTGTATTTAATCCCGAGTTCTTGACAGAAGCAAATTACATTGACGACTTTAAGAACCAGAATCGGATTATTATTGGCGGTCCCCGGCCAGCAACTACTCATGTTAAGAACATGTTTAGGAAAGTTTTCCAAAAGACTCCTATTGTAAAAACTGGCTCTAAAACAGCTGAGTCGGTCAAGTATTTTATCAACTGCTTCCTAGCTACCAAAGTTAGTTTTGCTAATGAATTTAAGCAGATCTGCGAGATTACTGGTGTTGATTATGATAAGGTTGTAGAATACTCGTTGTATGACAACAGAATAGGACAAACTCACCTTTCAACCCCTGGGCCCGATGGCCGCAGGGGCTTTGGAGGCTCCTGCTTTCCAAAGGACTTAAACGCATTGATGTATTTTGCTAAAATGAATGGTCTGGAGCCTAGTGTTCTAGGTGGAGTTTGGGAAAAAAATCTAGAGGTACGACCTGAAAGAGATTGGGAGAATCTTAAAGGTCGCGCCGTTTCAGAAGAATAAGGAGAAAAAATGAAACTTTCTAATCAAGCTTTGGGCGCGCTTATGATGGCCCTACAGAAGTCACTAATGGAGCAGTCTGATATTGTTCCGGTATTGATGGATATGAACTTTCAGTTTGACCCTGAGGATTCGTCACAGTCTACTTTGGTTGTCACAAATCCACCGGTTGTCAACCTTGAGGGTGTAGAAGTAAACGAAGTTACTGAACACCGCGAAGGTTAATTTAGTGCCACGATACCAGTATAGCTGTGAAAAGTGCGGACAGCTTTCAAATTTTGTTCATCTTTCGGACGAAGTAGAAACAGACTGTCCTAAGTGCAATTCTAGTGATACCCTGGTAAAGGTACTAACCCAGTTTCGAACCAACAAGACTGGTGTAAAAAAACAAAAGATTGGTCATCTTACAGAGCAGTTTATCGAAGATTCTCGGCAAGAGCTGGAATTGCAAAGAGACAAGCTGTCTAAAAATAGATAATGTTTATTTATATCCTAATAACTATTTTATTATTGATTAACATTTCTTTGGTATGGTATCTCGTGCGCTTGCTCCAAAAGTTCATGTTTATCTCTAACAACATGTCGGACCTGTTTCTGACAACAAAGGCATTCCAAGTGTTTGTAAAAAACATGTACAGCATGGACTCATTTCACGGAGAGCCTATCATTCAGGAACTTGTTCTAAGGATCAAAGAGGTAAATGATGAAATATCAAATTTTAGGGATATATTTGAGTACACGATAGATGATGAATTAGAAAATGAACTAGAGGAAGCATTAAATGCCGAGGAAGAAGAGCAAGAAAAATCATTACTTTACGCAGGTACACGAAGACGCGATAGTTAAATATGCCTTAACGGACGATATTGAGCTTAGATCGAAGTTATACGAAGAGTTTATTCAGCCTGCTTTTGATCATATGGTAGATAAGATTATTTACACATATCGATTCACCACACTGCCAAACATTGATTATCTCAGAGCAGATTGTAAAGTTTGGCTAACCACCATCTTAAACAAATACGACCCCAATAAAGGCTCAAAAGCCTTCTCGTATTTTTCAGTTGTAACCAAGAACTGGTTTATTCACAAAGTTAAGAGAACCAAAAAGAGACTTCAGACTGAGGTCTTTATGGAGGACGTCATCAATGAGGTTGATGAAGATCTAGTATCTACTGAGCCAACTTATTACGATAAAAGATCTGAGATAGAGTTCTGGACTTCTCTTAATAGCGAGATAGATACATGGGACTCTTTTATGATCAAGGAGAACGAAAAGAAGGTACTGCTAGCAGTGCGTATTCTTTTGGACTCTGCTGAACAAATAGAAATTTTCAATAAAAAAGCTATTTACTTATATCTTCGCGAACTTACTGGATTAAACACCAAGCAAGTTGTTAACAATCTCAATAAGCTTCGGAAGAGGTACAGGACGTTTAA
>Ga0209645_1000611_pt1 | contig 18408 bp, 20 predicted proteins | sample ETNvirenome_6_30_FD_184070 | JGI IMG/M metagenome (GOLD analysis project Ga0209645, IMG submission 184070) | Marine viral communities from the Pacific Ocean - ETNP_6_30 (SPAdes) (version 2) | ecosystem: Environmental > Aquatic > Marine > Oceanic | place: Pacific Ocean | collected 2013-06-19
TCAATGGCGATTTTGAGTTGGACACGGCTAACACCAAGACCCAGTACAACTTACTGAAGCAGTGCTACCTGCATCTGAAGACCCAAGAGGGCTTCACTGGTGCTGTGGACTGTTAGAGCAGAAGACCCACTTTGGTAGCTACCCAGTGCCAGAATCTTGGAAACTCAACTCCGCCAACATCATCATCAGAGTCTATTCTATCTCCTCCATTAGCTCGTCTAGGTCCAGTATGAACAGTGACCTGATGTAATCGTACATACTCATTCCTCGTCACCCCATAGAGTGTGGTAGAAGCACAGGTTGGTGAGGGGGTTGGTCCAGCTCTTGCACTCTGGATGACTACACATGGTATTCCTCTCCTTGGTTGTAGTGAATTGTAAAATTCATTTCAACAGTGTAGTTACTCACTGGCGACTGCCCCCTTGCTTGCTTTCAAATTCCTAGCTTGCTGTACTGCGAACCTTATCTTCTGTGTGCTGTGTAGATGCCAGAAGGAGTCTTTAGGCACATCGAACGTCTCCTCTACCCTTCTGCATAACTCGTATCTGGAGCTCACTTGCAGGTCCTCGTCTATGGGTATTCCCAAGACGCTGCTTACCTCTTCCTTGGTGTATTCCACTCGTTTGTCCAACCATACATACACATTACCCATTATCCCCATCAACTTACGCGCAAACCACCGAAACAAACTCATGGTGTAATAAGTAAACCGATACTATATTTTCTTTTTGCATGATTGCATGATTTATTCACTGATATGGCAACGTCTAAACATAGACACCTTCACGCCATAACGTGGTCACGCCGTTCCAATTAGCTTGGACTCTGCTCAAGGCAATGCCTCCTATGGTTCCTAGGAACTTGGACGAGCAGATAGGCGCAGGCACGTTCAGGACTGTGTATGGGCGTCCGGGTGTGCCTCATGTGACCAAGTACGGGAGTGGCGAGGGACTGGCTAACGCATTGTTGCTAGAGAGGATGAGCAGCATGTACCCCGATGTCTTCGAGCCCGAGGAGTTGCATGTTGCCCCACGGGAGATTGCGCCTCTGGATTTCCTGATGAGAGACAGGGAGACTGGGGACAAGCTACAGTACCAGCTACACGATGACGTTGACGTTGGGCCAACTGGTAAGGACGTACAGAACAGGGATGCCATAGCCTTCACTCAGAGGAGGGGCAGGCCCCTAGAGTCACCGAAGGGATTCGACAACAGCAAGATAATCGATGTCAGGAACAGGATGTACGACAAGATGCCTATCGCAAGAGCATTGAGGATGTGGGACTTGAAGCCTCAGAATGTGGCTAGGTTTGATGACGATAAGGGGATAGAGATACCTGAGTATGCGGATTTGATGAGAGATGGAGGTCAGAGAGTTAGGATAATCGACCCGCAGTTCAACGCCAATCTAAACATAACAAGGCCGTTCTACACGGATGACTTCATGAGGGACAGCAGGGAGTTCCAGAGTGACTTGCCCACCATGGATGATTACACGAAGGACATACTCGATGCCGCATACAACTCAGGCGACCCGAGGGTCATAGAGTACATATCGAACTTGATAGCGGCAGAGCAGAGGCAGTTGGACGATGCCTTAGACTACCTCAATCCGTAGTGCCTTTCTTTTTTCTAGGGTATTTGAATACCGAATCCTGCCAGAAGTGGCCGCACTCCCTACATTGCCATAGTTGTATTCTACCGCCCTCCCCATCGTGGTACTTTGCTGATAGCGGTCGTGGTACGTGCAAATGGTCACAGTTCCGGCAACGTACCTTGAGGCGGTCCATCAACCGCCCCATCACTCTGCCCTCTTAGCCACCATGTCGTCAATCTTCAGCATGGCCGTTGTGACCTCTGTTGCGCTTAGTATAGCTTGTCTGACTAGCTTCATGGGCTCAACCACACTCAGCACAGCCATATCGGTCAGTCCGCCCTCTTCGACGTTTGGCCCCATGGCTTTGCTCTCCATAAGGGGGTCATCATACAGGTGCTTCCTCATTCCGAGTATGCAATCCAATGGGTCATGCCCGCTATTCTCAGCAAGAGTGGCTGGTATTATCTCCAAGGCATCAGCGAATGCCTCTATGGCCATCTGCTTGCGTCCACTGACGCTTGCCGCCTCTGTCCTCAGGTGATAGGCTAGAGCCGCATAGGTGGAGCCTCCGCCCCATACGTAGTCCCCGCCTTCCTTCAGGAGAGCCGCTACCCCTAGAGCGTCATCGAATCCCCTCTCAGTCTCATCGAGAGTGGTTCTAGTGGACCCTCTGAGGACCAATGTGTTTACCTCTGGGCTATCCCCCTCTACGAAGAGATACTTGACGTCGTCAATCTCCTTCTCCTGTATGAGAGTCTGTACTGAGCTCATTCCCTCGGAGGGCGAGTGGTGCACAGGCACTCCTAGGGATGTGGATAGGGATTGAATCACGCTCTCAGGTATCCTTCTAACCACGTTCACGTTATTCTTCTTCAGGTAAGCCACTGCTGAGTCTGATACGCCATCCCTGACGAAGACCATGCCCTTGCCGCCTAGAGCCTCTATTATCTGCTTGGCTGATTGTAGGACATCTTTGTTAGCCGATGACTTGAGCTGCGAGTACCCCTTCATATCCAGTTGCACCTGCACGTTATCATCAGTCTTTGCGGGCTCCATACCGGAGTTCAGCAGTATGACGTTTACCTCAGTAGGCTCCCTGTAGTCATTATCCAATGGTAAAACGGTCGTCTTGTTCACCACGACTCCTTGAATGAGCTCGGAATCCGATAGCCCCCCTCCCGGCAGGCATATGACTCTGGGCTTCTTGGTTGTACCATCCAGTGATTCCTTCACTAGGAGAGTCACATGATTCATATCTGCTGCTAGGGTCTTCCCAGTTATGGCTGTCTTGACCACAGCGCTGAGGGAGTCATCCATGTTCATGGGCTGTCTGCCAAGCTCATTGAGCCTCTCTATGGCTAGCCTAGCTGCGTCATGGTAACCCATGCACACTAGATTCGGGTGAAGCCCCTTGTTCAGCAACCCCTCACTATTGGCGAGTAGTTGACCAGCGACTATGACAGACGAGGTCGTGCCATCGTAGCACTCGGCCTCCTGCGTCTTAGCGCATTCGATAATCATCTTGGCTGCTGGGTGACTGACATCTAACTCTCGTAGTATCGTTGCTCCATCGTTGGTGACGATTGTATTGCCACCTGCATCTACTAGGAGCTTGTCCCTGCCTAGCGGGCCTAGAGTCGTCTTGACTGTGTTGACTATAACTCTAGCTGCCTCTATGTTGGTCCTGAGCGTCATCTCTGTCTTGGTGTCACTCATTCTTCCTCATCTCCGGCAAATGGGTATCCGACTCGTACCTTCAGTTTGGACACAACCCTGCTTATGTCATGCAGGTTGCTTCCACCAGTGACCATTCTGTATATTCGGTCAAAGGCAATCCTATGCTGTAGCAATTCATTTTCCAGTTTGTCTATCTTTTCTTGTGTTACCATTCCAACTCAACCTCTACTATGTCACCAGTCTCGAAAGACCTCGACTTCAAGACGCCATGCTCCTTCGCATATGCGTATATATCGTACGTGAGCTGTGCGTCTTTCAAGCAGTAGTCGCACACCTCCTCGTACTTACCATCGCGCCATCCCCTAGGCGCATCGACACTGCTCATACTCTTGCTCTTACCAAGCGTGTGTGATACTAATGACTGTAATGACGTCTCCAACTTGCCATAAGGCAGGGATGACTTCTGGAAGAGGAGTTTAGTGTCTATGATGCTGTCTGACTTCTGCATTACATCGCCTGCCGCCCAGCAGTCCAAGGACTCCCTGAGCACTGGTAAGTCGAAGCTGATTATATTGTGACCTAGTATCCTACCCCCCTTCTCTATGTGAGCAGTGATATGGTCGCCTAGAGTTCGTGGGTGTAAGTCATGGGTCTCGGCTCCGTCTAGATGAACATCCGCTTTAGTGAAGATGTGCCCATCCTTGCCATCCCATGTGGCTACCACTGATGTGTCGAACAAAGCCTTGTTGTCCCAACCACCTATCTCCCATGAGTAGTTACTCGTCTCTATGTCTAGTGCCATTATGTCCGTCATTCTTCATCCGCTCCTAAAAACTGGCTTGCCATGTCTAACATGGACGAAAGGCACCACTCGCAAAAGGCCACCGGCATAATACCCCAATATCCAGCAGTCCCGCCTCTCCCCTCGAAATCCGTGTCAGTTCCGCATACACTGCAAGTGGCGAATACGTCTTTCATCTCCTCCTCCTCACTTTCAGGGAACTTCATCATGAATCATCTCCTTCGGGTACACTAGACAAACACACGCTTCACAAGAGAAGCTACCGTCTGAGTTTTGTTTGAATACATACTGTCTCCCCTTGCACTCCCAGCATACCTTCCTTTTAAGTGACATTCTTTAATTCCTCCCTTAGCCTCAGGTATCCCTTGGTACCGTCCTTGCTCTCGTTGAAGATTGACTTGGCCCACTTGTCGAAGTGCTGGTATGCAGTTCCTCTGGTGATTCCAGTCTGGGACATGTATGCCTTTATGACATCGGCCTTGCTATGCCATCCCTCTCCCCTGTTACCTAGCTCGTAAGGCACAGTGGCTTGCATTGCCACAATCCACTTGTTCCTCTGAGTGGCTCTCTCACTGACCTTAGGTCCTATCTCGACCTCTCCCTCAAGCCAAGATATTAGATTGCGGAACAGGTCATAGAGAATCTCAGTAGCCATTCTGACGTGGTTGCCATCGACTTGCCACTTGTCATCGAGCATGGCTATGTGTGTAGCGAATATGACAGTGTAGTTCTCCATCGCCGGGATGAATGACGATACCACATCGCTGATGCCCGGACCTAGTCCGTCCATAAGTTGGTAGTACTCGTCTATGGCGGATAGCAAGGATGGTAGGAACGTGTATGGGTCAGCAGTGTACATGTCCTGCATGGTGTCTTGAAGCAGTTCCTCTTGCTCTGACCTAGACTTCGTGTCCCATTCAAGCACCGAGCACTCTGTAATCTCCAGCACCCTGTTCTTGAGCTTCTTCTCCAGTGTGGTGAAGTAGTCGACCAAGTCATCATACGTCACTTCCATCTTGGGTATCTTCTTGTAGGCCATCTCAGCTCTCAGCTCGCTTACGTTCTTCCTACGACTCATGTCCCAGTGAGACCAATACAGAAGGACTCGCTGGAAGATACCCTTTGTCAGAACATACTCCTTGACACCAGCAGGTGGGTATGTGGTAATCCACAGTGATACTAGGGATTCAGTTTCTATTCTCCCAGCTTTGGTGTGTTTCACGAGAACGTTGTTGTTGCTACCCACTGGGTTGCATGCCGACTGTAGGTAGAGGACAGTCTCTGAGCTGTGCTTGTTCGGATTCAGGATGATTGACCCCTCATCGAAGTTCAAGGCCTTGCGCCCATTGAGGAAACCCTCTTTGAGAATCTGCTCCTTGTTGCCTTCCCCATCAGTAATCTCCTCGAATCCGCCTATGAGACCTGCATCTGTGCCTGTGGTGTATAGGTCAGTGGGTATGCCTACTGAGTTCAGTATGTCCCCTACGAACTCCCAAGCGATTGACTTGCCAGTCCTACTGGATTGAATCCAGAATGAGTGTACTCTAGGGTCTAAATGACTGGCTCCCCATGGTATTCTGACATATGGTACGGCTAGTTGCCCCTGAACGAAGAAGAACGATAGCATAGCTGGTATATCGTTATCCATCGACACATTCCCGAAGTGCTTGATGTATCCATCAAACACAGGATAATTCTTCACCGCCTCATACTCGCTCGCTCTCTTCAGGGTACCAACTCCATATTTTTTCCTCCATACCTTGTTTATATAGTCATCTTCTTTTCATTACATTTCTCTCTATGTGGATGACTCCCTCACTAGTTAGAACTGATATTATCCTCTTTGCCATCTTATCTCCCAAGCCCTTCACTCTCTTCAGCGATTCCATGTAGAGCATCTCCTCTATCGAGCCGCACTCCTTGAGCAGACGGTCAGCCATAGTGGGGCCTACCCCCGGTATAGCTAGCAGTACGTCTTTCCTGACGTCGTTCGTGCTGACTCTCCTTATCGCTTGTGCTCCGTGTCTGGAAGCTGGTTTGTGTAGCTTGTTATGCAGTTTGATTATGAAGAGGGCAGCCTCACTGGTGTGAGGGGTGTAGAACACCTGACAGTCGAAGTCCGCCATGATTCTGCCTACCAATCCAATCATCTTGCTTTGGACGGCACTGTAGGGCTTCTTCTGGTGCTTGACGTATTCAGCGATAGTGCCATGTATCAGGAGAAAGAACCTCTCGTAGTTGGCATCCATATTATCCAACTGCTTCCACAGGTGACCGCTATCACATGAATGCAGGAGGTCCCCGATGCTCTTTGCCTCTACACAAGCTCCACCTAGCAAGTAGTCCCCTACCACTAGTGTCTTCCTCTCCACAATCAAACCAGCGCTGTTTGCCTTACGAATGACAGCGTCACAAAGTTTTCCTCTTTCATTGCTATCTATGTGTAACTCCATCGTTCTCCTCTCCCTTAGGGACATGATATGTGCACCACATCATGTTATCCTTCTTCCTCATTTTACATCTCTCCCCATTGGATTTGATTCTTTCGCACCTATCCTTCTCCTTCGGGTGATTGAAGCAGTGTTGGCATAGTTGTCTAGACACATACCCATTCAACCTCCTTCTCCTTATGTTCCTGCCTCTTAGCTTCACTCCGCAGTCCTTACAACATTTGCTCAAATAACTCATCCCCAGTCCCATCGTGGAATCTACACTTACCGACACAAAACCCCTCTTGTATCAGAGTCGCACATCGTGCATGCGGATAGCCCTTATGTACTATACTCTCAACTTGTACTCTAGTTATATCCGGATTGTAATCAACCCACTCTTGCTGTGAGCATATCGAAATTATATTCTCAACGTGTTCTCCAAGCTCTTTCTGCTCGACCATGTCCAAGGGAAGGAACCATCTCATCCTGTCCGCTAAGTATGAGGCCAGATGGTATCTAGCCCTGTGGGGCGGATTACCTGCACCTAAGGCAGCTTGGGCTATACAAGGTAGTACAATCATCTTACCCAAAGAGATATCAGGCAAATCAGACACCTTTCCTCTTTTGATGTAGAACGTGCCCTTTCCCCTTTCTGGGAGTTTCAATTCTATCTTAGTGCTACCATGTGCTATGTAGCCACCTCGACAGTCCTGAGATAAATCGTACAGGTCATCCTCGTTGAAACCCATTATCTCCTCCGACGTCAGAGGAGTGCTCCAACAGCCTCTTCTGTAGTTGTAGGAGTTCGGTATTCTTATCATACCGGCTACATCGAATGCGACTGTCGGGTCATTGCACGATAAGTCCAATAGATTGTACCACTTAGTCATCAATTCCCTACCTGCCCTCTTTATCCTAGTGACGTCTATGCCATCCGTAGGCAAGTGTATTTCTGAGATGGGAATCCAGATGTGAAAACCCCCTCCGCTGAACCAGATGTAATGCAAGTAGTCATTGACTAAGAGATGTTCATGTAGCCTTCTGACTTGCTCTTGCATGTAGGAGAACTCAACAGGAGCTCCGTTCTGCTTGAAGTCCTTGCAGTCGAAGTCCATGACGAAGTGCCTTACTATGGCACTGTTGTGTGTGGCTCTATGGTGTTTGGGAGGTTGAGTCTGTCTGAACCCATATGTGGTGAAATATGCATCACCCCTTCCATTCTTGTTCTTCCAGTATTTCTCAAGCTCATCCCAATTGTTGACTAACCAGCGACCGCCACTGACGCCTCCCTCGCTAATCTCAAGGACCTCCCTAGGAAAGTCCAGCTCAATGAAAGTCAACAAATCACCTGAATTCGTAGTTAGGTAACTTTCGAGCAGTGTCACGAATCTCCATGGCCAGAACCTCTGGGGTGTAGACTAGCTCCCAATCCTTCCTCCTATTGAAAGCCCCTTTATGCACAATCACGTCCAGCACTGGAAATGACATGGGGATGTCCTGCTCGTTATTATCGATATAGGCATCCATCGTCATTTGCTCAGTGAGTTTAACGATATACATCTTTGGCTCTATCAGACCATACCTCACATTCACTTCTATGCTACTATTGTCAGTCCTGACGTAGTCCTCCAAGGCAATTCTCACTCTCTTCAGCTTCTCTATCATATCTTCCTTTTTCATTTTCTCTCCTCCATTTCTGCATCCATGCTCCAAGCAGGGCATATCTCCATGAAGCTGCACATCTGGCAACTAGATAGAGTCTCTCCATCTGGCCCTCTCCACTCCTTAGGAGCGGGCTCAAATGAATCGTTAATATGCGCTCTAACGAGCTTCTCTATGTTTCTAGATACTGTTTTAGGGGCATAGCTGGTTTTTCTCGTATTGGTATTCTCAATCTCCCATTCGGCCTTCAAACCCCCATTGGCCCAACCTCTAGGAAACTCCCAAGCCCAAGCTGACACAGGTAGGTATTTTCTGTAGTTGCCCTCCTCTAGCATAAGCCGATAGAATTGCATTTCCTCCCTCATGCTCTTGGCTTTCCTCTGATTCCACTTCCCCGTCTTGAGCTCCATTAGTACGAAGCCACCATTCCCATCAGAGAAGACCGTATCTATGAAACCGCGCAGATGAACTGGGTATGTCTCCCCATCGACATCCACGTCTATGCAGGCATGGGCTGAGACCTCATTGCCTATTGCTTCCCAGTTGAATCCCTCGGTCACTTTGAACCTGTTCCACTGCCACTCGAACCATTGGTCTATCACTGCCTCCTCCCCTAAAAGATAGGGCATAGGTGGTTCTGGTATTACTTTCTTCAACAGTCTCTTAGCTTCTCGGTCCTGTCCTTTAGATAGCAACTCGACTGCCTCTGTCTTGACATCAGCCACATTGTCCCAGAAGTACTCTACTATGGAATGCACATTGGTTCCTCTAACCATATCTTCAGTCTCTTCCTCAGTGAGACCGTAGATGTAACTGGCCTTGTATTTGAAGGGGCACCACAAGAAGGACCCGAGTGAGGATTTACTCATTCTGAGCTTCTTGTCCATGCCCGGCGACCAAGCGTAGGTGCTTTCTGCGTAGGACTGACCAAGCTCCTCCGTGTGAGCCTCTGGCCCTCTGTCTAAGAGGGACTGCTCGTTCGGGTTGAACTTCATGAATCTCATTCTCCACACCCCTCGCATCTCATCTGTGAGAACTCCCTGTTGCACATGGGGCATATTGGGGTACCCTTGAGGACTAGAGTATCAGTCAAGCCCTGCCAACCACAAACGCACTTGGATATCATTCACTCTTCCTCCATCTCAATGAGCTTCTGTAGGTACACCGCTAGGTCCAGAGCCTCCTCCATGGCATGTATCAACCATGCCTTCCTAGTCAGAGGGGCATTTTCCATGGTTACACCATACTTCGCTTTACCTACCTCAGCTCTGGATTGTATCTTCTTACAGACCTCGTCCTCTATTCTACTCATACTTGTTCCTCCATACCTTGTTTATATAGTCAAAAATACCTCTTCGGGATAGCTTCCCCCGATGCTTTCTTCACGTCCCATTCCAAAGCCTCGTATATCCTAGTGAGCTTCTTTCTGATGAACTTCTCCACGCACGTATCATAGTCTATGTGGTAGCCCTCAATCTCATTCGAGTTTCTGAATCCCACAACTGGACTGTGAGGCTTGCCCTCAGGCGTGGCCTTGACGTATAGCCATTGTAGGCTGTCCCCTACTCTGAATGGCTCCTTTGGGTTGATATGCTGATTGTAGTACATGGCTGCCCTAGCTGGCATGGGTGGCGTCTTCTGATACTCCTTTTGCCCCCATCGACCATATGGAGCTAGCTCCTCTGCGCTCCTCTCCCCCTTCAATACTGACAGAGCTATCGGCCTCACGAACTCTGTGACTTCCTCCTCCTCCAAACCAGTTCCTATCATCTGGAATATGTTGCCTTGTATCTCTTTGGTGACGGGTGATACGCTCGAGGCCTTGAAAGAGAATCCCGTTACCTTGAGATGCCCCTTCTTCTCAGGTGGCCAGACCATTATACCGAAGTTCTGGTTCTTGACACCGGCGGTGAGCCAATAGTCGAAGTACGCCTCGAGCTCTATCTCCATGTTCGGTAAGTCATACTTGTTTTGGATGTAGGAGTTGAGGTTGTCTAAGTGTCCCTCAATCTCATCGAATGGAATCTGAATGTAACCTGAGTCCGTGTGCCCTGCAAGCGCAGTGTAACCCACATCGTCACTTCTATCGAGCAAGGTACGAATGCACTGCCTACCGTAGTATGTGATGGTAGCGCCGATATCAGGGTCAATCCAACCGCCAGCGACAGACTTCTGGGAGACGTAACCGTACGTGGCGTTCGTAGCAACCTTGACCGCCGTCTGCATCATGTCATACTGTAGCTTCTCCTCTTCAGTATCAGCCTCCTTGAGGAGCCTCTTGTACTTGGCTCTCAGCTCTAGCATACCCTTGAGTATGGAAGGGATGACTCCTATCTTCTTAGTATCCCAGTGAGTGCCATTTGGCACGCTTCTAATGCCCTCCCCACCTGCGCTCTTCTTCGTTGTGAGACAAAGGTTAGCATCGACGAAGATAGTGGGGTACATTGACTTGAAGTCTATACAAGCTACTCTCTCATGCCTACCCGGAACCGTGTCAGGCACTGTTGCCGCTTGGTAGTCCTGCCTAGTTGCTGTCCTTGTAGTTACGGCCTTCAAGTCAGTGGCTCTGGATATCAGCCCACGGAAGTATCTAGATACGTTACATGTGCTTTTGAATGGCACACCACAGTGCTTCTGCATAGCTAGGTGGTAGGGTATGACGTTGATTCTCTCAGATGCCCTTCTCAGTAGTGTGGTGTCTCGTAGACAGTAATCGACGAACTCCTCAAAGTTCTCTATCCACCAAGTGAATACATCGGCATCCATCTTAGAGCCTTCATCTCCGAACTCCTTGTCCAGCTCCATGTCCTCTGCTATAGTGGCTAGCTTCCTGTTCCTGAACTGCCCTCGCCCACTCTTCTGCCACAGTGCCTCTAGACCTGCTCCGGTGGTCCACTCTTGCGCTGTGTCGTAGCATAGCCTGCCTAGGATGGGTTGCTCGTTTTCCCTGTAACCCTTCTTGCCCTTCCTCATTACTTGATGTAATGGGCTGAGCTCATCTGCCCTACCGTATTTGTCGAGGCGCTCGATGAGCTTGGGTAAGTCCGCCCAAAGCAGTGCGTGGGCGACTAGTATGTCTGGGTCGCATTTGTGTAGGTGCTCTAATAGGGCTATCAGCATCTCCTCCTCACTGGGAAATAGGTAACGCATGTACCCTCCCTCCTTCTCTATGAAGTCTACCTGAAACTCCTGATTGTGCCTCCAAGCGAATACCACGGGGTGTTCTGCTAGAGTGTCATCGATGGCAATCATCGTTATCTCATTCTCGTTCTCTGTCCCCTCAGGTTGCCATTCCATATCGAAATACCATATCCTTGGATGAAAGTCCGGGATGTCGTCAGCTACCGGATATAAGTGTCTCATGACCTGCTCCTCGTAAGTTATGTCGCCCTCGTAGGTCTGTAGCTCTCTCTTGATGTCGTGTATGTCTGATGGGTTCGCTAGGTCCAGCCTGTGTAGCTTGACTCTGGAATTGAATCTGCTTGACACTATTCCAGTCGCTTCTATGGTATCTCTCAATCTAGTTCCCGGATATCTATCCATGACCCTGCTCAATCTCCTGTAATTGGTATTTTGAGGTATCCAGCAATGGGGCGGTATGTATGATGGGTCCTCGTCGTTTGCCTCTATTATGTGAACTACTAGCTCACCATCACTACCCCTGTATCTCGTGTATATTGATGGTCTGCCGACCCCTTCCCAAGAGTCATTAGGGTAGTAGTAATCGACAATCACGAGAATCACATCATTTGGTCTATTATGATTAACAGTCTCTGCACGCTCTCGTTAGTCTGTCTGATGATTATAGCACATTGGTCACCGAAGTGTATCTTGGATTTCATATTGGCATCCACTAGAGACAGGCATGGTAGTAACCATGGTCCGAAGCTGGACTCAATCGTGTGATTGGGCCCATCTACGTCCTCGAGTTGGCTCACTGCGAACATTCTGGTGTCGTGTTGCTTGCCTACCGAGACTGATATCTCGGAGTCATTGGCGCTGATTGTGTAGTCAGCGTTCTTACTGACCAAGCTAGTCAAACCAGATAGCCTGAGCACCTCGGTCAGCTTAGTTGTAGCCGATAGAGTATGCACGTTGTCCCCAAAAGTCCGCCAATCGTCCTCACCCGCCGCCTCTATCAGCTTCTCGTAGTTGCTTACAATCTTATCACTCAACACGTCCATGACTGGTAGGGTCATCTTCAGATTGCCATTGATGATATAGAGGGTCTTACCTCCATTGGCCTGTCGTATCGTTACCTCCCCATCGCACTTCTTCAAGAAGGCATTAACCTTGGACAAATCGCTTATGCTAATCCTCCCCGGCTTCACCTTGACGCCCGGATACTGTTGGAACATCTTGTAGAAGTACGTCTGGTACGCTACGGAGTAACCCAGACAGACTGGGTCTTCGTAGATAATCAGCGATAGGTCATTGACATTGCCTTGAAACTGTCCTAGATGCCTCTGCCATTCTCTCTTGGGGAGGGTAATCTGCGCCATAGAATCACTCTAACCTTTCCAGTTCAGGTAGTCCCATGAACTTGGGGGGTTTGCCATGTTGCGTCACTAGAGTGGTCATGCTCTGGCCCTGAAGGGTCGAGTCGGTCTTGCTCTTAGTGAACGTGGCAGTGTACTTCTCACCAGTCATCTCGCCATTGTCGTCCAGAGTCTCCTCCCTTCGACAGTGGACAATCTGGTACATGTACCCAGCACTGCTCTTCTCCCAAGCAGGAGCACCATCGGTCTTCGACACCTTTCCGTCTCTGTAGATATCCTTCATATGAGTCTCCCAGAACACTCGTGTGCCTCTCTTGACCAGAGCTCTGCACATCGCAGTGAGCTGGTGGAACCTAGCCACTCTCACGGCCCAGTCCCATTGGGATTGGACACGGGTGTTCTCCCCTGCTCCTCTGTTGTCAGCCGCTTCGATTCCGTCCTTGGATAATCCCAAATCTGCGATTCTCATACAGTTGGTCGCTACGGAATCCCACTGGTCGACTCCACTGACTAGGACGCCCCATAGGTTGTCTGACTCCTCTAGAGCCACCTTCATGATGTTGATGACCCTGTCATGCGTGTCTGGGTAGTTGTAGGCGCTTCTACCGCCCTCCATGTACACCCATGGCTCCCAGCACTTGATGTTCTTGTTCTCTGAGTAGTAAGCCGACTTGGTGGCTGAGCCTCCTGAGTCGAAGTCAATGACCCAGAACTTCTTCGGCTCCATGCCATCGTTGTTCGGGTGAGCTGCGAAATCATTGCAGTACTTCTGGTAGTAATCGAAGATGATAGCGCTCTTACCTGTGTTCTCCTTTCCCACCACTGCCATGAATATGTGCGTCTTGGGCTTGTTGGAGTTAATGTCACTCATCTCAGCCCTGATGTCCTTCAACGGGTCGTTGGTAGACGCTTGTTGCTGAATTGGTGCGCTAGCCCCCTCGAGGGCCTTTGCTTGTCCGAATCCTGCCATTACTGCTCGCCCCCGTCAGCCTGAGTCCCATCTTCAGGGACCTGTCGCTGAACGAGGCCTAGTTCCGTCATGTCCCTCAGTAACTGGTCCATCGAGGACCTCACTGTGTTCACGAAGGTCTCTAGCAGTCTGATTGACATCAGCCTGTTGTCGGCCAGCTTCTTTATCTCCTGCGCATTGACCATCAGTTGGTTGTACTGCGCTTTTAGCTGGCTTATCTCCTCGTTCGCTTGCTCTAGCTCGTTCTCTACTTGTTTCTTTGTCTTACTCAACTTCTCACCTCCTAATTGAACTGGTCAGAGCCGGTGTCCCCTCCACCGGCCTGCCTCCATGCCTTCTTGGCATCCGTATAGACGCCATACACTGTAATCGATGGGTAGCTCTCTCCTTGGTCCTTCTTCATGGCGAGTCTGCCATGTACCATGACGCCCGTCCTCTGACCGTATCCCCATAGCTCGTCATCGACGTCCCTGAAGTGGAATGGGTGCGCTAGAGTCACAACGTCTTCGTCAATCCATCCTGCTATCTCTGCTCTGTTGCCATCGTGCTTGTTCTGCAAGGAGAGGCTGGAGAGGAATATGCTGTAGCTCTTCCATTCGCCAGACCCATCTTTCCTCTGCATTTGTCTGCCCTCCGTGTTCATCCGAGTCACTTGACCTCTAACTAGGATGTCAGGACCTGCAACACCCTCTCTCCCATCCTTGGCCTTCCATTCTCTCTTGTGCATCTCGAAGGTCTCCTCCAGCTTGTCTAGCTGGGTGACTATGACTCTGCTTCTCTCCTCCACTGTCTCCGCGTCCGTCCAGAGCTTGAACGGGTCGAGCTTGTGCCTCAGATTCTCGGGGCACCACTCATCGGTGTAGACCATGTTGTCCGGGAAGTCGTAGTTCGTAGAGAGCACGTCCTGAAACGCCGGAGAGTCCGAGGTAGGTAGTTTGACCTGTATCGAGACAGGTACACCCACGTCTATGTTCAGGTCCTTGTTGTCACCAGTGAGGTCGACGCGCCATAGCGTTGGCCCGTCCCCTTGGAAGTAAGCTGACTTCTCGTTGCCTAGGAACTTGTAGTACCTGCCCATTCTGGTTGAGGGGTATGGTCTTCCTGCTCTTGATATCAAGCACAGGTACTCGTTCTTGTACCTAAATCCCAGTGAGGGAGGCTCTTCTACGAGCTCATTCGTGGCAATGACACCGTTGGCCGTGTTGATACTCCATAGGCCATCCTCCTTGAAGTAGTGTCCGACCATTCCGCTGGATATGGCTTCGTTGGGATTCTCCTCCCATGATTTCTCCGCGTTTGTCCTTTGCCTCTCGGCTCTATCCCTTGCTACGCCTTCTACACCAAGCCACTGACCTACGAAGGTGGTTGTCTCCCCACCTCTACCGCTGACGTTACTGCTTCGGTCCTCAATGAGCATTCCCTCTGCCCAATCGACCAACACGTCCTCATCCTCTGCCTTCCAATCAGTGCATCCCCACTGCTTGGCTATGTGCTCGATGAAGGCGTCAGATATCTTCTGTACGCTCTCGCCGGTTCTCTCTGATACCATGGTGAAGCGGTCCATGACCTCTTTCGGCCAGTCCTCCTGCTTCCTCATAGCATTGAAGGGATTCATGTTCCCTTCACCATTCGGTGTGTATTTCTTGTCTTCATTGTTCATCATTCATTTTCACTTCCTTTCTCATTTTCGCCACCAAGTAATCTAGGTAGGAATACGCATTGCCGACCCACGTGTGTCTGTGGACCAGAACGTCGCCATAGGCGACCATTATGTCATTCATGGAGTCGATGTTGTCTTCATCATCGAAATGCTCCTGCATGTTGTTGTAGAAATTGGTTAGTATGGCTTGTAGGCCCCTGCCCATCCTCAGTTGCTCGTGGAAGCTCCTTCTCAGGTTGAGCCAGTCATCGGCCAGCACATGTTGCACACTGTTGTCCATTGATGCCTCTAGGTCATTGATTCTGTCCTCATAGTCAGGCCCTGCCGAGTTCAAGAATATCATTGACTGGCGCATGTCACCGTTGTTGAGTTGTATTAGCTTCACCAGTGGGGCGACATTATCCAGTCCATATGCCTCAGCTAGCCTGTTCGCGCCTTGGAAGGCATCGACGGGAGGAAAGCCATAGACTGCGCATCTGGACTTGATGGCTGGCTTTATCTTGCTGATGTCGTTACAGGTGAGAATCAGCAGGTTGTTGGATGAGTATGTCTCCATCATCCTCCTCATGGCATCTTGAGCCGTTGCAGTCAGGCCATCTGCCTCATCGAGGAGGATGACCTTCATCCTCGCTCCTATCGGCTTGGTCCGCATTACCTGCTTCAGTTCCTCCCTCACGTAGTTGATGCCTCTGTCGTCCGAGCCATTGGTCTCGATGAAGTTGGCATCATGATGCTCTCCTAGTAATGCCTTGCCTATCAGGTGAGCTGATGTGCTCTTTCCAGTGCCCACTGGTCCGTGGAACAACAGAGCACTAGGCATCTGCTTCTGTTGGCTCTGCCAAGAGTGCAAGTCCATCTTCAGTTTCTCCAGACCTACCATGTCATCCATGACAGTCGGTGAAGCAGTGTGTTCTTCCATAATTTCTCCTCCAACCTCTGTTTATATAGTCAAACAGAAAAGTCATGTCCAATCATATCTATTTCGCTATCGTACGAGTCCACCCACACCAAGAAGTCGTCCCAGTCACGGGGCAGTGGATTCTCGGTCACCCACCTCATCATATGGAGGCCGGATGAGTCCGTGATGGCGTGTGACAATTCATACATGCCATCCAGCTTGCTGAATATCAATAGCCACTTGAAAATGTCATCCCTGCTACTGTAGCTCTCCTTGAGCTCCATGTCGAACGGGGATAGGAATGCTTCGACGCATGCTTGTTGGGCCATCGTGCCTGAGTTGAACAGGGAGCGCCAGCTTATTCTTCTCCTCACTCTCATGCCGAGCCTAGAGTCGCTCCTGTTCTCGAGCCACACACCGAACCTAATCTCGGAGAGGAGTATCCCCAGCCCCATCCATTCCTCTCTCCTGTCATCAGTCTGCATCCGACCCCACCAAATCTACGTATTGAGTAATGTCACTGACGCCACTGTCATGGTTTATCCTCATGAACACAGGCTCACTGAGCAAGCCAGTCCTCCTGTCGAGGAATGGGGAGGCTACGTCAATCACTATGCACGTGTCATCAGGAATAACCTCCCACTGGTCTTCTTCACTGGTCTTCGTGCCAAGCATCCTCTCCAAGTCAAACGAAACGGATGCTCTCTTGGATGGTAATTCTATACATACATTACCTACCTCTATGAAGTCGTCAATGCCATCTAGAGCCTGAGCTTGCATCTCCAAGCCGCTCATGTGCCTGTAAGCAGACAGTCTCAGGGAGTGTATGTGATGGTCCTTCACTAGTACATAGCCCCCATACTCAGCCGGAGAGAATCCTCCCTCATTGGGGAATCTTATCGTTCCCTCCTTCTTGACCAAGCTCTCCCAAGATGGTATTGGGGTAGGCCAAGCAATCTCCTCCTCGGAGGACTCGGAGTACCTAGTGAGCCTATCCTTGATGTTTAAGTCGGGATGATTGGGATAAGCCACATCAGTGACGATGCCTTGTACCCTTTCCACAATCACCTTCTCCTCCTCATTGTAGTCTAGGGTGACCTTGCCCTTGGGAATCTCTTGGTAATGGGTCATTTCCACTGGAACGTCCCTGCTCCAAGGCAACCACCTCCTCGGTCTGAGCGCTGAGTTCGGCTTCTCGTTCCAGCTCCTCGGGTCGAGCAGTATACTCTGGTCACCGTACAACGAGCTCAGTACTTCCATGTCAGTGAGGAAACCACGACTGGACGACACCACATCAGGTGGGACTGTCGGCACCACGCTCCTCAGGTATCTGGATTTGCTGATTGCCATCCTATCCCCCATGACCGACCTCCAGAAGAATCTAGCGTCAATCTCGTTCATCTGCTTGCTGAGTGACAGGAAGCTGAACCCCCCATCCACCACCGCTCTCCTAACGGATAGGGCCTCCTCTATGGTCCAAGTGGATTGGTTAGATGCGCTCGACTCGGATGCGAGGAGTGCCGAGGCATCCTCTCCTAGCGATGAGAGCACGTCATAGGGAACCATCAGTTGCTTGGCTACCTCGGACACGAGCCTCCTACGAGTCAAGGTCCTCTGAGGGAAGAGCAACTGGTATAGGGATATGGCCTCCTCCCTGCTGAGTCCGGGGAACCCGGTCTTACTGCCCCTGCTCATCATGTCATGGGCTAGGGCGACGTCTGTGAACCTCATCACACCACCAGATGCCCATGGGACTCCAACCACTTGCTAGGAGTGGGTCTGGTGCCCTTTCCGTACATCCCCTGTGTAACCTCAAACGCCTTCTGCACTGTTATCTTCGAGCCTGACCTCTTGCCGTAGAGGTATAGCAGGTCTATCAGCAGGTTCCTATCGCTCCTGACGTTAGACCAAGACTCATCCAGCCTAATCGCACTGTGCGACTTCAGCACCGATGTTATGTCCGCAGGCCTCACTCCGAAGTCACTCGCCATTTGTATCAGTCTCCTCCTCTCCATGGTGGTCACGGCTTCCCGCTTCCATACCTGCTTTATTAGTCTCTCCTATCATCACTCGGTGGCTGGCTTCTTTGCCTCCGCCTTCCAGTCCGAGTGTTTGTACTGCCACATCAGATGCGTGGCGTCAGGCCAGCCGTGGTGCGTGGGAAACAGACCTGCCTTCCCCTTCCAAGGGGAGCCCTCCTCTACCGTGTCAA
>Ga0209645_1000612_pt1 | contig 18387 bp, 5 predicted proteins | sample ETNvirenome_6_30_FD_184070 | JGI IMG/M metagenome (GOLD analysis project Ga0209645, IMG submission 184070) | Marine viral communities from the Pacific Ocean - ETNP_6_30 (SPAdes) (version 2) | ecosystem: Environmental > Aquatic > Marine > Oceanic | place: Pacific Ocean | collected 2013-06-19
AACTCTAATTTGACTTTCTGATAAGTAAGTTGGGTTGGAGCTAAAGTTAAACTCATTTGCACCTGCACGACAGAAGTAGATTGTTGAATTTAACTCTGTCGTGTTGTTAAACTCAATGTTGTAAATTCTGTGTCTTAGAGCGTCTGATAACTCATCAATTGTTCCCGACTCAATACTCCCAGTGTAGGTTAAAATTGCAGGACTTGTATTTGTTGATTTTACAAACTCAACACTATCACCAGTCATGCCACCATCCACTGCACCTTTTGTTAGGCTTGCAGATAAATCTAAAACAACTAACCCGCTTTGATAATAAATAATTCCCAAAGCATCATTATTTGCAGCACTTGTATCTGTTGCTGAAGAACCACTTCTTAACACACCAAATTCGCCTGCTGGTGAGTTTGTATCATTAAATGAAGTGTCAGCACCAAAATCGCCAATATAAAATAAACTATCAAAGGGACTGTCATAAGCGTTGACGCCAAGAGTCAATCTAAATGTACCTTTTTGAATTTCGTCTTTTGCTAACAATCTAGCAAAATTAACAAAGGCAGCATCAGGCACTACAGTGCCGCCAGATTCATATGAACCTGAAACTTTGAAAGGTTCTATAGACGCAGTTACATCAAAACCATATAGCATCTGTGCCATCTCATGATAAATGTTATGCTTATCAACTGATCCAGAGGCTAATGATGCTGGGTATCTGTCTGAATCTTCGTAAACGCCATAAGTAATATCAAAAATATGGTTTGCTGAAGAACTTAAGAATGGGTAATCATATACCGATTGAAACATGCCATGATCATATGTTTTAATATTTAATCCTCTAACATCAGAAGTGGTGCCGTATGTACCAGAAATTAAACTGCCGGTGACAGGAATTGACTCGTGCAACAAAGTTCTTGTTGATGACACGTCTTCAGTTTGTAATTTTTTAATTGTGCTCATTATTTTTTCCTATTAACTTATAGCTCTAACAATTCTAACTGGGACATCTATTGTTATACCAGTTTTATTTCCTCTCAATCTTATAACTGCATCAATAACTTTAGCATTTGTTGCATCTGGAAAGTACCCAGTTTTTGTCTGACCAAACTGATCAAACAAATAATCACTTGAAGCGACGGTTGGTGATGCATAGAAAGACAATTTGAAGATTGATCCTCTTGGTCCCTTAATTGGGCTCTGACCAAATTGTGCTGACTGACCGCTTGCTCCACCGCTAAAGTATTGTACATTACCCTGATTTGACAAAACGTATGTGGCGATATTATCAGTATCAATGAAACTTTCAACCGCTGGTGTGCCATTTGGTGCAACGACTTTCATTAGACGATCATCAACTTCAGCCAAGAACGTATCTTCGTTCAAGTCTTGATCTAAGATTGTCTTAAATGATAACTGAGTTGTATCCAAACCTTGATCGATTGTTATTCTATCTGTTGAGGCTTCTACTGGTGTTACACCATTAATAAAGCCATTTGGTAAGCCTGAACCAGTTGTGTTATCGCCAATGTATTTATCGACTGCTAGCTGATTAGCCAACATTACAAACTGATTTGCGGTTCCACCATTGTCATCAGAAGCTGCGAATGGAAAACCTGGGAATGGACCTGTGGGAGTGTTTGTATTTAACTTTGCTACTGGTAAGAACAGAGTAAGGTCTTTACCCTGTAGAGTTAAAAGATTGTATTGTAGTGAGGTTGCAGCATTCGTAAATGCTTCAAAGACTGGCGTCTTTAAGATATTTAAATCCTTTTGTGCTGTTGCAGCAGATGAATCATATAATTTATAATTGATTTCATCATCACCAAAAGAAAATGCGGTGATTTTAAATGAGCCGTCTGCTCTTGCTAATCTTTGACGACCGATATCTGTTAGAACTGCATCTAAAATAATATCGCCGCTGTTATCTAAAAAACTTGACATGTGATTTACCCCTAATCATTATAAATAGTCATTTATTTTATAAAATGTTTCTTTTCATTTATGTTATTAAATTGGTGAGTTCTTACCAGACTGAACGTCTGCAAAAGACTGTGGTGTTGGAGTTACCGTTGTCTGCTTTTGTTTAGTAATTTTCTGATTACATTTCTTTGCAGATAATCCTTCGTTCAATTCAATTCCAGTGCTTGACTTTGGATTGCCGCCTGATGCTTTGGCGAAACCAAAATTACCAGTACAATTTAAGATTTTTAAAACTTCATCAAACTCACTTGAAGTAAACTGTTCTTGAATCACAGCCAACATTGAACGTGGACCGGCATATTCTTTTTGCCTTCTACACATATAACACTTCTCATCCTGATTCATTGATTTTAATACCTTAAAAACGGTTTCTTCATCGTCGTTAAGTTTAGCGATTGCGTTATTTATTTTAATTAATTTTTTATTTAACTGTTTCTCAGCTTCATTTGGGTTAAAATCAACCAATGTTGGAAGAGGCTCTACAATTGCCCATGTTGACTTACCTTTTGGGTTAGTATCTGGGAATAAAGGAGCTTTTGTGAAAAATGTGCAGCATGGATTTTGCACTTTTACATTTTGCACTGTTGTTGGTGCAGATTGTTGAGTTGGAGCCGCTGCACCTGTAGATGGTGTGGACCTATCAGCAAAGTTTTTTGCAACCATCTCAAAGAACTTCTTAGCCTCTTCATCGGTATCAAAATCCTCTTTTGTTGCTGGTGGTGCCTCTTTAGTTCCTAAATTCAGATCTTCAGGTCTTGGTTTTTCTTCAAAAATTTCAATTGCCTCGTCCTCTTCATTTGCTGGCTCTGGAGGTGGAACAAAACTGGTCTTGTAGCTAACTAAAATTTTGCTCTTATCAACAACATTCAAATTTAAATCACCAGCAGTTATTGATTTTTTATCAAATTGCTTTTTATATATTACATTAAAATCAACTTTTTTACCTGTTTTCTTTGATGTGAGCCTAATCTTAAATCTTGGATTGGTTTCTGAAGGCTCTGAAAAAACACTTGGCGTCAAATACCCAACATCATCTTTGCTTGGGTTTGGAGCTTGTTGCAACAATGCAGGCTCAATTCTAAATTTATTAGAAAGGCTAATAGATTTCTTTCTCTCTCGCTTTTCTTCAAGCTCTACGACATTTATCAAAGGAAATACAGTGCCGCCATCATCAACTAGCTCAACTTCATAAACTTCACTGTAGTAAGATTCTAGACCAGTAAATGAAACTGCTTTTGCTGCAAAGTAATATTTTACATTTGGCTCCATGTCTATTTCTTTTGTGTAACCATCTGTTATAACGTTTATGTCTTGTACTTCTTCCAATTCTAAAATGTCTTTTGGCTTTTCTCCCTTTGAAGCATACAACTTAATTCTTGAAATTTTTTGTCTATAAAAATACATTTCATCTTGAGAATTGTCAACGCTGACAACGCCTAATTGCTTTAAAGTTTCTGGTGAATTATCAGAAAGCTCTAAAAAGAATTGTCTTGCGTCTTCCCAGCCTTCAGTCCAATATTTTCTTGGAACGATCTTAGATTCAATACTCTTTTCCTGAGAGTAGTTGTCAAATGAGAAGATTAATTTATTTCCAACTCCTCTTTGTGGGTACACTCTAGTGTATGGAGCAGGTGGTGGTAGATCGACATAGCATACAGAATTTTCTACTTCACCAGTTTCTATTACTCTAATATCATTAAGATAAATTATATCTGAATATTCAAATGAGAATAAAGCAACTCTTGGTGTTGGTTCTCCGCTGGCAGCATCTCCGCTTCCCTCTATACCAGTATCTGCCTCTGCTTGTGATGAAACAACTTCTATATCTATTGTATCAACAGCAGTTGGTATTGCATTGCCCTCAAGATTATACCCTTGAATTTTTACTTTTCGCTTACCAGGGACCTTAAAATTAAATTTAAGCTGACTATTTGATTTAGTTGCAAGGAGTGGACCAAATTTACCAAACCCGCCTGGAATGTCAGCAAAAAACTGCACAAAATCCACATTGATGCTGGTTTCAAATTTAAAGGTTATAGGTAAGTTCGCATTGCTAGCAACTTTTTGGCTCTTGGTTGGACTAGTAATTTTGACACTAGGAGTTTCTGTCGCACCTGTTAATAACCCAAGGGCAAAGTTATTAAAGTTGTCAACTATATTAGCTAATTCTTTTGCTTCCTCTGATGTTGGCAAAAGAACTAAGCTTGCATTTTTATATCTGTAACTTATATCAACAAAAGAAACAACCTGATTAACATCATATGAGTATCCCTTGGCATAACTTAGTTGTGAATCATTGATTGTAACATTATCAACACCTTCAAAGTTAGAAGCAAACACTCCATCAATAGCATTCACATAAAAACTCTGGATCACATCACTACCATTTGTTGGTTTCTTATTGATTTGATAACCAACATTATATGCACCATTGTAAGGAAGCATTGCTAGTTGGAAAAATGGTGTATCCTGTGGATTAAAGAAGGGGATCTTATCTATAATGTATTGTGGTCCCCAGTTAGGATATTTATCAAAATAAGATGAAGCTAGTTTTAATGATGGGTTACCACCCAAACTACCTTTCAAATTATTGTCCAATAAGACTTCACCGCCGCGTCTATCGGAAACATTTAACAATAATCTTGTTGACAATCCTTTAAAAGCAGATCTATATTTAAACTCATCAAATCCTGCACCTTGAATGATTTCCAAGCCTCTTGAAAAAATATCTAACTCTGGGGCAAGCATGTTGTTTGTTTTAAGACCCAAAACATTGTAGTATGGTATCCTAAAATTAACTCTGGTATTTGAGGCTCTAATAGTGCTCTTATCAAAGAAAATATTCTTTGCTTGGTTCCATTCTAAAACACTTAAAAGTGGATCACATCCAAGCCCAGGCTCGGGAACCTTCTTATCAAGAACATTATCATTGCCTTCTTTGTAAAAAAGATTTAATGACGTCTCACTCTTTAAACTATTTTTTGCACTTTTTTTACATGTGTTTACTTTTTTAGCGTTTGACAAACTTTTCTTTTCAGTTTTTGTCAATAATTCTTCGTTTGGAGTGAAGAATGGTGAATTTGATACATTAACAACATTTGAATATTCTAGAGTGGGAGCATTTTTTCGATTGAAGTAGTTATTGCTATTTGTAAACTGATTTAAATTTATGTAAGCGAAAAGCTGAAACCCGTCTGGGAAGAACTCATCGTCCTGCTCAAAAACAATCTTATTGCTATCATCTCTAGCTTTTTTGATGCTCTCAATTCTGTTTATAACAGATATGTCTGGCTGACCAAAACCATAGTATCTCTCTAGAAAGTATATACCTGCATGTAGTGCAACTACATTGTTCTTATCTACAGTGAAAATAAATGATTGATCTTTTACAGGTAAATTAACGTAAAATACTTGGTTCCACCATAACCAGAAATATCTAATGTATTTATTATTAAATTTTCTAACATTAAGTTGTGCTGCTCCTAATGGTGCGACTGTACCTATTCCACCCAATTCATCTATTGTTAATTTCTCATCCAGCGCCTTGAACTTTTCAGGCGACATTTCAGCTTTAAGATAATTCCTAACAACCTGAGAAAACCTGATTATAAAGTAATAGTTGATAACTTTGGCGAGTACATTTGCTTTATCCTCTTTAGTTTCTTCGGCTATGGAGGATGCGTAGCTGTTGATTAAATAATCAACGGTATTTGTATCAATCTCTCTAAAGGCAGGAATGTCTCCAATAACTTTTTTGTCCTGCAATCCTTTCGCCACCTTGAAAAGAAAATCTTCTGTTTTTTTGTTAATGCCGGTTATGATATTTTGTGGGAAAGCATATCTAAAAATCAGTCTGTTAACATTGTTGATATCGTAGTTCCAAACATAGTTGCCCATGAATGCCACTGGATCATTCAACATCCTAGTTATGCCTTCTATGCTTCTCAACCTACGAATGTCATAATCGTCAACATTTTCAATCTGGACTTTCGCGCTATTTGCATCTTTTCCAGCGATTGCTAACTCTAAATCTTTTTTGAGTTTGTCGATACCTGATACTTCAATCGGATCTGCTTCTGTTGCTTCCGCACCCCCAGCGTCCTCTACGCCTGTTGCTGTATCAACAATAACAGAATCTTCTGCCGCAGCATCATCTGCCGTTTGTGGAAGGTCTGTTGCCACGTCTTGAGCGTCTACTGACAATTCTGGAGTTGTCGTTGATGCTGGCTTTTCTTCTTTGAAGTTTTTTAATGATTTTTTTAAGTTGCCAATTTCTGTTTCATAATCAGGTATTCTCTGATTAACAATTATATTATATAATGTATCACCACCTGCAATTTTGTATTTTTCTTCGTTACCATTTAATAAGCCTTTTTTATTTGTAAGATCTTTTTCAAGAAATTCAATTTCTTTGTTAGCTAAATTAATTTGATTTTGTGTTGGAATTTTATATGTATTAGGAATTCTTGAAAAATCAATTATTGCTAAAGTGCCATTCACGCCCGGTGGAATGGGACCTGATTTTGGCTGATTATTCTCGTCAATATAACCATTCGGTAACTTCTTTTTTGCCTTTGGAATATCTTGATTTTCTATTTTAGAAATTTTGTTTTCAAGTTCTTTAATTGAATTTCTTAAATCATCAAGATTTTTCTTATCTTTTTTAGCCTTTTCAAGATTGTCCTCGGCTTTCCCTAATAAACTATTCAACTCTTGCTTAGACAAAGTTGGTTTTGAAGATTTTTTCTTACCAGTGCTGTTTGGACTGCTTTGTTTGCCTTCCAACAGAAGATCATCAACCTTTCCTTGACCTGCGTTTTTTTTGTAATTTGTTTCTGTTGGTTTAAAACTCATTTACCTACTCTTAATTCAAAGTTATATAAAAATATGAATTGTAGAACTCTTCATAATTATCAAGTCTAATTAAAATTTTGTTATCTTCCGTTAAAAGATCTAAGATATTCACATCTTCAGTTACCTCTTGAAATAAAAGGACTGGGGAGGTGTCTCCTACGCTAGCTAAATAATACAATTTTATATTTCTATCTTGTTGTGATGAGAAGCTAACAAATTTTGACTCTGGAAGATCTGCCAAATTTTTTAATGCTTTTTCATCACCATCACTAACATTAACTTTTTCCTGTAAACCTTTATTTGTTATTAGAATGTCTCTTTTAGAATTTTGTGAAAATCCACCAATTTTTTGCAACTCCCTTACAACAGGAAAAGTTTTTTGATTTAATGTTGATAAAGCATTTTGGTCCAAAGCGCTTTCAGCCGCAACTGATAAAAATGGACCATCGCCACCAACAATATCAAACAAGTTGTCAACTTTTCTTTTCTTGCCTAAAAATATTTTTTCTGCAAATTTTTGCTCAAAAATATTGATATAAAAATCAGAAAAAGAAGGAGTTGGGTGTGTGTATTGAGACTTAGTATTTGTATTTACAACGACTTTTTGAGATGCCGCATTGATCTTCTTTGAAACATCTTCAATTGATTTGTTTACTAAATTTTTGTAATCTAGGTTGGAGATTTTTAAAATATTTGATAAATTAAAATTAAACTGCTCTTCAAAATCTTCTTCGTATATATCGAAAAGTATTTGAGCAGCCAATACCCTATCACCATTATCTCTTACAATTTTAAGCTGATTTAAAAACTGTTTTGCAAAATTTATTGTTATGTCATTAAAATGAATTTTTAAAACACCTTGTAGTTCTGAAACATCATCATTAAGATCCATCGTGAAGCCATAAAATCTATATGGTGAAGAATTCTCAACTGCCAGATTGTCTTCGGGTTCAGGCGCCACAACATTAAATGCATCAGCGAATTTATAACCAGAATTTAATTTATCATATTTGTAAAGTATGAATTCGCTTTTATAAATAAAGTTATCAATCGCTTCTTTAGGCTTTCCAAATAATAAATTTGGAAATTTTGTGAAATCAACAATCATTTTTTCCAAATCCACGCAATACATGCCACTAAAAACACCATCATCATTATATGAATACAAGAGAGTTGAAACATATGTGTCGTTTTCTTTTATTTTTAATGAGGTTGTTTGAAAGTCAGATTTTGAAAAAATTTGACTGTATGAGTTTTCATTTGAAGTTTTTTGAACTAAAAGTTCACTTTTTGGAACTTGCAACAAAAATACATCTGAATTAACCAATGGGAAGTCTTCTAAGACAATTAGAACGCTGTAAATTTCCTCATCGGGCTGTAAAATTTTAACTCGGGCGTCCTCTATTAATGGAAGGGGGACAAGCGATACTGTATTTTTGTCATTAGAAAAAAGTATTTGTTGAGCCTTTAAAGATAAAGCCTCTGGAAAGTTTTCTACTGTTAGCTGTTGTTCAATAGTGTCTGTCAAATAAATTAATTTTAATGATGAAAATTCATTGGTATTAATATCTTCAATGCTCAAATCAAAATCTAATTCACCATCAATAACAGAAATGTTGCTAGCTACAATAGTTCCGTTCTCTTCATTTTCAGACGCGGGAAATAGTCTTAAAGAAGTCGTGGAGGTGTTCACCTTGGAGTTTTGTGGACTGATTAAATCTAATGCAATTGTCATTTGTTACTCCTAAACATCAACACACTCATCCTCTGTTGGTTCTATGACAATCTCCTCATTTACAAAAGTAAATCCTTCTCTTGCAGGCTCGACCTCTGTATCTGTAGTAAAATTAAAAAACCAATATACAGACTGATTATCGACATTTTCTTCGTCAAAAAATAGTGGTGCTAAACTAGCTGTTTGAAAATTATTTTTGTACTCATATTGAAAAACTTCAACCATGTACTCTTCTTTACCCTGAAGGATATTTAATTCTTCAAAATCGATTGTAAAATCATTAAATTCTTTTTGAAATAAGAGAAATGAATCATCCTCCTCTTTTGGAAATATATCTTCCAATGTTATAAAAGGATTCTCGTTAATGTCTGCTTGTATTTCTTTATCTTTTTTATCAACTAAAACATAACTATTGTAATTGTAAGCACAAACTAAATCAAACTGCGGTATTTTTTCATAAGATGGTCCAATAGTCGCCCCAGGTGACACTTCTCGTGAAGAATATGTGATATCACCAGAACCACTAAATATTTCTCCATCTCGGGCAGTGATGTTCCAAGCAGGCTTATAATTTGAGTAAGGTGTAAAAGAACCAAGGCTCTCAATTGTTTTATTTTCTGGAAGATATACGTTGCTGCCTGTGGGCACAGACTGCCTTGCTGTTGGAATTCTAAGTGTTAATTTATCTTTAATTCTTTTTTTAATTTCGTTTTGTTCTTCATTTCCATCGCTATCTAAATTTTTTCTATCATAAAGGATATCATCATCTAAAAATTCATAATAAGCGGGTTTGAAGTTGCCAAGGGAAAGTTGGCGTCTTCCCTCTCTTGTCAACTCTAATTGAACAACTTCTTCTTTTCTATTAAAAAATGTCATAATTGATACTCTAAGTAATTAGCTCTAAGTTATTCTTCTGTTTCGTCTAAAACACCACCTTCTGTTACAGCCGTAGTGGTTTTAATGTAACCACCAGGAATGTCTTTTACAACTTCAGGGTTTTCATTTTCCACTTGCAGTTCCGCATTTAGTTTACCAAGCTCTACCAAGCTGAAATAATCGTATGGATAGTTAAATGAAAACCTTCCTGCTGGTCCGGTTTTGTATTGTGGTGTTTTTGTTTTCTCCGCTAATGTTTCATAGTAGTCAGTTTTTGCCCTCTTTTTAACTTTAAATATTTTCCATCTCAAATTATTTGGCATACTATCATACCCATTGTATGAAAAAACAGATGGTGATAGAACTTCCCCTTCTCCAATTGGATGTTCAATCGTTACAGTTTCTTTTTCTGCTTTTGTTGCCACTGAAGGCATTACGCCTTGCCAGATATTTGCCAAATCTTGTTGGTTTAAGTCTGACTTGAACTCAAAAAAGTACATTGCAAATGGAGCATACACTGGCTCAAAGTCTTGTTTCGTGTTTAATGGTTTGCCAGCCATGTCTCTCATATTCACAAAGTCATATACTGGTGGTAAAACATATTTATCCATTTTACTTATCATATCAGCAAAAGAAGTGTCTGTAACGCTTCCACTACGAACAGATAAATAATTCTCTTCAAACTGTTTAATTGGAACCTCAATAAACTGTTCTTCACCGCTTTCAGGGTTGACGACAAAAGGAACACAGCAAACAGCTTCTTCAATAACCTGCTTTGATTTAATTCTACCAATTGCAAATGCCTCTGAATTAAACCCAACCGCCTGTGCTAAAGACGCGGTTAGATTAGTGCTTCCAGTAAGAGTTGAATAGGGATCATCAATTCTTATATGTAGTCTTTCCGTTGCTGCGATGGATGAACTTAATTCACCATATTGGTGCCACATGCCCTTAGTGTATCCTCCATGGAAAGAAGGCGCTGGACCAGATCCAGTTGCAGTGACATTATTAAAGTTTAATACTGGGCACTCCCATTTACTTCTAATCGTCCATCTATTGTCTTCATCCTTAACAAAGAAATCTAAGCTTGAAGTCAACTTCATATAATTGGAAAAAGGGCTTGAGAAATCTTGATCTACCAAGTAGTTTCCATGTATTAGACTTGAGTTAGCGACAACATCTTGAAAAGTAGCCTCAAACTTACCTGTCTTATTATCATTTGACAATAAGTTAGTAGGATCAAATAAGATTGTTGCTTTTGTATATGAAGGTCTGGAGCCACCAAAATTCGTAATATAGATTGGATAATCTGCTGGTGGTGCTGCAAAACCAGCGCCGCCGCCAACGTTATTCCAGTAATATCCAGGAGGTGTATGATGAATATAAGGATACGGACCAAAAGCCTCACCACCACCATACATGATAAAGTTGGCTGGGTTCTCAATGTAAACATCCATAGCAAACTTTTTTATACCTTCACTTGAAGAAAGGGGACCTTCAAAATTCCACGTATCTTCTGGGCTAGATTTAAATGTTCCTAAGCCCTCTAAGAAGAAGTTTGGCACCTCTGCAAAGAAGTTGTGAGACATTAATTCATAAGCACCATCACTAGTATTTACTGACCCGGTGCTGTTAATTTCTGGTGCGGGTTTTTCTTTACCACCTGCTGCGAACGAATATACGTCTGTATCGCCAATATGATAAATTTCTCTAACGTATTCTGATGGCGATAAAATAGCTTCGAATGGGGCAACTGCATTAAAACTAGCGCTGACGTGTGCCGAAGCCGAAGCCCCAGGTTGCGATTTATATGGGAATTCTACAGCAAAACCAGCCTTAATAGAATTTAAGCCAATTCCAGGGTTCCAGAAGGGCATCAATGTTGTCGCAAACGAGCCAGTCTCTGAGTTGCTGTATATTGGATCACAAGGACCCGATGCGTCGTCATTACCATATGGTTTTGGACTTGCATCAGCACTTAACCCGTTTCTAATTGTAGAAGCCTTGTGTGACGCTGAGAATTGTTGTGCAAGCTGGATTACTCTCTGTTGAGGGTAGAAGCCTTCCCTTGGTAATAATTTCTTAGTTGCATTAAATGTAAGTTTAATCCCAGTGGGCTCACCATAGAAATCTTTTAATTGTTTTAAGTAAGTTATCTGATCTGTTCTGCCGTATCTTTCTGAAAACTCATTACCAGCTAAGTTTTCGCTACCTGTTAATGTGAAATTATAAACAGTTTCATCAAGAAAGTCACCATTCTTTGTTGCAAAAATATCACCCACAAAATCAGATAATGTAAACTCTGGGATCAATGTCTCGTCTTGTCCAATTAAGCGAACATCTTTTGCAAACTCTCCATAAGTCGTATAGAACGCGCCAGTGCCTGCCTGTTCTTGAACTAAATTTACTGGTCTAGTATCTGTAAGCTGCCAAGCGTACCTAGCGTTAACTTCAAACATTTCACCATCAGTGCAAGAACCTGTCCAGGACTGCCCTAAAGAGCCGGTGTTCCTCATCAACTCACCAGATCTTTCTTCAGATTGCAATGAACCCGATGGAATTGGACCCACGTCCATTGCCCAGTTACTACCAGAAATTGAATAACCTTGCGAGTTTACTATTACCTGATTTGTTCTTTCTTCAAGTTTATCACTAGTCCAAAATGATGCATAGTTGTTTCTTGATCTAGTCTTGCCAAGATATTGGTTTTCTTGCCTTGGATAAATTACTTCAGGGTAATTTATTAAGTTAAACTTACTACTAAATTTATAAAAATCAGTTGTTTTTATGTCTATCGCCGGACTGTTAAATTCTTGATTTAAGTTTTCAATAAAGTTTGATGAGCTATTATAAGTTGTTGCAAAATAATCTAAATTATTTCCAAGTTCATATTGAACAGAGCCAGTCTGCTCATCAATCAATTGTACAATTGGCTTATGTTTATTGGTTACAGGTGCCTGTGTAATTGTAAACTTATTGCCCAATTTTTGCTTAATAAATTTATCGCTGTTGTTGCTTTGGTTTACAATAATTTTATCTAAATTACTAACATAAATATTCTGCTGGGCAAACTCTCTACCCACTCTATGCTCGCCGCCTCTTATCTGTTTGAATGAGGGGTGCTGATATGGACCATTGTTACTTAATAACAAGCCGTTCAGAACAAGAAATGACGTTGCAGCGGTAAAGTCTGGCAAGTTAAAATAATTTCCAGCCTCGGCTGATGCAGTTGTAAATAAGTTTCTTTCTAAATCCACATCACCAACGATAACATAGTTTGTTGCATTAAAGGCAACAGAAACTGGTACATTGCCACCCACACCATATTCAATATGACCCTCTGGCATTTCTCTAATGTTGTCTGAATACTCAAAACCATAAATTGGTGAATAATCACTTGATGAAATATCGTAATCAAAATCACTTTCATTTTGACCGAAGACAGGGTTTTTACCGCTAGCTGTTAACAAGCCTTCTGTTGAGTTCAAGGTAGCAGAGTTTGGATAACCAGTTTTTCTTGCAATCCAAGAGGCAGCAACCCAAGCATACTGAACATCTGTTCTAGGAATGGCGTTGCCAACGTATGAGTTATCAAAAACTGGCTCTGGCGTATCCAAAGATGCTGAAATCTTGTAAACACCATTCCTGTATGATTTGTAAAAAGCACCAGTTGGCTGTAGTAAAACAGAGTCGTAACCGCCAGTTAAAGCATGGCGGGTTAATAAATTATTATTCTCAATTCTAACAACAAGATTTCTGTAATTCAAGTTGTTGTAGATTGATAATTCTGCCGACTCAACATCTAGGAATGCAAAAGAGTTAACCTCTGGTCCACCAGGAGCACTAAATCTGTTAACGATAATGAAATCATTACTACCAGTTGTGTCGCGGTTTAGAACTGCAAAATCTTTATAGAAAAATACACCATCTTCGTCGTAAGAAATGTTGCTTGTATCGTTTACTGTTCCTGTAAATCCATCAGATTTTACATAATATCTATTGTTTATGCGACGACCAGTTGTTTGAACAATCTCATAATCTCTAAAAAAGTTAGAACCACTGATATTTTTAATATTTATTGGTCTTTGTGCTGCCTCTTCACGTAAATAAGCTCCATATGGAATGTCCTCATCAAATACAGGACCTAAGCTTGAACTTCTAAATCTTGGGCTTGTTAGAAAGATTGTCTGGCTGGCAGAAGGCACTAAACTATAACCCTCTTTTCTCAAAGTGGTATCTGTTTCAAGTACATTGTCGTGACGATACATCCAGCCACCAACATGATCGTCTGTAAACGGACCCTGTAGACCACCACCTTCAACAACGTAGTCTTGGTGCGCCATTCGAATATCAACATTAATGCCCTGGTCTGTGAAAACTTTTTGATAATCGTTAAGAGGTGACGCTGATGAACTCACAATAACAAAAGGTAAGTAATTTTGACCTGCTAAAACTTTTTCATTGGAAAGGTCGGTTACTGTTACTGGTGTTAGTCTTTCATTGTTAAAGGTTAAGTCTCTAGCACCTTCGTATTGATAGTATGGTTCACCAAACCTATTTTCTACGGCACTTCTAACCTGTATTTTTACGCCGTCTGTTTCTGCTTCTTGGGAACCTTTAAAAGAGACAGGGAAATAGTTCTTTCTGTTTTCACCAGCGAAGCTTGTATTTTTTCCGATAGAGCTTTTAGCAGTTACTGAAAACACATAAAATTCTTGACGAGAACCAGTGGTTGTTTGTGTTTGGTTGACTTGCGATTGAACTCTAGAAAAGTCTGCTGAAATATCACCAGTGCTCATTAGACCACCTGGGTTTCTATCGGCTTTTAGTAAGTACCACAAGGGCTTTGTGCCCTGATCCAAAGGAGAGCTAAAGAATGTGCCTGGGTCTGGGGTTCTAAAATCTTCTGTTCTAACAATAAAATCAGATTCAACATTTGTACTAGAACGCAGACCGGCGTTTCTGTTTGCCTTTGACACCGACGCTGCTGCACCGGGTAATCTTCTATTTAATGTTGTGGTGCTGCCAATTACGTTAACATTTGGACCGCCTGCGCCGTCTAATACATCTCCACCAATTGTAATAAAGTCAACAGAACCCGCACCTGGGGGCAGTTCATTTTCATTCTTTTTAATCTGCTCTTCTTTTGTAAACTCTTTAAACTGTAGTAATTTGTGTTGGTACTTGCTTCTTTCAAGAATATGGCTCTCAACAATATTTCTAACATGCTCAGAAGTTTTAGCTGAAGCTGGAATTAAGTTTGATATAACACTATCAAGAGCACCATCAAGCCATTTGTATAGGTTTACAAACTTATCCAAATCAGGCTCGTTCTCAATATTTTCAAAGAAAATCTCTCTTAGTTTATTTAAAGCTTTATACTCGGTACGATATAAGTTAACAGGGTCACCAATAAGGCTATTAAAATCTTTGATTGATGCAAAGAAACTCAACATCTGTCTGGAGATTGTGTCATAAAGACTAGTCTCAACAGCGAAGTAATATTTACTGGGACGACTTTCCCTAGTGAAAAGGGTGTCATCACCCTCTCTCACTTCAACCAAATCAGAACTGTATAGGTTTTCTGGTAGTTGTTGTTCAGCAGTATCAACAAATAAGAAATCTACTGGTGTTGTTGAACTTGCTAAAAACTCTGAACCTTGACCACTGTAGTTTGGTCCAACATAACGTGAATATTCCCCACCTGTAAATCTTGGATCTACAGAGTAGCTGGACCCTGAAGTAATATCTTGAATTAAAAATTTGCCACTAGCATCTGAACCTGTGATATTTTCAAAATTCCAGTGAAGAGCTAGTGTATTTATCCTTGGAACATAGCTTCCAGACTCGCCATTTTCATAAATGAATGTATTTCTATATGGATTTGTTCTACCAAACGTGGTTACATCTCTGGCATGATTACGCAATTCTTCATCTTCAATGTAATCAAACCACACTCTTGAAGAGACCAACCTTACATTTGAATTATTATTAATTGCACCAGTGATGTTTGTTCTATCTGCACCTAAGTAAACTCTTTTATTGCTACCTGTAATAAATTGACCAATATCATCATTTAAATTAATTTCTGCTGATGCGCTAAACTCGTGCAGCTTATAACCTGCAACATAATTTACACCATAAAACTCAAGATCAAAAACATCCGATGATGTAACTTGAGATGCATATGGATATTCTCTTGGTTTTGTTCTAACCGCAAACGTCCAATTTGTATTGTCGTAGACATCCTCATAGAAGGAAGATGTTAAAGAACTAACAGAACCAATGTTTGTCTCTAAAACAAACTGTGTTTTATTATTAGTGTTGGTATCAGCATAAACTTTAAAGTTTAAGTCCCCTGCCGGAATTGTTGTTTGTGTTGTAACACTACTAGCGCTATGAACTCCGAACAAAGAAGCTCTAGATAATTTTTCTAAGTAACCATCAGGAAAATCTACAAACTTAGGAAATTGAAACTGATTCTCAAATGTTAGTGGTATATAAACATTTGAGGATGATGGAATGTATCCAAAATCTCCCGTCGCGTCTATTGACTTTGCTGGATCAGCAAAAGTATAAACAACTGCCCCTCTGTTATCACCTGCTCTATAGCCAGATAAATCAATTATATTTCTTTTTGCCTGTGATGCTTCATAATTTTCACGAAGTTCGTACTCTTGATTATCAGCGTACATGTTCAAACGAACAAGCTCATCATCAACACCAAAGCATCTAAAAAGGTTTCTAAACGACTTCTCTGTACCTTTTGATTTATTAATGTAATTTAAGTTGTTAAAAATGTTTTGAAAAATTAAATTTTTTAAGTTAAAGAGCTTATCTTCATAAAGTCTTTTTTCGTCCTTAAAATAAATTTCCTCTATAACACCAGAATCAATAAATACATCTGGAATGTCAAATCCATAAGAAACAAGGTTTCTCTTAGAGAATGGATTTGGCTTAGCATTTGACCCACTAACATATGATCCATCTTGTAGTTGTGAAATCGCCGTAATTTGAGCGTGAAGCGTGTCTAGGTAGCTAGACATAATCTGCATCATCTTACGAATTAAAAGCCCGTTGGCGGCATCGTCGTCGGAAATATGCTGGGGTAACATGTTGTATAGACTACCCAGGTTTCCAGCGTCATAAGCTGAGCCCGATAATTGTTTTTCTGCTTTGTATGAAACGACTGATGAATTTGTTGAATAAATTATTGGGTCACCAATTTCTGTTGCCACTCCAGACTCAATTATGGCTGAGCCACTAGCTCTTGAAGTATGACCAGATGAATTGTATCCTACCCAAACACCATTTGTTAAACGACCTGAATAATCAAGAACGATGCTATCAGTTGCTGTAACACCTGTGTTGCTTTCATTAAATTTGTAGTACAGAGATAGTCCAAGTGGATTATCACTATTTACTTTTGTTGTGTCAGTGTTTCCACCGCCACCGACGTCGTAAAAATAATTAATGCCAATTTGTTTAGCATCTCTTGTGGTTTTCCACAAGCGCACTTCATCAATGTAACCCAAAAGAGCACCGTCGCCAAGACGTGAGCTTAGTGAGGAGGCACCGATTGTGGCATCCAGCGTACCCTGTAAAGTTAAGTTAGGTGAACCTTTTGTATAAAATTGTTTTTCTTGAAACCTTCCATCCACATAGAATTCACCAACATACCCTGCTGAATTGGTAGAAAATGCTAGCGCATAATGGTGCCAGCTTGAGTCTGCGATTGTTGTAAGGTTTGTCTCAAACTCATAAACAAACTCTGCCGAAGTAAGTGAATCTGAATATGTTGCTAAAATCTTAGTTGAAGCTGTAACATCAGTTGTTACTTGAAAAAGGTCGTTATCTGCGTTGCTGATTGAAAAAATAATTTCGTTTTGAGTTTTCGCTGCGGTTGGAAAACTATCTTTTTTCATCCAAAATTCAAGCGTGACACCGTTAGCAAAATCGAGTTCAACACTTCCAACTTGATTAGAACTCGTATTATAAACTAAATTTTTGGAATAATTGTCTGTAATAACATAATGGTCTGTTGTACTTTCACCAAGTCCAAAGGTTTTTGTGCCGATTGTAAAAGTTGATGGAATGTTGGAGGAATAACTTTCATCACTAAAATCAGCATATCCAACAAACCTTGGATAATTTTTATCAAACTCATGTTTTTGAATTGCAGCCAATCCATTGCGGTATTTAAGTCGCTCTGCGAGTGATCCATCATATGGATAAGCTTGTATAACACTATCAACTAGATCAACGTAGTAGTCCTTAGCGGAGCCATACTTTACAAAGTTTGCTGGATCTTGAAAATCAAGCTGTGGAACAAAGTCAAACTTGTCTATCGAATATTCTTTTACATAATCAACTGACTCGACGTTTTGCTTTACGTCGTCTATTGTTGATTTCTCTTGTCCGCGAATTTTTACTTCTTGTGACTTTTGCTTGTTGAAAAAACTTTTTGTACCCATGTCTTTATAATTATTTTGCTGTTAGATTTTCATTAACCCGGTAGGTCGTTTTCGTCTATTACTCTAAATTTAAATTTGTCTTTGAGTTCATAGTAATTACCTGCGTCATTAATTAAAAAGCTAATTTGATATGAAAAATCTGGCTCAAAGATACTCATATCCAAATCAAAATAATTGCCAGCCGAGTCATAAGAAAGCTGTGTGTACCCAAGATCACCAGACCCTGTACCGTAATTAATTACGACCTCTTCATCTACAAATCTTTGTACTTTGTAGTACATTTTTTCAATGATTGTGGGCTCAACTGCCGTTGAGGCAATCGTATATACAGTAGCCTGGAAATTTTTATCCTGAACAAACACTCTCAAGTGAGCGGTATCTGTTGCACCATACTCAGCTTGCAAGTTTGTAATGTTCGTCTTGTAAGATTTTATTGGATAAGATGTCTGCGTCTCAAATGTATTGACCGTTACG
>Ga0209645_1000613_pt1 | contig 18374 bp, 14 predicted proteins | sample ETNvirenome_6_30_FD_184070 | JGI IMG/M metagenome (GOLD analysis project Ga0209645, IMG submission 184070) | Marine viral communities from the Pacific Ocean - ETNP_6_30 (SPAdes) (version 2) | ecosystem: Environmental > Aquatic > Marine > Oceanic | place: Pacific Ocean | collected 2013-06-19
GCTCCTACTCTCAGCGTATCATTAGTATTATCGAACACAGGTTCGGTGGTAGATATTGCTGACGGTACAGCTATTACTGTTTCTGACAGTGACTAATAGAGTGGGGGCGAAAGCCCCCCTCTTTACATTGAGGTTTTAAATGGCGGTAACAAGTACACACGCAGATTCTCCTGTTGATATATGTAGTCGTGCTCTCATCTTAATTGGTGCAGAGCCAATTACGTCTTTTGACGATGGTAATAATGAGGCATTAGTTTCAGCTAACATGTATGAAGATGTTGCTCGATCTGCTTTAGTAAATTCAAGGTGGAGGTTTTCAGTAGATCAGGCAGTGTTAAATAGATTAAGTGATGCACCTACTGGACGCTTCGATGCTGCATATCAATTGCCTTCCGCTTGGCTTATGACACATGCCGTTACTGTAAATGATACACCAATAAATTATCAAACTTATGGTAATAAATTATTTTGTGATGAGGCAGCAACTTCAGAACTTATATTAGATTACACATACAGAGCTAACGAAACTGACTGGCCTTCATATTTTACAATAGCAGTACAATATGAAATGGCTGCGGTATTAGCTTCAAGTGTTGCTCGAGACACTAATCTTACTGGATTAATGAGACAACAAGCACAGATTGCAATGATGCGAGCACGTGCTTTAGACTCACAACAGCAAGTATCTAGAAAACTAAACACATCAAGGTTTATTGCTCAAAGGCGTAGTTAATGCAAAAGATAACTGTACCTATAAACAGCTTTCAGTTTGGAGAAGTAAGCCCTTCATTATTATCAAGAACCGATTCTCCAATATATAATGCCTCTGCACAAAAGATTGAAAACATGTTTTTGCGATCTGAGGGTGGCGTTATTAAACGTGCAGGTTTAAAAAATATATACAGGTTTTCTGATATAACTGTTAATACAGCTTATAAACAACAATCTCGATTATTGCCTTTTATATTTTCTGATGATGAACAATATGTTATTTCACTTGAACATCAAAAAGTAAGATGTTTTTATATTAACCCCACAACTGGTGCAACAACTCTTGTTGATACTGTTACCCAAGATGTAAATGGTGCTGCATTAAAATTTGATCATAATTATTTAACTGAATATACTTATGCTCAAGAAGCAGATGTAATGTTTATTTGTCATAATTTATTTATGATGCAACAAATCGTTAGAACAAGTTTAACAACATTTGAAGTATCACCGTTTGTATTTGATACAAAAGCAGACAATGCAAAAATATATCAACCATATTTTAATTTCCAAGCATTTACTAATAAACTTGACCCTGCTGCTACAACTGGAAATGGAGTAACGGTTACAACAACTTCTGCATATTTTGATACAACAGGATCGCAGTCTGGTGGTAATTATCCTAATTCAAAACATGTTGGGGTAACTTTAAAATATCATGATAGTGAAATGGAAATTGTTTCTGTTCAATCTGCTACTCAAGCAACTGTTAATATTGTTGATACGCTAGAAGCTGTCTTAGGAATTAATTCCTTTAGAACAACAGATGGTAGCAGTACTATAGAAGTTACTTACGAAGAACATGGTTACAATGTTGGGGATAGTATTGTTGTTTCGGACGCAGGTGGGTTTGCAGGTTTAAGTGCTAACCAAATAAATGGAACTAGGACAGTAACATCTATTCCAAATGATAATACATTTACATTTAATGCAGCATCAACAGCTAATGCTTCACTTGCAGGTGGTGGTACGCCTCACATTGATTCTCATGCGCCAACAACAAATTGGTATGAGCAATCATATTCTGACTTGCGTGGGTATCCTGCTGCTATAACTTTTCATGAAAATAGATTAGCTCTTGCAGGAACAATAGCTCAACCTGACTCAATATGGTTTTCTAAGATTAGTAGATATTATAACTTTGATTTAGGTGATGCTGAATCTGCTGATGCAATACAAGTTACCGCTAGTTTAGGTGAAGTAAATCAGATTAGACATTTAGTTTCTAATCGTGACTTGCAAGTATTTACTGCAACATCGGAAATGTTTGTACCATCATTTGATGCCCAACCTTTAACACCAACTAATATTCAAGTAAAAAGGCAAACACCTTTTGGCATTGAATACATAAGACCTCAGTTACTTGATGGTGCTTCTGTGTTTGTTCAAACTGGTGGCAACATTGTGCGTGAATATATCTTTACAGATTCAGAGGCTGCTTACACTTCAATTGCTATATCAGGTATAGCTTCTCATTTAGTTCGTAATCCTGTTGAAATGAATACACTTAATGGTGCTGTTGATAGGTCAGAGAGTTATTTATTTATGATAAACTCTGATGGTAAAATGGCAGTCTTTAATTCTAACAGGGCTGAAAAACGAGCAGGGTGGGTTGAGTTTACTTCTCAAGGTAAGTTTCATTCTTCAGTTACAGTAGATGAAAAAGTGTTTTGCAACCTTGTTATCGATGTAGGAGATGGAACAGAGAACATTGTTCTTTGTCAGCTTACATACGATCACAATATGGACTATGCAAAAAACTATACTGGAACGGCAGGAGTATTTAGCGTTAGTTCTGATTTTGAAAATGGTGCAGTTGTTAATGTAATAAGTGGAAATAATTACATTGGTCAGTTTACTGTAGCAGGTGGTAATGTTGATGTGTCTGCGGTTGATGCTTCATTAACGGTTGCTGAAATAGGTTTAAAGTTTGATGTAAATCTTACAACAAACCCAATTGATGTTTCTTTATCAAATGGTCCAGTAACAGGTAAACCTAGAGCATTAGCTTCTGTAATATTAGATTTGAATAACACATTATCTACTTCAGTAAATAATACTAACCTTGTAATAAGAAATACTACTGATGATCTTTCATTACAGCAACAACCGTTTACTGGTAAAAAAGAATTTAGATTGCTTGGTTATTCACGCGATCCTCAAATAACAATATCTCAAAATGCACCACTGCCTATGCAGGTTAATGGGCTAGTTGCGGAGCTTGTAATATGAATTGGTTTTCTACATTTCTAGACATTGGCACTCAGTTGTATAACACAACTTCTAAGATTGCGATGGATGTCTACATGATGGACACCATGAGTAAGATGGGTCAATTGCGTGTTGATGCTCTTAATCAAAGCGCAGAGGCTTATATTGAGCAAGCAGAAATGCAAGCAAAAGAATATGAGCTTGAGAGACAGGCTTCTCAAATTCAATCTATTCAAGCATTGCAGCAAAGAGTTTCGGAATATAATGAAGCATTAGAGTTTAATAATTTTATGACTGAAGCAAGACTTGGCGGTGGCGAAAGCATGAGTGTTGCTAGATTTGTTGCAGCCCAAAACAAAGTAGTAACAAGAGATTTAGAACGCCTTGATACTCAAGCCTCTCTTGTAGATTCTTCTTTGCGTATTCGAGGAAGACTATCAATGTTAAATGGTGTTACCGCAGCAAGGGCGCAAAGGACTAAAGCATTAGAAAGTGCTTACTCAAATACAATTGATATGCTGCAAGTTTATGGTAGTCCTTTTGAAAAGGTAGGAGATGTTATAAGCGATTTTAAAACAGTCGGCACAACTATTTATGAGTATCTAAAATGAGAGCACCGATAAAACAAAAAACACAAGTATTTAATAAACCAATTGGTGTTACTTCTATACGAACTGGTGAGCCAGAAATGTGGGAGCAAATATCCGCTTCTGCTGAAAGACGGTATCGAGAAGCGTATAAATACAATGCAGAACGAGCAAAACAACAAGGTGTAGAAGCTGCTGCCGCAGTTCCAACTGCTGATTTATTTGCTATTGATCCAGTAACTAGAGAGCCAACTGCTTTAAAACCACCAAAGTCTTTTGGTTTGATTGGAAGACAGGCATATGAAAACTTAATTAACAGACGTTTTGAGGAATCAATACAAGGTGAACTTGAGCGAAAAGCATCTGAGTATGCTCAAAAGTTTCCTAGTTCTCAAGCATTTACTGAACAATTTTCAAAACATATTGAGAATATGGTTGCGCCTTCCATTGATGATGCAGGTGAAACAAGTGCTTATGGTAGAGTTATTAAAGAACTTGGTGAGGAATACTTAGCGTCTACTTCTGCTGCAATGGTTAAGAAAGAAATTGAAATAGCCAATGCTAGGTTGAAAAGACATAACCAACTTGAAAGATTTAATAATTTAAAAAAAGCATTTGTATTCTCTGCCGCAGGTGATTCTCAATCAGCATCTGATCTTCTTCAAGGTGAGGTTGAAAGATTACAAGAAGAATTTATTGCAGGAGAAGTCCAGTGGGATGAATACAGAAATCTTTTAGAAGAAATTGATGGTTTAAAATCAATGGCTTCTACAAATACTTTGTCTACCTATTATCTTGAAAATGATGAAAAGCAAGCACTTGTTCGATTAGCTATTCAAGACCCATCCTATAGAAATGAACTTCCCGAATCAGTACAAGAAGATATTGCCGAGGCTTTAATTACATCTTCTGAAACTGAGTTAATAACTGCTCTTAAAGGTATTGCAACAAGTTCTGAAGATTATTTTAATGACAGGATAAAACATGCAACTAATAATCTTGTAAGTGAAATAAATCCTTTAACAAAAATAAAAGAAATAAATGCTAAAGTTGTATCTCTTGATCCTGATGTAGCAAATAAAGTAAAAAGAAACTTAGTAACGGAAGCAATTATTTTGAGGATACATGCAAATGTTTCTGAGGTCGGTGATATTACTGATTTTACTAATGAGTTGTCTGACGCATCTTTTCTTCGCACCTCTAAATTAGAAAGTATTTTAGGTTCGGCTTATGTAAATGAGTTGCGAAAAATGTCTTTTGAAGACAGGAAAAGTATTTCTGATGGTGTTTTTGCTCGTCATAAAATAATGAATGCTGCTGATAATACTGAACAAAATACACTTAAAGAAGTATTCAATAGTTCTTTACGAAGCATATTAACAAATCAAGATTTAAGTATCGGTCAAATTTTAGAGCAGTCGAATGATTTGATTGAAGATGTTTCTAATTCTAAGTTTGAAAATAAAGATAGTTTTATAAAAAATATTCAATCTGAATCTGCAATATCTATAAGAAACAGAGCTAGACTAATACAGTTACCACCAACTGAATTAGAATATATTAAAAATTTAGTACAATCAGGTGCAACTAGTTATACACCAAATAGTGACTCTCCAGAAAATATTGAAGATTCACAAATATATTTTCAAGCAATGTCCTATGCTAATAAAGTTGCTCCTGCTGCTACAAGCGGTGAGTTTGATAGAAAGATTGAAGCAACAAAAGGTGATATTGAAAAAGCAGAAAAATTAAAAAATGTTCAATATATGCGTGAAGCAATTCAAGGTCAGTTTGCAACGCCAGAGATTATTAAAGAATATGATACAGAAATATTTAAAGGACGTATTCCTTCATTAACAGAAATACTTGAAAACCAATTTTTCCAAGAAACTATTAAACAAGGATATGTTTTACCTACATTTACAAAATCTTTATACGCATCTTTTGTTGGTGGTAATTCACAAGTTGCTGCTCAGGCTTTATTAACTTTTAAAAAATTTAAATTAGCTGATGCAAAATTTGATAACGGTAAAAGTTATCAATATGATTTAATGAAAAAACATTTAAGTCCAGAGCAATATGGCATGTTTAATACTGCTTTGAGCGCTGTTGAAAGATTTGGTAAAGACCCTTCTGAGTTTGCTTTTAGGCAAAGTTCTTATGACGGTGATGTTGTTGCTGATCTTCGAAAAGATTTAGATATATTAATTAATAAAGATGCTGCTTTAAGTACACTTTTTGATGATTTTAATATGAGTCAAGAATTTAAGCGTGAGCTTGCTGCTGCTTTAGTTGTTGAAAAAATAATGGGCAGAACATTTACATCAAAAGATGAAATAGAAGATTTTGTAGATGAGTATAGCAGTCAAATGACTGAAGATGAATTTGTTGTTACTCCTACTATTGATGGTAAATCAAACTACTCCCGATATAACTGGACTGATGTAGATGGTATGCAAGCAATGAGGGAAGATGTAATATCTCAAATTGCTGATGATCCTAAATATCAAAACTTTTTTACTGGTGGTACAGTTCTTGATTCAGCAATTGAGACTTTAATGCAAGGGCTTCCTGCTAGGGATGCAATACGAAAACTTTATGAACAAGATGATACAATCAAAGCATTACAGAGTGATCGTTTAAAAACTATAAGAATGATTAAAACACTTGGGATTGATATATATTATCAACCAATTATTGAATCTTTTGAAAATGGAGTTGCTCAATATAGAGCTGGCTTTATGACAGAAGACAAAGAGTTTATTCCTTTTGACATAAATAACAATTCTGTAAACACTTCTCCACCTGTTGAGGCAGAAAGTAGAGGTAGTGAACTACGAGCTGCTATGTATCAAAGAGGCAAACTTCTTTCAGTTGTTGGAAATAATTATAGTAAAATTACTAATCCTAACGCACGATTAAATCTTGTAAGGCTTGATGTAAGAATACAAATGTTACGTGGTAGAGAAATGACAATAGATGAATTTAAAGATAACCCAATGCTTTATCAAATGTTGTCACAAGCAACTCAAGGCACAGCCAAAACAGTTGATGAAATAATAGAAGAACAACGACAGGCGTTAGGACTTGATTGATGGAAATTAATCTCCCTGATTTACCACCACTACCAGTTGAAAAAAAACCAGAACCTGCTGATCAAAAGATTACTATAGGGCAAACTGGCAATGCTCAAATACAAACAACATTTGGTAGTGTTGCAGATGAGCTTGTTTTTAATTTAAAAAAAGGTGGATATGACGAAAATGCTGCTGCTGCTGTAGAAAAATACATTACTCTTAATAATTTACCATCAAGCCTTGCTACTCATATGCGAATATTTGGTTCAACAAATATGGATGATTATAGACGCGCAGTAAATTTTGTTACTTCAAGACAACGTGCTCAATATGCAATGGAAAATTCAAGTCTTGGCGCACAGTTAATAACTGACCCAACTATACCAGTAAGTATTTTTTTACCTTATGCTGCTATCAATGCTACTAAACTTTTGCCTCAAGCTCTTAATTTATTAAGCCAAAGTGGTGTTAAGGGTATTAATAGATATGGTCAATTAAGAGCCATTGCTCGATCTAGAGAAATAATGAGAGGTGGTTTAACTAGAGAAGAAATGACAAAGCTCTTTGCTTTAGATGGTGCTGTATCAAGTGGTGCAATGACATTTCCAGAAGCATTAAGTCAAGCAGGTATTGATCCCGAACAAGGTCTAACTGATTTACTTAATGCTGCAATACTTACTGCTAGTGTTACTTCATTATCAGCAGGTATTGGTTATACATTATCTTCTGTGTTGCCAAAGTCTTTAAGGCAAAGAGAAAAAGAAATAAAAAAAGAATATAGAGAATACTTGCGAAGCACTTCTGAGACACCACTAAAAGATGGTGAGGATGTTTCATTTACTGGCAAGTGGTTTACTGAATCTTGGTTTATGAAGTTTGTCCCTACTCCTGTTCGAGAAGTTATTCAAAGCAAAGCATATGATGACTTTTTAAAAATGGAAATACTTACACTAGCAGGTGATAACGGTATGCCGCTTGTTATGAATCAGCTAGGTAAATCGGCAGGTACTTCTGTGTATACTAATTCTGGTCGTAGAGCAGGTGAATGGTTTAATACGCTTGATCAGATAGATAATACATACAATGAGATTATGTCTGCGAAAGGTAGAGGCGACATACAATTTTCTAATGTTGAAGTAAGAAATGCTATTGAAAAAATTCGTGGAAAAATTGGTGCAGAAAGTTTTACTAAACAACAATGGTACAATCATATTGGTCGTTTGTATGTAGATGAAGTTCCGATGGATAAATTAACAGATCAGGAAGCAAGGTCTGTTACTGCTCTTGAGAGTTTTTTTGAAAACTACCGCAAGGAAATGGAAGACCTTGGTTTAATTAATAGCAGAGATTTATTTGAAACAAGGTTTTTAGAAGCAGCAGGTCGTAAAGCAGAACTTATATCTGTAACTAACAGTATTATTGCACAGAATAAAAAGTGGATGAATGACATCCAAGCAAAAACACTTGATCCTAAATTAGCAAAGTTACAAACAAAGTTAGATAAATTAAATCAAACTGCTCAAACAAGAGGCCTTACTAATAAACAAGTTAAGTTTAAGGCTGATCTAGAAAAAGATATATTTACTGTTTCAAAGCAAATTCAAGAGTTTGATAATGCAAGACAAATGATTAGCAATGCTAAAAACATTGATGATCTTTTTGAATTAAGAACTAAACTTGATTTAACTCCTGATATGCGAAGTGGGTTAGGAACATTAGCTCAATCAATAGATAATTTAACAAGTCAGTTAGATAATCTAAAAGCATATCTTGATGCTGTTGATAGCGGCCCACGTCCTAGATACTTACCTAGATTTTTTAACAGACAAGCAATAGCTCAGAACCGTGACGAGTTTCGTAGAATACTTATGAACTGGTACAAGAATAATCCGCAGATTCGATCTATAGAAAATGGTAAGGTGGTTGTTCGAGAATTAAGCACAAACCCCGAAGATGTTTTTAAACGTGCTGAATCAACTATAAATGGCATTATGGAAGAAACAGAAGAAGAAGCTATTGAAGCTATCTTTTCTGGGTATGGTCGCAGTAAACATTTTATGGAGAGGACATTAGATATTCCTAACTCAGAGATAAAAGATTTTATTGTAACTGATGTTAAAGAACTAATGATTGCATATACAAATCGTGTTGCTCCAAAGATTGAATATCATAAGAAGTTTGCTGATCCAGAATCGGGTGGGCTGCAAACACTTGAGGCTCGGCTAGATTACTATCGAGATTACATGAAGAAAAAAGGTTATTCTGAAAAAGATATAAACAAATATATTAAGAACTTTGTTCATAGTTATGATCGTGTTGTTGGAACAACTCTTAAACGTGCTGATGCAATAGATACTAAACTTGCTGATATGTTACGTAGCGTCACAAGTTGGACATTCTTGGGTTCATCTGGTGTTGCTGCGGTTGGCGATCTGTCCACTTTGTTTATGGATCATGAGTTAGAAACAATAGGTAAAGCGTTTTTGTCTATTTTAGATCAAAACACACCTGCGTTTGCAATGGGTAAACGCGAAACAAAATTAGCAGGTCAATCATTAGAAATAACAATGGGTACTACTCACCTACGTTACATGGAAAGTTTATCTAATGACATGTTTGGTAAAGGTACTTTTGATAAACTCAACAATGCTTTTTATATACTTAATGGTTTATCTCTTGTTACTACATCAGCAAAATCTTTAGATGGTTTAGTGCGTGGGCATACTATTGTTGAGGCTTCGATACGTTTAACAAAAAATAAAGCAAGTAAATTTGAACGTGAGTTTCTTGCTAGATATAATGTTACGCCAGAACTAGCTGCTCGTATTGCAGAAATGCCAGTAGAAAAAACTAATCAAGGTTTATACTTAGCAAATACTGAAGCATGGACAGATAAGACTGTTGTTGAGGGTTTTAGAAATGCTTTGCATAGCGGCATTATGAATAGAATTATTATGGGCACTCCTGCTGATAAACCTATTATGATGGATGGTGTTGCTTATGTTCCAATAAAACTAGGTAAACAGTTTGGATTAAAAGAAGATAGTAGGGTTCGAGGCTATGCAAGAGTAGAGTCTGGGTTACTTGCTTTGCCATTTACCTTCTACAGCTACACAATGGGCGCTTTGAGTAAGATAACGGCTAATTATGCATCTGGTACTGTTCGTAACCCAATGGCTCATATAGCGGTTGCTATGGGCTTAGGCTCTATGATTGTCCGAATGAGAACTCCTAGCTATGTTTGGAATGATATGGACCCAGAAGACAAGATTGCTCGATCATTTGATTTTTCTGGACTTGCTGCAATATACACTGACCTGACATACAGAGGTTTATCAATGGCTTATGAATTTGGAATAGCCAATGATACATTTATTGCTCCTAAATTTAAGGCTCAACCTGATGCTATTGGTGCTTTACTGTCATTAGGTGGTGCTCCTGCTGACTGGACTTATGGTGTAACTCAAGCAATTGGCGATATGTTTCAAGGCAACATGAGCGATGGTGCTAAAGGGTTAGTTCGCCATACTCCAATAATAAATGCTTACGCATTTCAAGGGTTATTAAAAGATACTGCTATGGATATAGCAGGTTCATTACCAAACAGACCTTAATTTTTGTGCGTTGAGCAAAACAAATTGTAATGTTAATGCAATAAAAAAAGGTTGATGGTATGACAATAAATTTAGCAGATAATTCACCTCGAGTATCGTATGCAGTCGCTCAAGGCGCAACGCAAACTTCTTTTGCAGTGCCTTTTGAATTTTTTGATAACGATGATTTAAATGTATATGTTGACGGAACACTCAAAACAATTACTACACATTACACTGTTTCGGGTGGTGATGGTTCTACTGGCACAGTTGCAATAAGTGTTACTGGCGCAACTGGTGGTTCTACTGTTGTTATTACTAGAGACATTGGCTTAGAAAGAACTACTGATTTTCCTGTTTCTGGTGCATTTAATATTGTTGCATTAAATACAGAACTTGATCGAATTGTTGCTATTGCTGCTGATTTAGAAGATCAGGCTAGTCGTGCGTTACAGCTTACAGATTTTGATGTAGCGGCCGGTCTTACATTACCTACTGTTGATAACCGTAAGGGGAAAACGCTTGCTTTTAATGCGTCAACAGGTGCGGTAGAAGCAGGTCCAACTATTTCTGATACTCAAACTGTTTCTGCTGCGGCTGCTGACATAGGATTACTTGCTGATATACAAGATGGTACTACAGCAACTAATGCGATTACTATTGCTGCAAGTAATAATGCTAATATTTCTACAGTTGCAGGAATATCTAGCAATGTAACAACAGTGGCAGGGGTCGCCAGTAACGTAACTACAGTTGCAGGAATAGCATCTAATGTAACTACAGTTGCAGGTGACACAACTCATATCCAAGCATTAGGACCAGTTAGTGCAAATATAACTACGGTTGCAGGGGCTGTTAATAATGTAAATACGGTTGCTACAAACATTGCTAGTGTTAATACAGTAGCTACAAATATTGCTGATGTAGTTGCTGTTGCTGCTGATCTTGCTGAAACAGTATCTGAGATAGAAACAGTAGCTAACGATCTAAATGAGTCAACTTCTGAGATTGATACTGTTGCAACTAATATTGCAAACGTAAATGCTGTTGGTAATAATATTAGTAACGTAAACACAGTAGCTTCTAATAATTCTAATATTAATGCTGTTGCTGCTGACGCAACCGACATTGGAACAGTTGCTACGAACATATCTAATGTAAACGCTGTTGGTGGTATATCATCAAATGTTACAACAGTTGCAGGTATAGCTTCTGATGTAACTGCTGTTGCAAGTATTGAAAGTAATATACAAACGATTGCTGCTTCCGCAGCAACTACAAATATTAATACAGTAGCTACAGATATATCTGGTTCTAATAATATTGGGACTGTTGCCGCAGCAATTACAAATGTAAACAATGTTGGTGGCTCAATATCTAGCGTTAATACTGTTGCTAATAATCTTACTTCTGTAAATGCTTTTGGTAATCAGTATGTAATTAGCGCAAATGCACCTAGTTCTCCTAATGATGGTTTGCTTTGGTTTGATACATCTTCTGACACTATGAAAGTTTACAATGGTTCTAGTTTTCAAAACGCAGGATCAAGTGTAAATGGAACAACTAACAGAGTTAACTATGTAGTTGGCTCATCTTCTGGTTCTTATAATGGTTCTACTACATCATTCCCTGCAACTTATGACGCAGGATATGTTGACGTATACCTTAATGGTGTGCGACTAGACCCTACTGATTATACTGCTACGAATGGATCAACTATTGTTTTAGGTAGTGCAGCAACGGCAGGTGATACATTAGGTGTAGTTGGATATGGTACATTTGCTCTATCAGATCACTATAACAAAACACAATCTGACGCTCGATATGCTACTCTTGGAGCTAACGTAGACTTTGGTTCGTATCAAATAAAGTATAGTAATGTTTATTCTGCGCTAAGTGATCTTCCTAGTGCTTCGACGTATCATGGTATGTTTGCACACGTACACGCTACTGGTGCAGGTTATTTTGCACACGCAGGTAACTGGCTAAAATTAGTTAATGAAGATACTAGCGGCAATGTAGTTATCTCAGGCAACCTTACAGTCTCAGGCACTACAACTACTGTGAACAGTACAACGCTAGATGTTGCTGATAAGAACATTACGATAGCTAATGGCGCGGCTGATGCTGCGGCTGCAAATGGTGCAGGTCTTACAGTAGATGGGGCAAGCGCAACTATTCTTTATACATCGTCAGGTGACAAATGGGCGTTCAACAAACCTATAGGTCTAGGTGGTTGGACAATCACAGAAAGTGGTGGGTCGCTGTACTTTGCAACAGGCGGTACAAACAAAATGAAACTAGATGCAAACGGCAACTTAGATGTTGTTGGCTCAGTCAATTCTAATGCAACAATCTCCTAGTGAAAGGACACGAAAATGGCGATTAAGGTAGGCGGCACAGAGGTTGTAGATAACAACCGACAGCTAAAGAACATAGCGAGTGTAGATGCTACAACTGTGGCTGCACTTGGAACGGCAGGTGTTGGTGGAGGTGGCGGCAAGTTTACTGCTACTGCTGATGGTGCAATCGCAATAGGAAAACCAGTAGCATTACAGTCTAATGGTACAGTTAAACAAGTGGCAAACCCTGTATCAGATATATCACCAATGACTTTAAATACAGCTAGAGATATAAGCATTAGCCCAAACACTCCTGCTTACTCATATGGAAACTTACATTATTGGCCTGATATAGACGCAGTTATATATTGTTATGTAAGCGGTGCGGATATTAGAATGCACACAGCATATTATTCTAACGCTAATGAAAGTTATACAAACCGCCATAATACTTTTCATGTAGGTGATACCCATGATAGCAACAGTTTAACTACAGCTTTTGACCCTACTAATGGTTATCTTTTTATAGCATGGAAATCTAGTTCTACTGGTTTTAGGTATAGACTTGTTAAATTTCAGGTCAGTGGGGCTACATTAGATTACTACAGCACTTCAGAAACTACTGAAACAAATTACGGAAATGTAAGATCAAGTGGTAGTACGCAATTATCAATGGCTTACTCAACAACAGATGGTCATTTTCGTTTAGCATTTGTTAATGAATTTAGTAATATGCACGTTATTACATATGAACCTTCTGGCACTACTAGCCCAAGTTTGACTGCTAAAGGTTCAGCAAACATGGTTACGTCTATAAATAATACTGAAGATTTATGGATGGCTTATAATAGTGATGACAATAGGTTTTTAGTTACTTGTCGAAATAATGCCAATAATGATGACAAAGGTTATTATTATTATTTTTCAACATCAACTTCTAATGGAACAGTAACACTTCACGAACAAAATTATTTTTATAGTGGCGGTTGGATATATTACACTCGTTGTGAATATAATGCAGAAGATAATTGTTTTGTTGTAGCTTTCCATCATACTAATGGATTAGGAATTAAACAATTAGACGTGAATGGAACATCACTTACAAATGTTGGTGGTGCTGCAAATTCTTTCGTACAAAATAGTAGTGGGGCAGGTAGACGTGTTCATTTAAAATATGACTCAATCGGCAAAAAAATAATTTTAGCACGAATAAAACCTTCAACTTCTAATACTTTACAAGTGATGAAAGTAGTTACAAGCGGTTCATCACCAAGCATAGCCGATGAAATAGATTTGCATACTGAAGGAGTAGGTGACTCAGTAAATGTAGCAGCGTTGACTGAACATCAAAAAATGCTTGCCGCTTCTGTAAAAACTAATGGTCTAATGAAATATAGAACTTTTAATGCAGCAGCAGCAACATCAAACAACACAAGTTGGATTGGTTTTGCAGAGAGTGCAATATCTGACACTGCAACTGGTGACATACTTGTTGTTGGCTCAGTCGCAGAAAACCAAAGTGGCTTAACTATAGGTTCAACTTATTACGTTCAACAGGATGGAACGTTAGCAACTGGATCAAGTAATGCAATTAAAGCAGGGCGAGCTATTGCCGCAAACAAACTTCTCATTACCGAAGGGAATACCGCATGACAAAAGCAAGAGACTTAGCAGACTTAATATCAACAGGTAATCCTCTCGCTGATGGTGCAATAGCAGCTAGTGAAGTATCTGGTTTAGCAACAGTGGCAACGAGTGGTGCAGCTTCTGACGTTTCTGGATTACATGCTGTTGCAACAAGTGGTGCATACAGTGGTCTTAGTGGCAAACCAACATTAGGCACTGCGGCTGCGCTTAATGTAGGAACAAGTGCAAATAACATTGTGCAACTTGATGGGTCAGGAAATTTACCTGCTGTTAGTGGTGCTAATTTAACAGGGTTATCTTCATCGGGTAATTTATTTACAGCCCCTGCTGATGGGACTGTAACTAACGGTGACATGCTAGTACTTCGATCTGATGGTGATGTTGCTAAAGTTGCAGTAGAAGCTACTGCGTTTCCTTTCAATAGCTCGAATACTGCCGTAAGTGTAGAATCCGCAGAAGAATACACAACATTAGAACGAACAAAAATTGCTGTTAATAAATCAGACCCTACTAAGTTTTGTATTATTGGAAAAACAGATAATGGTAGAGGATATATATCAACAGGAACAGTATCTAATGGCACTGTTACAATGACTAATGGCGCAATATTCCATCAGTATTTTTATGAAGGTGATGTTTGTCATTTAGAGGGTGATCGTTGGGTTGTAGCGTGGAGAAGCGATGGTGAATACGGCAGAGTAAAAACTTGGAACTCGGCAGGTACTAATAATGGTGGTGCTTTTGGAACACAATATACATTTGCAACTAACAGTACATATCGTATTTCTATTGATAGCCCTAAAGATGGTGAAACTGATGCTGACAAATGTTGTCTTATTTGGATGGATAACAATGCAGGTAATGTAGGAAAAGCAGCTTTTCCAGATCATAATGGATCGGGTGGATTAACCGACACAGGTAGTTCATATCATACAACATGGGAAAGTCAGGATATAAACGGTCAAACAGATTTATTTTTTGAGCGTGTGAATGGCAATACTCAAGGTGTTATTGCTTACAGATCAAACACATCAAGCACGAATTATGTAAAACCATTTAGGTATAGTGGTGGAACAGGCACTTTTGGAGGTAGAGTAAGCACAGATTTAAATGCTAAAGGCACTGGGTTAGGTTTTAGAAGTTGTGCAATTGCTTATAATGAAAATCAAAGCGGTATTTTTGTAGTTTCTATTTTAAACAACACAGGAAATACTGTTGATGTCGTACCGTTTACTTTTTCTGAAGGAAGTTCTGGTAATCTTCCAAGCAATATAACTAAAGGAACAGGAATCACAGGCAGTGTTGATGTTGGTGAAACTGCACTACAAGTATTTTTGGCTGGTAATACAACTAATCTTGGTGGGGTTATGTATTACAATGGTTATGATAATAAGGTACAAGTAACTTCTTTTACTATCTCAAGTAATGTTATTACAGTTGGAACAACAAGTGATATTGCAACAGGTGGTAACGATAATGACAGATGGAAATCTGTTGCTGCTGTTGATGCTAATAATGCTTTCGAGTTTTATGGTTTATATTCAGATGGAACTGATGCTTTTGTTGAAAGTTTTAACTTACCTAGAACGCTTACAGTAACAAGTTTAAATACATTACCTTTTGTCGGTGTAGCTCAAAACTCTGCATCAAGTGGTCAGACGGTAACAGTTATGACTAAAGGCGGTATTGATGATGCTCAATCAGGATTAACTATTGGGTCAACATATTACATTCAAGATAATGGCACATTAGGAACAAGTGCAGGTTCTGTTTCTACAGTAGCAGGTACAGCGTTAAGTGCTACTACTTTATTAATTGGAGATTAAAATGAAAGTAATTACAAAAACAGACGATAATGTAGTTAAAATAATATTACCAAATAGCACTGCCGTAACGATTACTGAAGATGAAATTACATTTACTGATGCTTATGGTGAAAACGCTTTCACTGATTTAAACAGTACGAATACAACTTTGTATGAAAATGTTACTGTTCCTAGTGGCAAAACCATACAGCAACATACTTTTGACGGAACATCTTGGGCTGACAATCCTAACTATACTGCACCTTTGGAGTAACACATGGACCCAGTAAGTTGCGTTGCTTTAGCAACAGGGGCATATAAAACGCTACGTGCAGCAATCTCTACTGGAAAAGATATTCAAGAAATGTCAGGAACTTTGGCTCAATGGGGCAAAGCATTTAGTGATTTTACTAACCTTGAAGAAAGAGAAAAGAATCCTCCGTTTTGGAAAAAAACATTTAAAGGTTCTGACGAAGAAACAGCATTAGAAATCTTTGCTAATAAAAAAAAGATGGAACAAATGCGTCAAGAAATAAAAGATCATATTAGTTTTAATTATGGTCCAAGTGCATGGAAAGAAGTGCTTGCAATAGAAGCGCAAATGCGTAGGAGAAGAAAAGAAGAATTATACAAAAAACAGGAGAGAATAGATGCGGCTATTAATTTTAGTATTGGGTTCGTTATTTTTCTGCTCAGTGGTGGTATCTTGTTCTGCATTTTCTATTTCCTCGGCAAATGGCAAGGACGTTGGTAACTATGTGGGTGCTATTATGGTTACAATTAGTGAGTGGAACTTTTGATCATTACCACATTGATAGCTACAGTACCGAAGAAGCATGTAAAGAAGGTTTAAAAGAAGCTAAAGTTTTAGTTACAAGTACAAATAGCAAAGTGGTCTGTATAAAAATTGAACGGTGACAATTACAGAATGGAAGGGAAAGTACATAATCTACAATGACAAAGGTTATGTAGTAATTATAACTAGGGACAAACGAGTAGCCTACAAACACGCAAGGAAATATTATGGTAGCAATTACAGCTAATTATTTAGATGAACTAAAGATATTACCACGCTTAGCTTTTCTATGCCAAATTGTTTTAACTTGGAAAGTATGCCTTTGGTTTATGACACTTGATGATCCAACTACACAACAGTCTGCATTTGTATCTTTAGTTACTGCTATGCTTTCTGCGTCTTTTGCGTTATGGTTAGGCAAAGAAGCCAAGACAGATAGAGGAGGATATAATGCTCCAGACATTAATAGGTCCGATAACTGAACTAGCAGGAGGTTGGTTAAATGCCAAAACCCAAGCCCAACAAGCAAACGCGAAACTCAAACTCACCGAAGCCGAAGCCAAAGCAAAAATCCTCGTCTCCAAAGAAACCTCAGTCCAAGACTGGGAAAGGATTATGGCACAAGGTTCTCAAAATTCTTGGAAGGACGAGTGGTTAGTTTTATTATTTTCAATTCCTCTCATACTAGTATTCACTGGGGAACAAGGTCGTACAATCGTTGCAGAGGGGTTCACAGCACTGGAACAGATGCCTGAGTGGTATCAGTACACTTTAGGTGTTATCGTAGCCAGTAGCTTTGCAGTGCGCTCTGCGACTAAATTCTTTGGAAGGAAGTAACATGCAAGAAAACTGGAAAATGTTTTTTGAAATGTTAATTAAACATGAAGGTGGTTTTACAGACGATCAGCGTGACAATGGAAATGCTAAAGGTGATGGTCATGGCAATGAAGGTTCTACTATGCTTGGTGTTACCGCTTGGAACTGGGCAAAGTATACTGGGAAACCTGCACCTAAAGATGTAATGAAAGCATTAACTAAAGAAGATGTTAAACCTTTATATAAAAAGAATTACTGGGATATTATTTATTGTGACAAACTTCCGTCTGGAATTGATATTTCTGTAGCTGATCTTTGTGTTAATGCAGGTCCGAGCAGGGCTGCTAAAATATTGCAAAAGGTAGTTGGTGCTAAACAAGATGGTAAGATTGGTAGCAAGACTATTGCCGCAGTGTATGATCGAGAGCCTAAAGAAGTACTAGATAACTACTATTATGGTAGACAAAAATTTTATGAAGGCTTGGATGATTTTAAACACTACGGCAAAGGTTGGACAAGACGCAATAAAGAAACTTTAGAGTTAGCTTTATCTATTGTTTAAGGTCTTGGCATTGGTTTAATTAATTTATTAGATGCAACATCTGTGCCTTTACAATATACATGCACATCTTCGTGCGTTGCGTAAGGAACAAATGTATCTCTAATTTTTGCTTTGTTGTAACTACAAGCATCGTAACTTGGAAACATTAACGCATACTCAAGTTTTTC
>Ga0209645_1000614_pt1 | contig 18335 bp, 19 predicted proteins | sample ETNvirenome_6_30_FD_184070 | JGI IMG/M metagenome (GOLD analysis project Ga0209645, IMG submission 184070) | Marine viral communities from the Pacific Ocean - ETNP_6_30 (SPAdes) (version 2) | ecosystem: Environmental > Aquatic > Marine > Oceanic | place: Pacific Ocean | collected 2013-06-19
AAAAAATTCGTAGATGATCCGAATGATAAATACCAACAGATTCGCTTTGACCGCAGAAACTTATACTATTACATAGATGATGATGGCTTTTTCGTTATAAGGTTCAATGGGCCTGACTATGCGTACAATACCATCGGACCAAAGTAAAAAAATCCCCCTCAGATAATTACACGGAGAAAAAATGGCTGAGTTTAGACTTGGAAGAGTAAAATTCAACTGGACAGGTGATTGGGCAGTATCCAAAAGCTACCTAATTGACGATATCGCCAAGTTTGGTGGTAATACTTATGTGGCAATCGAAAACCACACGTCAACCGCTAACGTCAGTGACTTTTATTCTAACGACCTTTCCAAATGGAACATCCATATTGAAGGTCTAGAACAAAAAGGACAATGGGCTTCTGGAGTTTACTATCGTATTAACGACTTAGTAAAATTCGGTAACGTTGTTTACAGAGTAACTACTGCACATACTTCAGCAGGAACTTTCATCGATGAAACGAAAGTTACTGAGTATGTAAAGGGATTTCAAAACGAGGGTGAGTGGGACAACGGAACAGAATATCAATCAGGTGACGTTGTAAATTACAACGGTTCATCTTATGTTGCTTTAACAACATCACTTGCTGGATTTCAACCTCCACAGTATTTGGGTGTAACTACAGACCCTTCTGCAAAATGGAGTATCTTATCTGACGGTCTTGCTGGTGCGGCTTCAACATATATCGAGGGTTCATACTACAGAGGTGATCTTACTCAGTATGGTGGTAATATTTACCGTCATAAGATTGGTGTTACAACTAACGTTTCTCCGTTACAAGTTGGTGTAGGATCAATTCAACCTCAATCATACAATGGTGAAGAAGTATGGGATTTACTTGTTAAAGGATTTGAATTTAAAGGTGGCTTCTCCACTACCTTCAACTATCATCCAGGCCACGTTGCAAGATACGGTTCAGATTCATATGTTTCTGTTGGTAACTCTCACAAGAACGTCGTTCCTACTGCTGGAATCGGAACATTCTGGGAAGTGCTTGCATCAGGAGATTCATCCGCTGCTCTTAATACTAAGGGTGACTTACTAAGTTACAACTCAGGTAACGTAAGAATCGGTATTGGATCTACAGGTTACGCACTCGCAGTTCAGTCAAATGGAATGCCTGGCTACGAGATTGTAGGAAACCAGACTAGAATTTACTATGTTGACTCCGAAGACGGACTCGACACAAACAACGGTCTTGCACCTAACTTGGCGTTTAAGACTATTAAACAGGCTTGCCAATCTGCTCGTCCTCAAACAGACATCACCAATATGGTGTATACTGCTTCCACTGGTGTGGCAACAGTTACTGCGCCTGGTCACGGTCTATTAAACACTGGTACTTTCGTTCAGTTACAAGATATTCAGTTTGAGTGTCTATCTGGAGGTAACGTATTCAACGTCTTGGGTATGACTTACAACAAGGCAGTTGGTCTTGCAACGATTACTGCTATTGGTCTTGGTGCTGCTCCCGAAGTTGGAATTGGCGAAAAAGTTAGAATCAGAAACTTAAGTGTTCAATACACAGGTTCTGCTCAGTTTGCCCATACATTCAGAAGTGCATTAGCAAACGCTATCCAATCTGGTGGTGACTACACTCACACATTCAACAGTTGTGCTGCAAACGGAGTTACAATTGTTGGTGGAGCAAGTATAACTCCAACAAGTGCAACATACGATCCTTCAAACGGTAACTTCGTAATGACCCTTGCTGGTCATAGTTTATCAACTTCTGATAAGGTTACAATCGCTAACAACGCATTTACGTTCACCTGTACGATGAACAATAATGGTTCTCAGAAGACATATCCTAGAGCTGGAAAAGACCCTGCAGCTGGACAACAGTTAGCAATTACAGGTACAACAACTGATACATTTACTGTAAACGTTGGACCTTCTCCAATCGTTAACCATCAACCAACTGCGGTTTCTTACAACCAAGCAACTGGTGACATGGTTTGTACAATCGGTGCTCACTCATTAACAGTTGGTACATCTGTAAGATTAGAGACAGAAGGTATGACATTCCGTTGTTCAATGGACGGTTATACAACTGATCACCCATATCCTCGTGCTGTTGCTGGAGACGGAAACCCAGACCCTGCATACAACACTGCTCTAAACATTAGTGCTGTTACAACCAACACAATCACAATTAACGTTGGTACTGCATCTGACAACCAGACAATTACTGGTAAGTTCCCTGCTGTACATACTCAAGGTACTTATGAGTTCTTGGTTCAAGGTGTACCCGACTCTAACTCAATCACACTAAACGTAGGTGTTTCAACTACTGATTACCTCTATGTTTCTGGTGGTACTGCCTTTGTTGGTCTAACAACAACCAAGTATCCTGATAAGGTATCCAAGTCTTACTATGAGGTTCTAGAAGTTCCTGATATCGATAACTTCAAGTGTAACGTTGGTATTTCAACTATCGACCACACATACGTTGAAGGCGGTAAGGTAACAGACCTAACACCTGCTATCTTGAAACTATCTGCGTCTCAGTTCTACGAACAGTTACCAGTTAAAGTTCCTCCTTTCACTTCTATTATCGGTAACGCACTTAGAGGTTCACAGGTTCTACCTAAAGATGGAACATCTGATGATTCATCAACTCCTAACAACAGGAGTCACATGTTCAAGATGTCTGATGCTACAACAATTCAGGCGATCTCCATGAAAGGAATGGAAGGATTCTACTATGATCCTAACGCTCCTCTAGTTCTTGACAACTCTAACCTAAGAACTGGTGTTGGTACAACTGCTGCTGGTGTATTCATCTCCTTGAACCCAGATTCACCAATCGATAACAAGTCACCTTACGTTAAAGACTGTACTTGTTTCTCCGACCCTGCAACTGAGAGTGGCAGATTCGGTGGTGGTGGTGTCGGTGTATTCATCGATGGTGGAGTACACACCCAAGGTGCGAAATCAATGGTGTTCGATGCGTTCACCCACGTTGCATCTGACGGTGCTGGTTACATTCTTGATAAGGGTGCAATCGCTGAAATCGTTTCCTGTTTCACATACTACGCTAAGTGGGGTTACTACTCAGGTGGTGGATCAAGAATCAGGGGTGTTGGTGGAAACAACTCTTACGGAGACTACGGTGTTATCTCATCTGGTTTCTCAACTGATGAAGTTGCAAGAACTGCTAAAGTCTTCGGTGATATGATGACTGTTCAAGGAACAACTAAGGCTGGAACAGTGGCAATAGGTGCTACAATGTTCGGTCAGACCTCTAAGGCGACTGGATGGTTCTTGAACGACCAGATTTCTGCTGATAAGATTTACTTCAAGTATCAGTCTGGTTACGGTAACGCTGGTATCGGTACAACTGGATTCGTAGACGGTGAAATCATCTGGTTCGGTGCTGGTGCTGAGGCAAGTTCTGGTGTGGGTTCAATTACAGTTGGAGCTGCAGCAAGTTCAGTAACAGGACAAAAAGGAACAATTTTAGAAGTTGACCAAACTTCAAGTGCATTATTAATCGGTGACGCTATCGGATTCCAAACATCACTATATGGTGGTGACGATAGATTCTACATCATCAACACAATTACGGGCGTATCCGCCGCATCTACTTACTATGAGTGGCGAGCTGGATCGACGGCTGGTGTTGCAACGGTATTCAATAATCGTGCCACTCTGACAATCTCTCCTGAGAAAGCAGTGGGTACATGGGATACTAGAAATATAGATTCCGATAACGTAAGTTACGGTTCTACAATCGAAGTCAGAACATTGTTCTCACAGGCAAGACTAACAGGACACGACTTCCTCGCAGTTGGTACTGGTAACAAGACCGAAACTGGATATCCAAACGTCAACTTGGCGAACGTTATCCAAGGTCAAGAAACTAACGTATACGGGCCTGGTAAGGTGTTCTTCGTATCAACCGACCAAGGTGGTAACTTCAGAGTTGGAGACTTCTTCTCCGTTGACCAGTTGACTGGTCGTGCTACATTGGATGCTTCTGCGTTCAACCTTTCTGGTTTGACAGAATTGAGACTTGGTGCGATTGGTGGTCAGGTCGGTGAGGCGATCAACGAATTCTCATCCGATGAGACACTCGCTGGTAACTCAAACACTGCTTGTCCAACTGAATTCGCAACTAAAGGTTTCTTAACTCGTGCGAAGATGGGTACTAAGGCAATGACACCTCCTGTAGGTACAACTGCTCAAAGACCTGGCGGTATTGATGAAGAGTTCAACACTGGTTGTTTAAGATTTAACACTACATTAGGTGCTCTTGAATACTACAACGGAACTGCATGGATTCAGCCAGGTGTTAAGTCATACAGTACAGTCTCATCAAATACTTCTGTTGAAGCTGGTGGAACATACTTCGTTAACACAGGTGGTGGACAGGTAACACTAACACTCCCTGCTTCTCCGAATTTAGGTGCTGAGATTACATTCTTAGACGTTGCTAAGACATTTGATTCTAACGCACTTGTGGTTGCAAGAAATGGTAAGAACATTCAAGGTGATAGTTCAGACCTAACTGTTTCAACTGAAAGTGCTGCATTTACACTCATCTTCTCAGGTGATACATACGGTTGGAGAATCTTCTCCATCTAATTTGAGATCCTTTACATTATGTTTTTTATTCAACCCCTTTTTAGGATCGTAAATGGCCAACTATAGATCATATAGAAAAGTAAGTTCAGACATGCTGACGGCAGGGACAATAGACCCTGCCAAGTTAGTAGCGGGTGTGACTCCTGATTATTGCGTAAAGATGTTCTATGGACATCCATGTTACTGCACACCAGGCTGTTGCTGTAACTGGCAAGTTCCATCTGGAGTCGGAAAGTTAACCATTGAAATGTGGGGTGCTGGAGGTAACGGACACGGAGCATGTACTTGCAACAGATGTCATCACTACAGAGGTGCCTCTGGTGGTGCATATAATACTAAGACAATTTCTACTAGTGGCGGTTGTCAATATACTGTATGTGCTGGTGGAGTTTACAGATGTTGTTCAAGAGAATGTAATGGATGTCAAGGATGTTCATCTTATGTAAACGGATACAATCTCTCAGGTAACTTCTGTGCTCACGGTGGTGCAAGGGGTTGTGCAAACCCAGACTGGTCTGTTAGATGTACTTCAACTAACTGGTGTTGTGTTTCGCCTGGAACATGGGGTGGAGACTTTGCAATGGCTGGACACCAAAAAGGTTGGTCAGGTCACTGGAACTGTCACTGTGGTGGTGCGGTTACAAACGCAATGTCATCAGGTGCTCCATTCTTAACATCTGAAGGTGTTGAGACTAATCATAACGAATGTTGGATGCGTTGCGGTTGTTGGACTGCTCCATATGCAACAGGTGGCCAAGGTGCAATGACTTCATACTGTGGTCGTTGTTGTGGACAGGGCGGTCAAGGCGGCTCTGGTGTTGTCCGAATTACTTACGTCTAGGTATTAAACAGAAATGGCAAGCTATTCATCATACAAAAAAATCCACGGAGATCAGTTAGAGTCTAATGCTCTTAACGCTGCTAGTTTTAGTAGCTCTCCCAATAGCACTTACGGCGTAAAATGGGTCTACGGTACAATGTGTCGTTGTTCACCAGGCTGTTGTTGTTACTGGACTGTTCCAACTGGTGTTAATAACATGTGGGTTCAGGCATGGGGTGCTGGAGGAAATGGTACTGGTGCATGTTCATGTAACAGATGTCATCACTACCAAGCTGGTGGTGGAGGATACTATAACTCCAAGATGATAACAACCAATGGTGGTTGTGCATATAGTATTTGTGCTGCTGCTGTTTATCCATGTCTTTCTAGAGAATGTTATGGTTGTGTAGGTTGTTCTTCCTATGTAAACGGATACAACTTATCAAACTTCTGTGCTATTGGTGGATGTAGAGGAAACGCCAACCCAAGTTGGACAGATGGTTGTTCATCTGTGAACACATGTTGTAGAGGTCCTCAAACAAACGGAGGAGACTTCGGAATTGGAAACCACGGTTCAATCTGGTCTACATCTAGACACGATACCTACAGAGGTTGGTGTCACTGTTATCACTATGGTCAGAGACCTACTTCTGCACCTTTGATTGGTACACAAGTAACACAGTCTATCCGAGAATGTTGGATTCGTTGCGGTTGCTGGATCGTGCCTTATGGTCATGGTGGACATAGTGCTATGTCTACATACTGTGGTAGGTGCTGCGGACAAGGTGGTACTGGCGGTGGCGGACTCGTCAAAATTACATACTTCTAAAGGAAACAATGGCTTCTTATTCGAGTTATAAAAAAGTAATAAACGCCCAGATTCAGGACGCTACAGTTCCGTCGTCTGCGGTTACGGCTGGTAGTTTCTCTAACTGGTGTGTAAAATGGATATATGGTCATCCATGTTATTGTACACCTGGCTGCTGTTGCAACTGGACTGTTCCTACAGGAGTTTCGAGAATTACTTGGGAAATCTGGGGTGCTGGAGGTAACGGACACGGTGCGTGTTCATGTAACAGATGTCAAAACTGGCACGGTGCTGGTGGTGGATACTATAATACAAAAACTATTTCAACTACTGCTGGATGTCAATATCGAGTTTGTGCTGGTGGAGTTTACAGATGTTGTTCTAGAGAGTGTACAGGATGTTGCGGATGTACTTCATATGTAAATGGATACAACTTATCGAACTTCTGTGCCTTAGGTGGTACTAGAGGTTGTGCAACTGGTGACTGGTCATCAAACTGTTATTCAGAATTCCATACTTGTTGTATGCAACCTGGCGCTCACGGAGGAGACTTCGGAATGGGCAACCACGGTGGTAACTCATACAGACCTGACGGATTCAACTGTCACTGCTTCTATAACGAAGGATTACCAACAGGTGCTCCATTTATCGGAACTCTTGGTGTTTCATACGGACAAAGAGAGTGTTGGATGCGTTGTGGTTGTTGGACAGTTCCATACGGACACGGTGGACAAGGTGCAAACAGTAACTACTGTGGAAGATGTTGTGGACAAGGCGGACAAGGTGGATCTGGACTTGTTAAGATTACATACGTCTAAACCGAACAAGAAAATTTATCAAAAGAGGGTTATAGACCCTCTTTTTTTATAAATAGTCCCGAAGGAGTAAACCCGAAGAAATCCAAAATGGCAACAAAGATTATTTCACACAACTGGAAGTTAAATCTTCCCAATGCTTTCCTTACAGACCACTCTATGTCTGATGGAAACCAGAGAGACCAAACTTATGATGGTCCAGACAAGATTTTTCTGCAAATTAATGCAGAAGGTAAAGAAGTATATGGTCCTTTAACAGAGGATGATATTGCAGATGGTCGTCCAAAACCAGCAGACGTAGTTCAGTGGTATGAGGTTGATTGTGCTAAATCTGACTTACACACACTCATCTGTCAGTTAAGAGGACCTGTTGTCAACGAGAAAGAAGAAGATAGAGGTGCTGGTACAGATACAAACCATCCTGGCTCTCCAGAGGTGGACGGAAGTGTATACCCTCAGTTTACATATTCTTCAACTCTCTTCCCTGATGATATCTATAATTTCGATACTATCAGAGTTGCAAATCCTGGCACTGCTGGGCCTGATGACATTTCCATTAGTGTATTCACACCTAGAGAGAAGTTAAACGGTGTTGATGAGGACAAGACATGGGATCATGTTAGAAAACATAGAGACAGTGTTCTTTCTAATAGTGATGGTCAAATTGCAGAAGATATGCCTGATGCACTTAAGACTCAGTGGAAAACATATCGTCAACAGTTAAGAGATCTTCCTAACAAGATGATTGCTGCTGGAGTACATCCTAACTTCGCTGACATGATGTTCCCAATAGAGCCTGGGTTCCAAGATCCTCCTCATCAAGGAGATCCTGATTCAGAAACTGGACAAGCATGGGAACCACCAACTTCAATGTAAGATACTTATATATAAAATAATTCATCAAGATCCTCCTAATAAGGGGATCTTTTTTATTACATGTTTGAAGTAAATCCTATAAGAATTTCACACATACAACGTTGCTACGATTATACAAGATTTAATGATTTCGGTTATATCTGGAGAAAAGTATTTGTTGTAGATGATTTCTACAAAAATCCAGATGAAGTCCGAGACTATGCTCTGTCATGTGAAAGAACAAATGACAAAGAATATTGTGGTGGTCTAATAGGCACAAGGGTCGTTGAAGAACGACAAGACATGATTGATAATCTAAAACCAGTCTTCAAAGAACTATGCCAACATTCGGAATGGAAAAACTTAGAATTTACCGAAGATTTATTTAATTATAGGTGGGACAATCAAAAATTTTTGGTTAACCATACAACCAATGAAGATATAAATGAAAGATTTACTAAGACTGTTTACTGCTATACTCACCATAAAGATCCAGATTCTAAGTGGGCTGCACTAGTTTATTTGAATAAACCAGAGGAGTGTGAGGGTGGTACACAGTTTTACAAATACAAGGAAGATCACGCTTATGGTGAATATGACATAAAAAAAGATATTACCTTTACAAGTGAGATGAAATATAATAGAATGATATTGTATGAAGCAAAATGTACGCATGGAGCGGACTTAAATCGCAAGATGTTTAAGGAATATCCTCGTCTGGCACAGGTCTTTTTTATGTGACTATATACTATAGGAATTATGAGAACTATGAGATCAAAAGCATTCTTCGTCAATGGTGGAGCAGGGAGAGTAATAAGTTCAATACCAGCATTTGAGAAATATGCAGAGAACCATGACGACTTTATTATTGTGTGTGAAGGTGGAACTGATTTCTTCAAGGGACACCCAACATTAGATAGTAAGGTCTATGACCACTGGCACAAAAATCTTTTTCAAGAACATATCAAAGACAGAGACTGCGAGAGTCCAGAGCCATACAGAATATGGCACTATTACAATCAAAAGTGTAGTCTAGCACAAGCATATGATATTGCAATCAACGGTTTAGACGAACCTAGAGAACTTCCTAAACCTACAGTTCATCTTAATAAGTCAGAAGCTATTGCTGGATACAATATAGTTGAAGAAATTAAGGCGACAACAAAGAAAGATAAAGTTATAGTTGTTCAACCATTTGGAAGATCTGTAGAACAGATGGGAGAGTTTATTGCAGATCCAACTTCTAGAAGCATGTCTCTTGTAGGAGTTGTAGACATAATTAATAATCTCAAGAAAGATTATGCAGTAATAATTATGAGTGAAATTCATTTTCCAACTGAGGAGAATGAAGATAAGTATCCTATAGCTAGACCACAGATACAAGACATGAGAGTGTGGGCTTCTGTCATTGATGTTGCGGATCATTTCTTAGGATGTGATAGTATGGGTCAACACATTGCAAGAGCATTTGATAAAACTGCAACTGTTGTGGTTGGTTCCACTTATCCAGAGAATATTAGTTATCCAGGCCTCAAGGATTTTGATATTATTGATGTGGGTGATGGTCGTAGAGAATATGCACCAATCCGAATCACTATGGATGAAAGAGTTGATCGTTTTAATGATGAAGCGATGGAACTAAGTAAGAAACAAATTGATGAAGTTATTGCATCATGTAGAAAGAGACTAGGTAAACCAAAAACATATACAGGTAACTTCGTTCCTCCACAACAACAGCAGGGACAATCTTGTTCACCTCAACAGCAAACACCAATGCAACCACCAATGGGACAAGGAATTGCATCACCAATGCAATCAACTTTGAATAACTTACCTACTGCAAATTGGGCTCCTACAGGTGCAGCTGCTCCTAATCCTTTACAGACTGGTGCTCCTAAACCTAGTTTTACAATGGACACTAAGAAGAAACCAAAAAATAAAAAAGGGTTTCAATCTGAAATTAAAAGTTTACTAAAATCTGATAAAGAAAACGCAATTAGTATAGAAAAGAAATCTATTTAACATGACACAGTGGATTGCAGCAATCGCTAGAGGACATAACTCTGGTGTATGCTTACTGAAAGACGGACAATTAGTTTTCTCTATTGAAGAGGAAAGATTATCTAGAAAAAAATATGATGGAGGGCCTTTGGCTTCCATGATCAAGATATTGGATTACACTGATAGACTTGATTATCTTGTGGTTGCACATACACAACCACTCGATCAGGCTGGAACAAATGATTTTACAGGAGAACCCATTTACGTTGCTCTTGCAAGGAAATTAGGTCTGATAGATCGTAAAGAAGATATCTATAAACATCCTCAAGTTGTAGATTACAGTCATATCCATCATAAACTTCATTCTGCTTGTGCTTTCTATAGATCTGGATTTGAAACTGCTGTATCTGTTATAGTAGATGGTGCAGGGACATTCATTCCTATGCAGATTGATAATGAAACAGAGATGACATGGGAATTAGAAACTATTATTAATTGTGCTTATCCTGATAATTTTAAAACTCTATACAAACATCAAGGAGGTAGAGGTCCTTGGGGTGCAGTAAGAATTGACAAGTTTGGTTCTGAAAGAGAAGAAGAGGAAGGATCTCATGAACTATTCCTAGATGATTCTGCTGGTATTGTAAAAGCATATGAGGCAGTTACTCAATACTGTGGTTGGGCTCCTATTGAAGCTGGTAAGACTATGGGACTATTCCCATACGGAAAAGAGAATAGTGAGATTCCAGACATCTATACAAACTATGATGGTAGAAGTGATTGGGCTACTACTAACAGAGACCTTATTGTACCCACCTACCCTAATGGTGCAATCGTAAACAAAGGTAGATTCTTAGAACTAAGAGAACCTTTGGATACCAGTGGTGTGAAAGATATAACCAAGTTGGATAACCGTAGAGATATGGCATATGCAATCCAAACAGAATCACAATCTATGGTATTGGATTTGATTCGCAAAGCAGTAAAGATGAGTGGAGAAAAAAATGTTGTTCTCTCTGGTGGATATGGATTAAATTGTGTTGCAAACTATTGGTATCTTGAACAGTTAAAAGATGAGGGTATCAATCTATTTGTAGAACCAGTAAGTAATGATGCTGGAACAGCTATCGGTGCTGCATATTGGCACTATCATAAAGTAACAAAAGACAAGGAGGTAAAACCAATGATTACCGATCTATATTATGGACCTAAGTATGAATACGATACGGAATACATTACAGATCTTGCTAATTATTATGATGCAACTAGAATCTTTGAGGCTACACATGAAGATGCAGTAGATCTTATAATGAAAAAAAATATTGTTGCAATGTTCCAAGGTAAATCAGAGGCAGGCCCTCGTGCATTGGGTAACAGATCTATCATGTATGATCCTAGAGATCCGAAAGGAAAAGATCATGTCAATACTATTAAACGTCGTGAATATTTCAGACCTTTTGCTGGATCAATATTGAAAGAACATGTACATGAATGGTTCGATCTTCGTGGTATGGATGAGACACCATTTATGATGTATGCTGTTAGATGTCAAGAAGGAATCAAAGAAAAGATTCCAGCGATTATTCATGTTGATGATACATGTAGGATTCAAACAGTTACAGAAGAAGTCAACCCTCATTACTATAATTTAATAAAAACTTTCTACGATAAGACAGGATGCCCTATTATCTTCAATACATCCTTCAACCTAGGCGGAGAACCTCTTGTGGAGACCCTAGACGACGCTCTGAGGACTCTTGCAAATAGTTTGATAGAATACCTCTATCTGCCTGAGTACGGTCTTATGATCGAAATAAAGAACTGATGAGAGAAATTAAAGAATACGAGTATCCATTTCAAAAAGATAATACTGAATTGGAGGTGGAGATTCTTAATTCTACTGCTCCTGTGCCTGATAGTTATCTTGAAAGATCGGAACATTGTCATATAGCAAAATGGTTTAGTTATCCACAAAAAATAAGAAAATTTATAAACTGGATAGAAGAAACTACAGACGCTAAGGTAAAAGATTTATGGGGAGTTTGGTATCGTGATGATGGTGGTATCAAGTGGCACACACATAAAGGAGATTTTAGATATTCATTTGTTTACTACATAAATGTTCCAGAGGGTAGTTCATCAATATATTTTAGCGAAGATCCAGAAACAGTTGAACCAACTTTTTTTTATCCGAATCAAGGAATTTGTATGGTATGGGATAGTAATTTTCCTCATTCTGTCCCTCCTGGCAATCATAAAGGTAGATGCGTATTATCAGGTAATTTAATATGAAAACTGTTGGAATAATGATATCTCATGATGCTTCTGTTTGTGTAGTAGAGGATGGAGAAATAAAAAACATCATGCAAGAAGAAAGATGTAGTCGTGTAAAGCATGATTCTTATCCATCAAAAGCATATGAAAGATTATTTGGTGATGATGTTCCGTCAGATGAATTATTAAACACTGATTTTGGATTTGCTGGTATTAGATATTGGCCTGTAAATGACTTGGCACAAGACTTTCAACTATCATTTGAGCAAGAGGTATATTCTTTTACAAATTACGTTATTTCTAAATCTACAGATATCCATTCAAAGAGAGTAAAGATGGAGGATAACGATATAGAAAAGTGGGAAAACAAATGGAGGGATACTAGATTTGACGACCACCATGTATTTCATGCTTTTTGTGGATTTTATAATTCTGGATTTAAAGATGCAGCAGTTCTAGTTGTTGACGGTATGGGTAATCCTTCACAAAAAGAATCTGAAAATCATGAAGTAGCAAGTATATACACAGTAGAATATCCAGCTAATATTGTATGTCTATCAAAAGAAGAGACACCCAAACATCATGCAGAATTTATGAAAGCAAGAAGTTCTCATACAAAATGGCCTATGGGAATTGGTATGGTGTATTCTTCTATTGCTGCTTATTGTGGATTTGGACAGTTGGGATCTGGTAAGATAATGGGTCTAGCATCATATGGTAAAGAAGATCCTAATATAAAACCTTTTGTTTTTGATAACTACGAGATTAATTCTAAACTCTTCTATAGAACACATGATGGTTGTATCTTTATAGATTATGATTATCTACCTAGAGATTGGGACTACAGAAATTGGAATGAAGATGTTCAGAAAATCGCTAATTTGTGCTGGAGATTACAGAAAGATTTTGAAAAGTGGATGACTAATAAAATATTAGAAACCTTACAAATAACAGGGAAGAAAAATATTGTTCTGACTGGTGGTTGTGCAATGAATTGCGTGGCAAATTATGAGTACTTGAAATATTTACCAGAAGGTGTTAAATTATTTGTAGATCCTCTGTGTGAAGATGCAGGCATATCTGTTGGATTATCTCAATTTTTATACTGGTCAAAGCAATGAAGTTTGAAGTTTACGATGATTTTATATCACCAACATATCAAAATATATTAGAGAGTTTGCTCTCTGATTATAATACTAAGTGGTCATATCAACCACACATGGATTATGGTGAACTTGGAGCTCCACAATTTTTAATTGGCGTATTAGATAATGGAAATGTGGGAGATCAAATGTTACACTTTGCTCTTCTAGGTTTGGTTAGTAAGATAATAGATGAACAATTACCGAACTGTATGAATACTAGAATAAGAGCAATACTACAGACTCCTCTAGCTAATCCACCAAAGCATTATATTCCACATACTGATGATAGAGGATCTGAATTTTGGAGTGCTATTTACTATGTAAATGATGCCACAGGTGACACATACTTGTTCGATCAAAAGACAGATGATGTCGATAACCCAATAGATTGGAGGTGGAATTATAGTGATTCTGTATCCCCCAAGAAAGGAAGATTAATAATATTTCCTTCTCAAAATTTCCATGCTGGTTCATCGCCTAAATCAGATAGAAGGATGTTACTCAATTTTAATTTTGCAAAGAGATGAAGAGAATTAAAAGATTAGTTATTGTTGGAGGAGGAACTGCTGGATGGATTACTGCATCATGGTTTGCTCGTAGATGGTCAAATCATTTTGAAGTGGTAATTATCGATAAGTCTCAACCAGAAAGAATTGGTGTGGGGGAAGCAACCCTTCTTAGTTTTCCAAATGTCATGAAGATGATGGGATACCAACCTAAAGATTGGTTGAGAGAAGTAGATGCAACATTTAAGTCTGGTATTTTATTTCCAGGCTGGGGTCATGAAGATGCAGAAATTTGGCATCCCTTTTCTTTCACAAGTATAGGAGATACTAAAGTACCTTTGTATGATCTATGGCAATCATTTCAAGATAAGTATGATATAAAAGATACATCACCAATGTATAATTCTTCAAAGAAGAATAAGATTGAAACTAACTATGTGCATGATTCCTATGCCTTCCAAATTGACTGTGGAAAGTTAGTGCAGTTTTTAATGAGACACACTACACCTTATTGTCAATATATTCAATCTGATGTGGTAGATATTATTAGAGATGGACAAGCAGATGATATAACTAAATCCAATATTAAAGAACTGGTATTGGATGATGGAGGAAGAATATATGGTGATATATTTGTAGATTGCACTGGTTGGAAACAACTCCTTATTGGTAAAAACAATGTTGATTTAAGTGATAGATTGTTTATCAATGCAGCTCTTGCTGGTAGAGTAAAGTATGAAGATTATAGAGTAGAACAACATCCATACACTGCTTGCCCTGCACAGGAACATGGTTGGATATGGAAAATACCTACAAGATCTAGAATAGGAACAGGATATTGTTTCAATAGAGATGTTAATGATCCTGATGAAGTAAGACAAGCGTTCTCAGATCATTGGAATGGTAGAATCAAACCAGACGAAATGAGATTACTAGATTGGAAACCACAATATGTTAAGAACTTCTGGGAGGGTAATGTAGTTCCTATTGGATTGTCTGCTGGATTCATTGAACCATTAGAAAGTACAGGTCTTGCGCTAATGATTAGAGGTGTAGAATATTTGGAGGAAGGAATATTTGGTGGTTATTTTGATAGTAAAGTAGAGGCACCTTTCTATGATGCTAAAATGAAATGTAGTTATGAAAGTGCTGTTGATTATGTTAATATGCACTATTCATACTGCCAGAGAAAAGGTAAGTTCTGGGATTATGTAAGATCTAAATACCAGAAATCATCAATGCAAGAAATGATGGAGGGATATATTCAAGATCCCAATATAAGAACTCCTCAAACTGGAAAGGTAGGTTCATTCTTTGATGGCACTAACTGGCATGTATGGTTACTACAGTTAATGACAACTAAGATTAATCCTAAAGAGTATTGGAAAAAAGATGAAACTGCTTTACCAAGATATGAGAACTTTTTGAACCATGTATTGCCTGACAATCAAGCAAACTCTGTCATTCAGAGTGAGTATATCAACCATATAGATAGTCTAGTATGAATAAAATAGTATGGTGTAACGGTACATTTGATATCTTACATCCAGGCCACATAGAGTTATTCAAAATAGGTAAGTCTCTAGGAGATAAACTTATTGTAGCAACCGATACAGATGAAAAGATACGTCAAGATAAGGGTCCGTCTAAGCCCATCAATAATCTTTGTGACAGAGTTTCGATGTTACAAGCGATAAAGTACATTGACGAAGTATTTTATTTTAATGACAGAAAAGAATTAGAGGGGTTGATAGAATTGTATTCACCTGATATACTATTACTGGGTGATGATTGGAGAGGAGGAGACGTAGTTGGTGTACAATATGCCAAAGAAGTAAGATTTTTACCTCGTCTAAATTATTCATCAACTGATATCATAAAGAGGATTCGTGGCTAACGTAATTGTCATAGGTGATAAGTGTACAGACAAGTATGTTTTTGGTGAGACCACTAGGCTCAGTCCAGAACAACCTGTCCCTGTTCTAGATCAAACTAGAATAGAAGAGAGGCCAGGTATGGCTGCAAACACTGAATTAAATCTAAAGGCGTTTGGTATTAATACTGTTCTACTTTCACAGAGGGAACAGATAACTAAAACAAGATTCATAGATACAAATAGTGGTTATCAGTTGATGCGTTTGGATGAAACTCCAGAAGTGGGTAGGATTGCAAATGCTGAATTGAAAATGGCAATGATGCACATGAATCCTGATGCTATTGTTATTTCAGATTATGACAAAGGATACCTTAATGATGATGATCTATGGAATCTGTGTCACAATTTTAACAGACCAGTGTTCGTAGACACCAAGAAGCGAAGTCTTTTCCATAAAGATAATGTATTCTGGAAAATAAACAAGAAAGAATATGATCTCTTAGATAGAGACCATATGCCTAACAACACTCATCTTATTGTCACTTTGGGAAGTCGTGGTGTTATGTGGAATGGACTTGTATTTCAACCTCAATTAGTCAAAGTATTTGATGTTTGTGGTGCTGGAGATACGTTTCTAGCTGCTTTAGTTTACGAGTTTCTAAAAACATCCAACATGCAGAAGTCTATTGATTTAGCAAATAGAGCTGCTGCAATTTCAGTAACACACCCTGGCGCTTACTATCTTAATAAACAGGATATAGAATCATTATACGGAGGAATCGATGGACAAACTAACAGTCAGCAAAGCGGATCTGATGCACATGAGATTGCAGGCTTGGTTAAGAGAACATACATGTGAAGATATTGCATATCTAGGGGAGACTGAAGATAAAGATGGTGAGATGAAACATTTATATCGTATTGGCGAACATGAAGTATTTCATGATATGATCCATGATTTAGAAATGGAAGAAGTTCCTGACGATGAAGATTGAATATATTTTTAAAGTAGAAGGATCAGACATTTTTTATACTCCAGAGACAAACGGCGGAGGAGATCATTTCTTTCCAGAATATTATGATCTAGTTTCAGAATTCTATGGTAGGGTAGGTCATCTTATGGAATGGTGTAGTGGGCCTGGATTTATAGGTTACGGAATGATGGCATGTAATATATGTGATCATCTTACTTTATTGGATAAATTTAAACCAGCAGTTGACATAGCTAAGAAAACTGCTGAGAATTCATTTATAAAACATGGATTAGATTTTGTAGATACAGAAACAATATACCATCGTAGAGTTTTTCCTCGTACAACAGTATATCATTCAGATACTTGTTCAGTGTTATCTGATCATAAGATAGATTTAGTTGTAGGGAATCCTCCCCACTTTGAGTGTAAGGAAGATGCAATTAAAGCTTTGAGTAAGTTGGGTGGCACACCCCTATTCAATGATCATCTATCAGAAATTTTATTAGATTCAAATTGGGATGCTCATAGAGATATGTTTAATGAAGTATCGACAAGACTAAGTGATGATGGTATAATATGTTTGCAACTTCACTCAGGTGGATCTAGTCCTGATACATTCAAATCAATGATTGAAGAATCTGGTATGAGAATTACTGCTACTTTTGATAGTGCCAAGTATGATGATATCTATTATATGGAGGTAAGAAAATGAAATATTGTGTTGATATAGATGGAACTATTTGTAGTCAAACGGTGGGTAGAGATTACTCCAAGGCAATGCCATGGTGGGATCGTATTGCTGTCATAAATAAGTTGTATGATGAAGGTCATGATATCACTTACTTTACCGCTAGAGGTATGGGTCGATTCGGTGATGATCCAGATGCAAGCATGAAAGCATCGGCTCTATTATTTGATCTTACAGAACAACAACTTAAAGGTTGGGGATGTAAATATCACACTCTGATCTTAGGTAAACCACATGCTGATTTCTTTATTGATGACAAAGGAGTGAATTCTGATGAGTTCTTTAGGACGAAGTAGAAGACCTCGTAATGCTCGTGCGGCAGAACCTATTAAGTATGTGCCGAAGGGATGGGGATATGAAAAATGGATTGCAAATTGTGAGAAGTATTGTGGTAAACTTTTGTTTATTGCAAAGGATAAACAGTGTTCATGGCACTATCATAAATTAAAAGACGAAGTATTTTTTGTGCAAAGTGGAAAGATAAAACTCTTTCATGGATGGGAGGATGATATAGAAAAAGCAGAGATAACAATACTTAGAAGAGGAGATAAGTTTCATGTACCTATCGGTCTAAAGCATCGTATGTTTGCACTAGAAGATACTGAACTATTTGAATTCAGTACAGAACATATGGATTCTGATTCTCATAGAATCATGCCTGGAGATACGATTTAACTTCTGCATAATCATGTGGATACCATGAGGTATCTGCACATGTGTATTCTTGATACTTACCTTCTAGATGTTTGGGGAAGGGGATTACTTCAATCTCCGCCCCTTCTTTTTTGGCAATCAATTCTGCAATCTCAAGAAATGAGATAGGATTGCCAGTCCCAACATCATAGATGCCGCTCCCTGCCGTATTATCTAGGACAACATCTAC
>Ga0209645_1000616_pt1 | contig 18304 bp, 33 predicted proteins | sample ETNvirenome_6_30_FD_184070 | JGI IMG/M metagenome (GOLD analysis project Ga0209645, IMG submission 184070) | Marine viral communities from the Pacific Ocean - ETNP_6_30 (SPAdes) (version 2) | ecosystem: Environmental > Aquatic > Marine > Oceanic | place: Pacific Ocean | collected 2013-06-19
CGGGTGCCTAATTAGGCAGCCATCGCCATTTCAACTTGTTCGCCAGTTAATTGCGTTTGAACTTCCTTATACCCTTATCTCTCTGTCAAATCCAGTCAGCCCCATGTCGTTAAAATTGTTTTGTGGAGCTGGTGGGTTTCGAACCCACGTCCAAAAGAGTAGCTAATATAAGTAATAGCGTTCAAATATAAATATCATATATATTACTGTTTAGAAGCTTTTGCTGTATTCTTATTATAAGATTTTCTTCTGTAATATTTCTTAGATTTTTTTGCATGAGCCTCTTTTATCTGCTCTTTCAATAAACTATTAACAAACATCTTGTCTGACAATAAATCATTTACTCCTGTATATCTTCTAAGAAAGTATGCTGAAGCTGCAATTGCTCCTATTAGTAACCCTAATATTAAACTTAAAAATGATTCCATAAATATTTACTCCTTTCTTTTATTTTGTGTAACCTTCCCATGTACCTGAGTTGTGTTCTAACATCCCCATTCTTAAAGCTTTTCTGTAAGTTGATTGAGCATCTTGTACTTCTTCTATTAACCTATTACATTCTGAATGAGTAAGTTCAAACTTACTATTTCCAATATTTAATGTACAGATTAAAGGCTGATTAGCTTCTCCCTGAGGATTTTTAGCTTTAGCTCCTTTCATAAGTTTAGAACTTATTGTACTCCATAACTTTCCATATTTATTAGGATTGAAAGGTTTTTTCTGGTTGTGTTTAATTGGTAATTGATTACCTGGTCCTGTTCTATGTTTTAACATAATTATTTTAGTGGTTAAGCCACAAGCTATTTAATATGTCTACTCTATTAGGTTTTCGACTTCCCCTGTTTATATTATTTTATAGTAATTATTTTAATTATTATTTAATAATTTATTAGTATTAAAGATTAGTAGTTATTACTACTATTATTAGTTTTAGTACTAATATATTAAAAATTTCCGACAAATAAAAATATTTACAGTACTTTTTTACTTAAAAGGATAAATTCCTTCTAATAATTGAGTCATATACACATCTATCAGATTTTGTTTGTATTCAATTGACTCGTTTTTAGACATTATTTTATCTATATAATGACATACAGGACTGTTTGCTGGCATGAAAATAGCATCAGCTCTGTATAAATCAGTTATACCTTTAGCGCCATCGCTCTTAAATGCAGATATTATTCTTTCTTTGTCTATATGTCTTTTATTGAATCCCATGTTTTTCCTCTTCTAATCTTTTATTGAACTTCCAATTTGAATTATAATTGTATGTATAAAGATATATTACAGATTGCTGGCTTTTACTAGCAGTTCCTGTAAGTACACCTCCATTGTATATTGAAGACATAATCTTATTTCCTTTTGGTATATGACCACCATTACCATCACTAGTCCATTTTACATCTTTGTAATGAGCTACAATTTTTCCTTTACATCTTACCAATATTTCGTTAGCCATAGTTTTATATGGTTTATTTTGATACCCATCACAATACTGTATCCAGTCTTTTTCTCCGTATGGGTCTTGCTCTGTAGATTTTCTAACATTTAATACAACTATTTTTCTGTCTGTATTTCTAAGTTTCTTTTTCAATTCCCATAGGTCTATGTTTATACCTGTATTTAGCTCGTCTTCAAGTCTATTAAATTTCTTAAAATAATGCTTACCTCCGTGTCCTCTTTTTATATTAAGAAGACCTTCGGGTATACAAATTTGAGGATACTTCCAACAAGTTTCTATTAACATAGTTTCAGCATTCACAGCATCTTCTTCTGTCTTAAATCTTCCAAGAAGTCTAAATGAATATTCATTGTTTCTAAGCCATTCTACTTTTTTACTAGAATCATTGAGTTGTATATGTTGAGTAACTCTATCTGTCTGGCCTTTTCCTACGTATGCATGCAAACCTTTTTTGCAAAAGTAACCGTATACGTAATACTTATAATTCTTCATACTCTATTGATTTTATATGATTACAAAAATATAACATGTCTCCATTTCTTAATATGGTATCACATCGAAAAAATTTTTTAAGTATACCCATATCTGGATTTCTTAGATGGCTTTCGCGTAGCTTTCTTTTTACCCAATACATCTCGCCGTTAGGTGTACTTAAAAATTCTCCTATCATTTCTTTTTCTTTAACTTATCAGCTATAATATAATATGTTAATAGCACTATAAACATTACAGCCATAAAAGGTATCCACCAATAAAAAGGTAATAATATAAACCACCAGCTTATGTTTAATATTTTAGTAATTTTTAATAAAACCAAAATTATTCCTAATGAATAATGTGGATATTCTTTTATAAATTTTATCATTATATTTCTCCGTTAAGAAAATCACGCTGCTTTTTTATTTGCTCATCTAAACCTTCTGTAGATTTAGTTTTCACTGTAGCAGCTTTTTCTTTTCTGTTCAAAGCTTTAACAGCGTTAAGTGCTGTTTGCTCTAAGTTAATTATTCTTGAGTCTGTCATGCAAGGATATATTGTAAAACCTCTCCTTGACTTAGAATTTTCTTCGACTCTAATTTTATATGTAGGTGTCCCATCATCTTTATAAGTATGCTCGGTAACTTTACCTACGAGTATATCGCCAGTTAAAAATTTGAATTTAACGATATCTCCAATATTGTATGTGTGTTTTTTCTTAGCCATTTTTAGTTATTTTTAATAATTCAGTCATTGTTTTAATAGTTTCTACGACATAAGACCAATCCATGCCGTTTTGTCCAAAGTGCATAAATTCACCTTCGAACTCTGTTTGACCTCTGTATGTAGAGTCGTCAATTAAGATATCGCCTTTAAGCAAATCTTTTCTATGAGTTAAAAACATCTTTCTCTTTAGCTGAGGTAAATGCTTTTCTATCCAATTTCTTTTTTGACCCCATGCAGCAGGATTATTCCACGGTGGAGTAGTTGCAATAAACACATCATGTCCCATGTCTATCAGGGCAGCCACTGCATCGATTGCACCCGGCATAGGGGTAAAGGTACTAAAGTCCAATACCTCATCCGGATTTATTACGTCAGGTATCTCTCTAGCAGCTTTTTGAAAATCTGCCAAAACGCCATCCATATCTATGTAGATTCTTAGCGTTTCCATTATTTATTTATTTTTTTGATTAACTGTTCGCATATAGAATTAAATGCCGAACCTGTATCTTGAGCACTAACGGTCTTACCAAATATAAGCTCGTTGTTTTTGTATACAGTTATTAGATTTGACGTTCCTGTCAGTTTTACTTCATAGTTACCAATTGTTCTTATCATGTTTATTTGTTATTTGTTAATATACTACTAATATACGCAATTTTTCCGAGATATGAAAGGATTTTGCAACTTTTTTTATAAAGTTATTAACAATCTCTTTCACCTTCGTATATGTGTTTAAGTACCGGGAACCTTAATGACCATTCACCATCTTTGTTTTGGCTCTCCTCAAAATATTGTACTGTAACAGTTTTTCCAAGAATTTTATTATGGTCCTTGTAAAACTCTTTACGTTGGTCAATACTAAATCCAGAACCAACACCAACCTTGTTACCTTTGTGTATAATTGTTATATTACTAAGACAGTTGATTGTTTTTTCTTTACCATCTTCAACTATTCTAATATCTCCATTCGTAGCACCGATAACTTTATATTCTGCATCGTGAAACTTTTTAACTTTTAGAATATCCTTAGAACGCTTGCCTTTATATCCTGAGTTTTTACGAATCATAATACCTTCATGACCTGCAGCTGTGGCCTCATCATTTAGGTGATTAAAATATTTCACATTAGGTATAAAATCTTGGTCAAGTACTTCTATAATATTTTCATCACAACCAGCTACATGCAATGCGTTAATTGAGTTTTCGTATCTTACATATAGCGGCGCTACACCTTTCTGTTCGTCGAATTCCTGAAGTGTTAACATATCAAATACAAACATCTTGAGATTATCAATGGTGTGATTTTTACGTCTTATTTGTTTCATAATATCTTGGAAGTTTTCATTTCCATTTTCATCGACAATACAAACCTCGCCATCCAAAACAAAGTCACCTTCTATCTTGCTAACCTCGTCCAATAATTTACCTAGCGTCTCGAATTCTTTACCGCTTCTTGAATGAGCTGATATCTCATCTTGTTCTTTACGTATAATACATCTTACGCCATCAAGTTTTCTAGAACCGAACCACTCTTCGTTTTCAAAGTCTGGCATATCATCAATAGCTTCTGCCAACGCAACTTTGAATTGTGGTATTAGTCCAGGTATACCTTTATTGATAATACTTGCAGCTGTACGAGTTTTAAGGTCCTTGTCCAATATATTATATATAAGCTGTTCATGTTCCTTGTTTGCAAGTATAAAAGCATTGACCGCACCAACTGCAGCATGACCTGTAAGCTGTCTATTGCTAAGGTCGTCAAGCAAATCGAATAATTCGTAAGCGTCATCGCTATCACAAATATGAGATAATTTTTTACAGTTTTTAGAACCTACACCAAATTGTATATAAGGACTATATATTCTTACAAGAATTTCTCTTATATTATCCATTTCAGAATATTGTTCGAATATCTTGATTTTTGTATTAGTACTAGTAGACTGGTTTAAGTCATCGACTAATTTTTGCAATACGCTTAATGTTTTCATATATTATTTATTTGAAATTTTTACTGACCATATTTTTCTTATAATTGGACGACCGTAATCATCGTCACCATCGTCGTCTTCGTAAAGGTCTACATAAGAATCTATTCCTTTAGCTTTAAGATTTTCAACAACCTCGAAGCCTTCAGTCTGACTATAGACTTTTATATAAGGATGCTTTGTGACGTTGCCATCTACATCTGCATGAGATGACCAACGCAATTTACCACCAGCAACTTCCTTTATTGTTTCTAATTTAGAGCTATCCATATTATTGTATATTTTCAGATTCGTTAGCCCATTCCATATCAAGCTCTTTAGAGCAAGGCACACTGTCACTGGAAAAAGCAGATATAAAGCACATGACAGAAATAATCATAGCGCAGATACAAAATGCCATTTCGTTTAGAGGGCCAGCAAAGTTAATGTAATTTAAGATATCACCAGTACCGGTAATGTAAGCAATGTACAGGGAAGCTAGACCTGAAAGAGATAAGCCGATTTTTTTCAATTTTGTCATTTATTAGTTATTTGTTATTTATACTATAAATATACGCAAAAAAACCGAGATATAAAAACTTTTAGCGGGTTATTTTCAACAAATTTTGAAAAGTTATTAACAATTATAATGTACCTAGATAGAATACTACTATCATCATAAGTACATATATTGCTGGAGTTATGTCTATTTTATTTTCCACGTATATAAATATTTTGAGTTTAACTGAACCGTGTTAATTTAATGTTAACTAAAGGTTAAATTATAGTACCCCGACGGAGAATCGAACTCCGGTTACCAGGATGAAAACCTGGCGTCCTAACCACTAGACGACCGGGGCAAATAATTAAGGAGACATTAAGCTACCGCTAGCGTAAGCTCTAGTTTAAGCTACCTATTCTCAGCCTCCTTAATTAAAAATTGTTTATCACTAACCTCCCACTTATACTTTGTAATATACCAGACAGCATCAGCTTGCCATTTGTATTTGACAAAGAAGACTTTATACTCCGCCTCCCACTTATATTTTGTCCAATAAACCATATTGGTACGCAAGCTAGATTTCTGACCACTATAATAAATAAGATAATCAGCTAGGTGTTTATGTGGGGTAGTATATACAAGAATATCGGCCTCATGTTTATATTGAGTTTTATAACAAACTTGAGCATTGCCAATAAAAGGTATGAGTAATAATAACAGTAATAATTTTTTCATGACTATTTTTTATATATAATATCGTCTGTAACGTGGTTGATGAATAGACGAACGATCGATATAACAAGTATAAATATAGCCCAACCCATACTATCATTAGTATAACTATTAAACGCTAATACCAATAGCAACAAAGGTACTTCTAATATTCTTACAGCTCTCATAAATGTCATATTATAATTCCAAGTATTTTAATAAAAATTCTAACTTACCATCGATAACATTTAATTTGTCATCTATCTTTTTCAAGCGGGCCGCCAAATCTTTAATCTCGCCCGGCGCATCGGGGGCAAATTTTTTCCCATTCGGGGCGCGGCGTGGTTTACTATATCTTCGTACACGAATTTCTTGCTTACGCATACATTGTTCAAATCTACGCATTCTTTTTTCTTGTTCCTTGTTCATTGTCAAATTTCTCCAAATTTTTAAGAAACTCTTTGTGTCGAGTTCTTGAGTCTATGTGTTCAGTTATCTGGCTACTTATGTATAAACCTAATACAAAGCCTACAGCTCCAATAATAACAAAAGCAAATATATCCATTATTCTCCTTTTTTAATGTGATTGTACCACCAAGCCGCTATAACGAATAATACCATTACAGAACCTATTCCGTATATTAGTAGCTTTGGTGAATCGTGGTTTAACAATAATGCTGGCCATCCCATACATACCAACCAGCTTATGAATATCCAACCTGTGTTGGTCTCCATTTTTCTTTCTACTTTAACAGTCAGTTCTTTTTTTAACAATCGACTTAAAGCGTCTTGCATATCTTTACCGTATGCAGGTTGCTTGTGAATAGTACCATCTTTCTCACCAATGGTTATCATATACTTTGCATAACCTTTATGAGTGTCGGACTTCTTTAGTAGTTTGCATTCTATTGCTCTACGTCTATCGTACTTCTTCATCTTCTTTTGTTTTTACTGGTTCCATAACATAGTAGAATCCTCCGCATCCGTCAGATTTTTCTACAACTTCTAATAATTCATTCATATCTATTGTTTTTATTTATATATAATATAACAAATCTTTCCGACATAGAAAAATTTATTTCTTGTTTTTTAATTTATTTCTTAACCATACAAACCAATATCCTATAATAGGTGTAGAAGCTAAAAATGTTAATAAGCTTGGATGTGGTTCTCCACATAGTCCTAGTGCATGTTTCAAGAATTCTATCATGAGTGTTTCCAATTTCTGAACGCATAAGCTATTTCGTCGTCCACTTTATAATTATCAGTATTGTTAATAGGTTGCTGAGGTATAGGTAATAGGGTATCTATAATAGTACGCAGATTAAATACATGGGTAGAACTAATAACATGACTAGTATATAGGGATTCAATCCAATCGATGCACCAGTCACGGCCACGGTCCAAATTCCATTCGAGCTCCTTTAGGGTACGCGCATAATCATCTTCGGTAGGCATGCGAAATGTTGCAACGCTACCTGTAAGACGTGTATTAGACTTAGGAGATTTACCACCACGTAGTCCACGCATAATACCATAACCTGCGCGCTGTGATAATTTGTTTACTTTGTCTGCTGTAGCTTTGTCCATAACCTGAATAGTATTACCTGTTTTGTGATAGGTAATATCTACACACGATACTGCTTCTACTGTACTGCAATCTACACATACCTTATAGCCTAAGTCTACACGACCTTGTGGTATCTGGGTATTACAATCTATACAATGCATAATTTTTGTTTTAATCGTTTTATATGTTTGCAATCTTGATAAGGTCGAAACGAATGACCTATACACTCACAACTTGCATTAGATGTGTTGTGGTTGAGTGTGACCACATAATATTTTAGCTTGCCGGTCTTCTTGTCTCGTGACCCCATTTCGCTATACTTACTAACCATATTTATTTGTTTGAATTTATACTACTAATATAATCAATCTTTTTGACATAAAAAAACTTTTAGCATAAAAGTTATTAACAATTGCTGATGGTGTACCATCATGTCCAAAACAGTTGTTGCTAGGGCAAAAATTTCATCCCCGATGTGAGAGCAGCCTATAGCGTATATGACAAACTGTCACCGCCGCTACTTACAAGTAATTAGGCCTAGAGAGCGCTAGAGCCCTCCAAGCCGTCATACCTCAACTAACAACTAAAACTATGCGTTTTGCTCTTCTTCAGTGTTAAAGAGCTCTTCGTTCGTATCTATGTCGTCCTTATCGTAAGACCACTTTTGAACCAATTGCTTCACGAAGGTTCTTTCGCTATCTATACCTCCAGCGTTATCGAATTGTGGGTAGATGCAAACCTCTGCTGCCTCCTCTAGTGTGAAGCCATCGTAAATTAAGCTAGCCATCTCTACACTATTTCTAGTAGATATAGCCGTTGATATACGTGGTGTTTCTGTATTGATTTCGATTCTTGTACCACCTACTATATCCGCTATAGCCTCTATCCTATTAGAATCAACCTGTGGGAATAAATACGTTAGTAATTCATTTTCCTGGGTAGCATTCAATACATCCATTTCCACTATTATAAATCTATCTAATAGTGCTCTATCCATAACTCTTGTTGCTGTATATTCATTACCTATATTAGCAGTAGCTATAAACGTAACTCCTTTAGCAACCTTAATAGTAGGCGAGCCGTCAGCTTCATCCAACCTTAGGTACCTTTGGCCTTCGTCCAATACGGTCATTAGTATGTTATGAGCATCAGGATGAGCTCTGGATAATTCGTCTAATAAGATTACCGCATTTGGCGTTTGTATAGCCTTAACGAATAGTGCTTGTGAAAAGAACGTACCATCCTCTTTTGAGAAGTGAGTATTACCGATTAGTGTAGAACGTGGGTCCTGAGTGGCACCTAAGTTGAAATAGAAGTCAGGCCTATCTAGCGCCTTAACAACTGATTTAGCCGCCATAGTCTTACCACATCCAGCAGGTCCAGTCATCATGATATTTTTACCTCGTAATGCAGAACGCATAAGGTATTTCCATTTTAACGTATCCATTTTAAGTAGCTCAGGCTTAAGCTTGTCTGATGATTTGATAAAATTCATAAGTTCTACTTGTTCCTTAGGAAGACTAGTAGATTCTACCTTAGCTTTTTTAAGCTTTGTATTAGGTAACGAACCATCGAATTTAGTAGCTTCACCTGAAGATGAGGTACCATACGTAGCGTCCTCACCATCTATCTTAACAGATACCCATAGGTTATTTTTGTACGAATATTTGATTTTTTCTGCAGCCTTCGTATTAGCTTTAGCAGTCCAAACGTCACCAACCTTGTTAGTCATCTGGTTGTTGGAAATTGGAGTAAAGAAATGTTTGTTCATTTGTTAGTTGTTATTAGTTATTTATAGTATAAATATACGCTAAATTTATGACATATGAAAGGATTTAGCTGCCTTTTTTCAAAAAGTTATTAACAATTACAGTAGTATATACCCAGGATATAGAGACAAAGCTAGTTTTTTAGCGTTCCATAGGTTATTAGATTCAACTACTGATTTGCGTACTTTACCTGGGAATGCCGGGCAAGTCATGTATACTGTGTACTTTTCCATGTGATTATTGTTATTAGTTATTATACTACTAATATACGCTAAATATCCGACATAAAAAAATATTTCAGCGATTATTTTTGTGACAATGTGGCAAATTTCAATGACAATGTGTCATCGCACTCATTCAGTGTCTAAGCATGCTAGAATACACCCTGTATCCCTCTTGTGTACCACGAATAGAGAGCGCCTAACAGCCTAACTTTACTCTACGTAAATATATACACCGCAGTCAAGATATGCTCTCTAGACTTACGAAAATGCGACTACGACGCGTGTGTGCAAGGATATTTCAGAATTCTACTATATCTTAGATGCTATATATAGGTATATATCCATAGTTATCCTCCATAAAACTAGTATATGTGTGTTCTTGATACATGCTAATCTAGTACTCGTAGATTACGTAGTTCAGAGTGTTTGAGCCATTGGTCGTACTGCCTTCCCTCTATACGTACCTCTACCTTTTCACCTCTAACATATAGTACTTTAGCGTTACGAGTCTTATAGCCATACTTAACTAGTGGACCTCTATTACCTATACGTACATTACCTTCCTTATCTAGCATAGGAACAAACTCTTTATTATCGAACTGTATATTACTTCCTACTCTTACCTTTTTTATTTCGCTTTCCATTTCTTATCTCCTCTTTAACTATATTATAAGCTTCTTCAAATTTATCTTTAACTTCATAATAATGCTTACCATTACTATCAAGACTTTTACTTGCTTCCATTACTGCATCATATAGGCCCTCGTTATAAGCTTGCATAAGAATATCTTCTACACCACTCATGATATCTCCTCTGGCTTCAGTGGAAAATCTCCTGTACCATCCCATAGTATTTCTCTATCTTTTTCTATATCTGTAATAGCACGTGCTCTTAATATCTTGTTTTCCATATCCAATTCCCAATCAAAATTAGGCACATGATTTTTATCACTAAGATTGCAAAGTGCCCCATTACCAAGAGGTATAAAGTCTTCGTTATACTCATCACCTCTCCAAGCAAATCTATAACTACGCATTGTTAACGTGTTCTTTGTTAGCATCTCATTAGGTATCACGCATTCCATTATGACATCACCTGCCTTAATCGGTTTATCTGCAAATACTCCCCATTTTCTCCATTCGTATATAGGACTCTCTTTAATATACGTGCTGTTAGTTAACCTCATCGTTATCTCCTTTATGTTCTGTTAAACGTTTTTCATGTTCCCAATTATAATCTGAGTCATAATCATCTGGCATTAGTGGAGTATTCATAAACTCCCATATACACCAAATCCACAATCCTACAAATACTACTATTACTATAGTTGCTATCATAATACTCTCTCTTTTGTTATTTTCCAACACGTGTTTTTCTCACGCTGTTGGATGGACCACGCGCCCCCAACGGGATTTAGTCTGGGCCCCCGCTTTATTTTAGCCACGTCGCTATTAACATTAGTACACACACTCCCATTGTTGCAATCATAAAGAATGTAATGCTGTCTATATATTGTTGCTCTCTTTTACCTTGTCTATTATTTTTCATGATGTTTATATGGATTCTCTTTATTTATTCTTATTATTTTCTTTATTCGCTTTATTCTATCTCTTGCAAAGTCATCACCAGCAATCATTAACTTTATTGGTGCAGATATTATTTTATATAGTGTACTAAACAATATAGAAAGAAACGAATATTCCTTGTCATCTATTCCTATCTTCATTTTTATTATTTGTAATGTTATAATCGATTTCAATATCATAAAAAGTGAACCAAATATAAGTAGAAAATAAAGAAAAAATTTATTAGAAATTTTCACATCTATTTCATAATCTTCTCCATACAAGTCATACATTATACCTGCTCTATGATTTCCATCCCAAACGTTATTTTGTTTGTCAATTAAAATATATCCAGTTAAATATTGTTCTGGATGATATCCACATTCTAGACTTTCTATCAGCTCAGGCCTTTTTGGTCTTTCTCCATACTTTAATTCACCTATTTTTCTTTTTACTATTTTAGTTAACATAATCTTTTATCCATTCTTTAAGTCTATCTTTTGGTTTATAATCAAGCTTTTCATTTACACGGCTCATATCTGCTAATGTTTCATAAGGTTCTTTTACGTTATTGTTATATATTTTCTCACCACCAAACATATCAGCTATTTCATTTACAGAATAATTTACTCCTGTACCAACATTAAACAATTCAAATGCATATTCGAGATTGCCAAGCCCTACAAGAATATTTATGTTAACCACATCTTGTACATGTACAAAGTCTCTTCTTTGTTCACCATCATTATTTATTGTAAGCTTTCCACCTTGTTCTTTAAGCTCTTTGAATATAGGAAAAACCAATTTATATCCACCTTCATCACTCATTCTATCACCATATACGTTAAAGTATCTTAAAATACGAATATCAAAATCATAAAGCTGTTCATATAACCTACAATATTCTTCAGCATTTAATTTTGATGCTGCATAATGAGATAATGGCTGCGTAGGTTCGTGTTCATTTGTAGGTATCGTTTCTGCATTACCATATACAGCACTAGTTGATGAGAAAACAAATCTTTTAACACCTGCAATATTGCACGCTTCTAATAACTTTAATGTTACACCTACATTTACACTGTCATATAATTCAGGTTCTAACATAGATTCTTGTACCGCTGTCTTTGCAGCCATGTGATATACAACATCTATTCCAAATGATTTTATTGAATCAGCTAATGTTTTTACATCAATTTTTGTTAAGTCTTGCAGCCAATGATACGCAGATGGATTTATATTTTCTTTCTTTCCTGTTGACAAATCGTCTATTATTGTAACTTGACAATTCATATCAATTAAACCATCAACAAGGTGAGAACCTATAAATCCTGCACCACCTGTAACTAGTACTTTTCTATTCATCTTTATTATCTTTATATTTTAAGTAATGCTTTTGTTTATCTTCCTCTAACTCTCTTCTCTTAATCTCTTTTAATATATCCTGATGAGTTAAATTTGTACCTCCTGTTGGTAGTTTAACATCATCTGCTACGTCATCTGGATTAAGTTCTACATCATCTATCTGTCTAAGGTTTGTAGGATATCCATCATCATCTAATTCTATACCTTCATATCCTTTACCTAATTTTTTAAGCCAGTCTTTTGGCATTCTTTTATCTCTACCAAATACGTTACCAGATATCAAGTAATAGCAGTTATAACATAGTATTTCCAAATTATCAATATCGTAATTTTCTCTATCACCATCTTTTTGTGACAATAATATTGGCATCTGTCCATCAATTACTCTAACCTCATTAAATCCACATGATTCACACTCCATAGGTTTAAGATTTGTATTTATCAATCTTTGCTTTAGGTGGTTTAACGGATAGTTTTTATGTTTATTATGTAATATTTCATCAAGTGGTATTTTATGTTTACCTTTTGTTTTCTTTCTAGATTTACCTCTTGGTATATAAGTCTTAATAGTATTAGTCTCATAATCCCAAGCAGAATGTAATTCTAATAAAGTTTTACCTGTTTCGCTATCAATATAAGATTCTGCCCATTTTTTATATGTGTTATATGATATACCTAAGAATTTTGCAGCCTGTAAATTAGAACGTGTTACTCTCATAGCTTCTCGAATGTCTGATTCAAGTATGATATAACCTTTTTTGGTTCTTTTTACTTTAGGCCTAATTGGTTTCATCTAACCCCAGTCCTCCATTCTATCAACAGAATAGTCCACCTCATCAAACACCTCTTCGCTTGTTTCGATTTTACTCTTACGCTCTTTATCGATAGTTGGTTCATTCTTAGGCATATTACTGTCATCACCTACCATATTAACAATAGATGCTTTAACCTTTTTAGGTTTTTTATTGTATTGCCTTGTCCAGAATTCAGATGTAAAAGCATTGTGATATGCATTGTATACTGAATCTGCAAACATTAAATCTGGCCATTCAGGATTCACAACATTCTTTCCATTTTGTTGTATTGTATAACCACCTGGCATAAGTTTTAATTCACAGCCTTTGAATTTTTTATGCACGACTTTTTTCATTTTTTGAAATTCGTGTCTTCGTTTTTCTATATTCATATAACTAATTTATTTTCCTTCTGTTTTTATAATCACCTGACTTTCTTTCGAACACCTCGTTTGTATCAGGATTCCTTTCATAGATATAATTATCATGAGACCTACCAGTTTCTATTTGATTTACATTTTCTATTTGGTCTTCAGCTAATCTGTTTCTATTATATTGGTCAACAAGCCATCTATCATGTTTTTCGTCCTCAAGTTTAGCAAATTCATCTTGAGATACAGTAACCTGTAAATATTCATCATGTCTATCTATGACAGGCCTTGTAAAATGATATGTTAATATTTTGTTTGCCAATACGTCGTTTTTATGTACCCATAATATTATTTTCATATTTCTCTCTTTATTTTGTTGCAAATCTTTTGTTTAATGATTTTGTTAATTCGTTAAGCTTTGTTACGTTAACATTTTCTGCATCTTGTCCATACATTTTTCTGAAGTTATCCATATCGCTTGAGTATGTACCTGATATGAAATAGCTTAGTACCTTAATACCTCTAGCTTTCATATTATCTACCTGAGCTTTTGTATGTTTTGCTGCTGTTTGACCGTAGTAATTTATATCTCTATTTTCAAAGTATGGTTCACCGTCAGAAAAGTTAATGAAATAACTGTCAGTTCCATTGTTTCCTTCTTCGATTAAGTGTTGAATAGCTTCAAAGCATAATCCTTCTGGTGTAACACCTGGACAGCTTATGTGTTGGAATAATCTAGTTATTTTGCTGATTTTATCTTTTCTACTATCATAAGCAATAAAAATAGCTGGAGTAGTTTTGTTTCCAATTTCTTCTGTACTTCTGTAAGATATAACAACATCCAAATTCTGTACCATTGATGCAGCTTTTGCAATTGCTATGGCTGATGTTTGTGATTTTTCCCATTTTGCACCTCCCATAGAACCTGAAGCATCTATTGAGATATGAACTATAGCAGGATTAAATTGGTCAATAAACACCTGTTGAAATACCTGTTCATTACCAAATCCTAATGATGATATCATTCGCTTGTCAATTCTACCTTGTCTTAATCTGTTATATTTTAATGAGTTAGACTCGTTTCTTATTTGTAGTTTTTTACCTAACATTGTACCTAGTCTAATACCATCGCTGATAACTTCTTCTTTGGTACCGTGTCCCCAATATCTTGCAGTTTCACTAGTTTGAAAAGTATTGTAAATACCTGTTTCTGCCAATTGTTGTGTAATATTTTTTATAATTAAACAGTCAGTGCCTTTACCATTAGTATTTCTCCAGTTTTGTGGTTGACCAGCACCAACCAATTTGATTTCTGAACCAGATTTTTCTACAGCATTAACTTTTTTGTTATCTGATTTAGATAAATTAGATTTTTTAACCTCGCTGTTGTTAAATTGTTTTTGTTTGTTAATTGCATTTTGTAGTTGTTCTCTTTGTCTATCTGAAAGTTCATCACCACCAGATGATTTTGAACCACCACTAGGTTTTTTAGTACCTTGTTTTTTATCATCATCTGATTCTTTACCACCATCTGATTCGCCATTTTCAGCATCTTCAGGTTCTGGTAAATTTGATTCGACAATTGTAAAAATTTTGAATGCAATATCTAAAGCATCTTGTGTAGATTGTAGTCTACCAATGTTTCTTAAGTCTAATAATTTCCAAATATCCTTAAGTCCAGGTAAAGCATTCATATCTCTATTGATATTTGTTAGGTTGATAATCCTAAAGAAATAAGAATCCCAATCTAAATTACGTTTTTCAGATGATTGTAAACCTTTGTCAATAACTTTAGCATTAAAGTATTTATTATACATAGCTTGATAATAACCTTGATAACCTGGTGCAGATTGATAAATGAAATTATCGATTCTTCTATCTTCTACATAATTAAGAAGAGATTTTACATGATTTCTAATATAGTTACAAACAATCCATGTTTTATCCTCTAAGTCATCTGCATTTTTAGCGTATTTATTAGCTATCATATCGAATATATCTTGAGGAATTACATTTGGATTATTCATTAGATTTTTAAGAGTATCAAAATCTGTAAGTTTACAATGTGAACCTTCATGCAATGCCAATCCAACAGTAGGGTCGAAGTCTTTATCCTTTATATTACCTGAGATAACCACCTGCTTACCATCTGTATAACTATCATCTTTAGTACTGTATTTAACAGGAATTGATTGTCCTGTAACGATACTAACGAAGTTTGAAATAGCTCTTTTGGTTGCAGCGATTTTAACGTAATCCTTACCAGGTTTTATTGATTCACCTGATAAAACATCGTAGTTGTAATCGTCATCCAGCCAGAAGTTAGAAGTTGTGTTTTTGTAGTTTGCCATGTTTGTTCTATTTTAATTTATTTCCTTTATAGTATAAAGGTACGTAAAATTTATGACATATGAAAGGATTTTGCATCAAAGTTATTAACAACTTATTAACAATTTCCTTTATGTTCAGTTTAACCATTTTTTATCCTTTATATACTATAAAGGTACGCAATTTTTCCGACATATGAAAGGATTTTAGCAATTATTTTTGTAAAATATGCTAATTTATACTGATTCTAAATAAGAATAGTACCATTCACCTTCAAAGGTTGTTGTAGTATACCACATTATATATTCCCCACTTTTTTTCTTTGTAGTGCACATTTTTCCATAAGTGTTTTGGTTAATTTACTACATCCTGTGTATTCACCAAACAATACTCTAAAATTATGTATGTAGTTATATGCACTCATTACCTGTGAACTGTTTTCACAGCTCATTATAACTTTTATTGCTTTTATGTATGCTTTTTTCATAATACTAATATAACAAATTTTTCCGACATATAAAAATATTTAACAACAATCTGACGGTACATGTGAATTTGCAAAGAAATTATAACAAGGATTATCTGAATGTGTACATCCTCCTATTGTATCTCGTTTTATATGTTCTGGTGCACCTGAACCAGACCACGTACAGCCATTTGCGTCTGTAACATTAACTCTTACAAAGTTTTTATTGAGATTTGCTTGTACAGACAAACCTGCTACTTCACTTATTGTTGTATTTATTGGATTACCTCCTGTACCACCACCAGCGTAACTTGGACTAGCTGTTGCATGATGATTACTACTTGATAGCCATGTATGTGTATATGGACTTTGACCAGTATAACTTGAAGCATTACATGCTCTTATTGTTGATGTACCTCCTTCTTTATACCAGCAGCCAGGTCCTAAATCAGTACATACACTACTACCACCAGTACAAGTAGATTGACAGCTTTCATCACCTCCGCCTGCAGTTGTTTCTGCATATGAAAGAGTACATAATTGTTGCCAATATGGATTTGCACCACCGCCAGATGAACTACCTGACCAGCTAAATGTATAAGGTGGTGTTCCTCCTGCCATAATTACTCTAGCTCCACCTTGCGCGTATTCATCCCATTGTGATGTAGTTGGATGTACAGTCTGTCTTATCTGAAGTGTGCCTGTCAATTCTTCCACAGCATTATTACCCATTGTCAATAATTGAGCTATTGCACATCCATTATTATCTTGTACCAAACCATAAATCTGCGTATTAGGTAATATCGAACTAGTTATAACTTCTGCATTATTACTACTAACATAATAGTTTGAACCAAGTTGTACACCTGCAGTTGTCCACCAAGAATATGTAAAAGGAAATGCAGCAGATGTTCCACCATTTGCCATCATCATAAATGAACCTGTCAAACAAACTTGAAGATTGTCATGTTCTTCATATACATTTGTAGAATACTTCATTGCTCCTGGAGAAGACTCCATTCCAGTAAAGCCATCAACATTTCCGTCTAAACTTTGTGTTGGATATTCATTGTCTTTATATTTACAGCAAGGTTCTGTTATAGTAAATGATACTTCAAAATCATCACATTCATAACAAGAACCGTCATCACATGTTGCTAATGGGTCATAATTACTTGCAGTTGGTTCAGTACACCCATAATAACAATAGTCACAGCATTTACCTGGCGGTGTATTAACACCTGAATTAACCATTGATTGCGTTGTATTTCCATCACCTACTGTTTCATCACAAGGACATGTTGCATTTGCATTATAATTTACGGCTGTATTATCCATACATCCATAAATACAATATGTACAACTTCCACTACATGTTGCATTTGGATTATAATTAAGCGCATTTGGGTCTTGACAGCCATAAACACAAAATATACAACTACCATCATCCCATATAGCATCTGGATTGTAATTTATTGCAACTGAACTAGTACATCCACCTACACCACAAGAGCCGTGAGCCTCCTTACAGTTTTCAAATCCTACATACAAACCATTTTCTAGCATTAGCCAACCTGATAGTAAATCATTCCAAATATCTGAATCATATGTTTCAACTCTTGTCATATGAGGATAAAGTGAGCCTGTATGTGTTGCTGAACAATCACTAGAACTATTTATTGAAAAATGATAATCACTATCATATGTCCAGTTATAGTTTGTAATATCTTGTGCTGAATTTGATGGATATGTATCTGAATATCTTTCTATAGATGTAAGATATACAAAACCTGATGTTTGTGAGTTACCTGGTACTATATCAGCGCATTTTATAAACGCAACATCTCCTTGACCTTCAAAGCTTGACGAGCTAACATACATTTCTGCTGGAGTCCTTGATGTTAATGAGTGTGGCCACATACCTGAATTATTTGGTGATGACAAACCTGCTATACTTTGTGTTGCAGAAGGAAATAAAGGATTATATGAAAACAATCTAAGTAATGC
>Ga0209645_1000617_pt1 | contig 18286 bp, 23 predicted proteins | sample ETNvirenome_6_30_FD_184070 | JGI IMG/M metagenome (GOLD analysis project Ga0209645, IMG submission 184070) | Marine viral communities from the Pacific Ocean - ETNP_6_30 (SPAdes) (version 2) | ecosystem: Environmental > Aquatic > Marine > Oceanic | place: Pacific Ocean | collected 2013-06-19
CACCGTTGCACAACTTAAGTCCTTTATTAAGCAAATTCAAGCTGAGCCTGGTTATGAAAAAATCGCCGCTTATCTTTCTTCAATTGTTAAGCCTGTTGAGGCTGGTTTAGAGGATGAGGAGCATGACTATAGACCGGAGAGTATAGAAGAGTACCCTGTAACTGAGAAGGAATATGATGAAGTAATGAAAGGTAAAAAAGCAGAAAAAGATTATGACGGTGATGGCGAAATTGAATCTCCAAAAGATGAATACATGGGTTCAAAAGATGCCGCAATTAAAAAAGCAATGAAGAAAAAAGGTATTGAAGATTCTGAGACCGTGGATGGTGTTATAGTTGTAAAAGACAAAGTTCATAACGGTGTAAGGATTCAGATGACAGTAGACGATGAGGAAAAATACACTTTATCTATTGATGAGAAGCCAGTGTTTAGTCACTGCTCAGATAAGATAGTTGCAGACTATTTTAAATCTGCAGTTATGTTTGCAGCTAATAGTGAAAGTTCTCAAGAAGTTATTGATCAAATACGTGAAGAAGATGGTGAGGGTAAGTATGATGACGGTGAGCATGCTGAAGATGCTGCAGATGGTGCAATGGCAGGCATTAAAGCTAAAGAAAGATTAAATTACATTGATAATATAGTGTCCACTTATGAAGGTAAGGACCTGGATTGGTATAAGAAAGTACTTTTTAAGAACCCTCGGTTTAAAGATGGAGATCTCACACCTTATGAACTTTTAGTTCTCAAGCGAGCAATGCTGTCTTCAGAAGATGGTGAGGGTAAGTATGATGATGGTGATGGAAAAGACGAGAAGTGTGATTATGTACCGTGTGAAGATTCTGAAGATGAGGTTGAATCTGCTATGAATACTGCAGAGGATATGATTAACAGCGGTGATATTGACGCTGATTCAAGCTTTGAGGAAATTGCACAAGCGCTAGAGGATGATGGTTACACACCTGAAGTAGCAGACAAAGTTGCGCGTAGTATCCGACCAGAAGATTCTGAAGAGGTTGTTGCTGAGTCTTATACTTCACAATATCTTATTGAACAAGCTCAAAAAGATAAAAGAAATACTGCTCCAAAACAAGAAACAGTATCATTTAAAGAGCGTATGAAGCCAAAAAATAGTTGGCAGTTATCAGAATTGAGACGTTACGGCTTATAATCTTATATTGATTAGATCTCCTTACAAGCATGTTGCTTGTATAGCTCATTAATCTTATCTTGCTGAACATACTTGATAGGATCTTGTATCTTAGCATCTATAAAGCCCTTAATACGCATACTACTCGATGGGGTAGTAGCATCTGCTAAACCATCTTCACGATTCGAGTAACAAGTCCACGTATCCTCAAACTTAACACCAAGTTTTACACCCTCTTTAATAATATCTGCCTTTGACATTGTCAGCAATGGAGCATTTAATGTTATCCTATGCTCTCTATTAAGTGCTATCAAGTCATTGAAGGCTTTAACATGCTCTGGTGACCCATCATGATAACCTGCTAGTGAATCTACTTCAGCTGCACCATACCACACTTCAGGGATGTCATTACTCTCAGCATATGCACAAGCAATCGTATTAAACATCTGATTTCTGAATGGTACATATGATACTGGTTGAGCATCACCAGCAATCTTACTAATATCAGGGTTATCAATATCAGTATTAGTTAGAGATGATGTTGGTGATACATCACTTAAGAATCTAGCATCAATAACCTTATTGAGTAATGTAACATCATGCTTTGAGTAGATCTCACTAAACTGCTTCTCAACACACTCAAGCTCTCTCTTATGTCTCTGACCATAGTCAAAAGAAATAGTATGAATCTCATCATACCCTTGATCAACAGCCATGTGAAGGAGAACAGTGCTATCTGCACCACCACTAAATGTTAATACTAACTTTTTTGGGCTTTTTACCTCAGAATCCATATTTTTACTATCCATTTCCATAAATATTATTATAGCCTATTATGAAAGTAATTCCAGCAGATTTTGAAAAGTATAGAAGAAAAGAAGGTAAGATATAACACAAATAATATGCGTATTAATGATTATAGTTTAATCGCAGAAAGTTATATGACTATCTATAATGAGCAGTATCAACTCGGTACAGATTTTACTGAGTTTACAGGTAGTTATGAAGATGACTTAATGTATTATAAGGATTTTCAACCTGGTAAGTTTAATAGCTGGTTAGAAAATGAAAGACACTTTACTACAAAGTATATAGCAATGGGGCAAGATTTAGTAGAGATGGGTATGGATGCTGACGAAAATAGTGTTTACATGTTTGATAAGCCAACAGACTTTACACATACAGCTATAGTAGCTAATTAATCTTGAAGCTCTAACACTTCATCCACCACATCTTTATCTTGACTGGCCTTCTCAACATCCCCCTCAATTTCATCTGGCACTTCACCATCACCGTTTGAGTAAGATCACTCATTTTTAATACGTTCTTCCACAACAGGTAGGATAGTATTCTCCTAAAGTTCTAAATCTTTGCGGAAATTTTTATAATATCCTATTTTAGTACCGTCTGGTAATTGATAGGTAGAACCTGTTTGTATAAGAGCTCCGACACCAACAGCAAGATTAATTAAACCGTAATATCTATCTAAACCACTCTCGAAAGATAAAACCAACTTTTTACTCATATAAAAATTATATAAAAAAAATTACCTTTTTCAACTAATTTATATAAATAATAATATGCAACACAATTCATGGAAAAAGGATCGTAGTGTTTTATCAGAAGCTTATACTCAAATGAATGCGAGCGGGGAAAAAAGACGTTGTGAGGAATCAGAAGATCAAGAAGATTACGATAATATACTAGAAAGGCTTGAAAAATACACGTGTATAGAGGAGATACGTCAAATTATTATTGACTTCGAAGATATTATTGACGATATTAACAATCTAGAGGCACCAGATCAGATGATTGATGCTGTTGAACTAGGTATACATCTTGCAAGACTTGCTCCAGATACTACAAAGGGTAGTGCGTTTTAAAATTCAAAGAGCTTGAGTCTATGAATGAAGATGATCTTAAATAGTCATCCTAAGACTGTAGAAGGTTTACGTCAGATTATATTACGATATTTGAAAAACGTTTTAAAGTTTTCCATATAAATTTTGTCGTAAGAGCTAGAGATTATATCAATAAGATCTCCAATAACGTTTGTATTTCTTAATTCTTTAAACGCTAAGTTTTCGATTGAAAATTCACCTTCTCTTTCCAATCCTTGCTTCCGCATATTAGCAATTTTCTTCTTTAGTTTTCCAGCTTTTGCGTATAGATCTTTTGCAGCAGATCCTTTAACCTCAGGTAATTTCTTTTTTAAGATTTCAACGTCATTAATAAATGTATCTGCTTTTTTAGTTACATCTCTTTCATCTACAGATGGAGGATTATATGTAGGCTCTGTTAGCCACTTATCGTCTTTAAGTGAATATAAACCAGAAGCCTCGTGTGGCTCGTCTTTGTCTTGCATATACAACTCAACGTCATGACCTCTAAGATTGATATTATGTCTCAGGTTCCATATAAAGCGCTGACCATCTAAGGCTTTCTTAACTAGATCTTCATCTTTGTTTATATCTTTAAAATCAATTAAAACGTGAACATCGAGATCTGAAAATTTATTGTAGTTATAATTACTATTACTACCTGTTAAGGTAATATCGTGTATTTTAACGTCTTCCAGATCTAACTTATCTAAAAAATCGTCAGCTATAGTTAAAAGCTTTTTCCTGATTTCAGGATCAAACTTTCTATCTTCTGACCAAAACTTTTTATTAAGAGTTTTATTGTAAAACTTCACAAATATATTTATACAAAAAAAGCTAGAAGCATACGCTTCTAGCTATAACCTTTATAGGTAAAATATATAATAGTAAACTACTCTTGATCAATTAAATCTACGAGCGGTTTAACCTTTTTTTCTTTTGGCTCTTCTACTTCTTCTACTTCTTCAGGAACATCATCTCCCTCCTCATTAGAGTAAGTCCAGACGCTACTAACACGCTTCTCTACAACAGGTAGAATAGTGTTTTCCCAAAGATCTTTATCTTTTCGCCAGTTCTTATAGTAACCGAGTTTTTTACCATCGGGTAACTGATACGTAGCACCTGTCTGAATAACTGCTCCAACTCCAACAGCTAAATCTAGCATACCGTAATATCTATCAAGACCAGAAGAGAAAGAAAGGTACATCTCACCTTCTAGATATTGCTTAATGAATCGATTCTTACGAGTAAGAGCGCGAATAATAATACCAGCGTATTTCTTCTGACCGACAGCAGCTTCACCATCCATAGTTTTACCACCATCTGACTTAACAGGTTTACGAGCTAGTTGAACAGTAACAGACGGTAGATAAACACAAGACTTACCACCAGGCATATGCTTTTCAATTGACGGGAATAATGCTGCAGGATCATCATAAACATGATTAGTACAAAGAATAGTAGTCTGCGTAACAGCACCAAGATTAGTACAGGTCTGCATAAGAGACTTCATAGCTCGAGCTCTCGTACCCATATCAGCCGAAGTACTATCTTTACCCATACGAGCTAGTTCGAGTTCAGATTGAAGGTTACCAAGAGAATCAATCGCTACAATAAACTTACCTTCGAGTCCCTTTTCTTTTACAGAGGTTAAAAACTTAAATAGAGCGTTTCGTGTTTGCTCAATACTAATGCAAGGTACATATTTTACCTTACTAACATCTAGACCTAGTCGCTCAGCGCCTTCTGGATCAATAGCATTCTCCGTATCGAAAATAACAGGAATAAGTCCATCCTCTTGAGCTTTAGCTAGAATCTTCTGAACAAATAACGACTTACCTGTCATAGACTCACCAGCTAACATAGTAACTCTACCCTTTGGTATGCCTCCATGGATAGATCCAGAGATAATAGCATTAAGAACATAAGAACCAGTATCAACCCAACCACCAACACGGCTTAGAGTACTATCACTAAGATAAGTTGCAAACGGATTAATAGAGTCAATATCATCCAACGCCTTTAAAACATCTTTTTCCATATGAGTTATTATATACACATAAAAAAAGATCTCAAGCATTAATGCTTGAGATCTTAAAATAATTATTAAAAAATATTAGACTTTATACTTACGGATATACTCTTCACGTGTTCTACGAGGAACTGTTACTTCGAGCTGTCCATTTTTATAGCTGAAGTCAATCTTCTTAACATCATACTCTCGTCCAATAGAGAACGATCTATTAAAAGTTTGACTACGCTCTCCTTCCTGTGTCTTTACAGTGCGTTTTGCTTTAATATAAACCTCACGTTGATCACTATCAACAGATAGGTCTAAATCATCTTTCGACACGCCAGGTAAATCTACCTGTACATTAAGACCATCATCTATGTTAGCAAATCTCACTTGATCACCTGTTTTATATATTTCCTCTAATGAGTGAAATAGTGGTGCAGTATTAAAAATACCATCAAGTGTTTTTTCTAGGGTTACAATTGGGTTATAATAGTTAGTTAGTTTCATAGAATATTATTTATAGCAGTAATTTCTAAAAATCAATATTTATAAATAAATTATATTTCTATTAACTCTACACCGGCTTGCTGAAACATTTCACGACCGATATCAATCAACTCGCACCAATCACCACCACCGAAATCTTCTTCTTGTTTTTCACCAATGACAGCGACAATACCGGCTTGAATAATAAGTTGCGCGCATTCATTACAACAACGTGAACCAAACGAAGTGTACATTTTTGAGCCTTTCATACGAATACCGAGCCGTGCGCAGTTAGCTATAGCATTAGCTTCGGCATGAACAACTCGTGGATATTTGATAGATCTATCTGTATATCTTTCTGGCGAATCGTCTACACCTCTTGGAAAACCATTGTAACCAATCCCAAGAACAGTGTTGTCTTCTCCAACGATTACAACACCACACTTGGTCGACGGGTCTTTGGATTTAGTGGCAACATACTTCGCCATACCAACAAAAAATTCATCCCAATTCATACCCACATTCTTTCGTAATGTTTGATAATAATGTTAAGGGCTTTTTGATCATGTTCACGCATGTAATTTTCGGTCTTGATGCTCTCATCGAGAATTGCTTCCTGCTGTTTTGGAATTGTGTCAAAACGTAAATCAACACCCTCAAATGCTTTATCGAGTAGGTCGTTTTCATATGCTTTTTTTCGTGGACGATCACATTTAATATAAACATATGCCCACTCCAACTCTTCTCGTGCCTTATTGTTAGCGTCAGCTTCTTTCTGCGAAATATGACCTGCTTCAACTTCGTCAGACCAATCCCAGTCGAGATTATCAAAAGCTTTTTCTTCCTCGATATAATTCACCAAACACTCAAAGAGAATATCTCTAATAAGTTCTGGCTTATCGCTCCAACAACGTGGGATTTTTTTAGTGAGCCATTTTTGCTTTGGTGCGAAGAGGTCGCAAATCCATTGCTTAATTTGAAGGATTCGGTATTTCATATTTTTGTAGAGTTAAAAACACCCCCGGAATTACGCTTCATAGTCCGCTAGACTAGAGAGGCGCCGGGGGTCTGCTATAAAAGACTTAAAGAGTAACCTCCCTGGTGCGCATCGTAGAGAGGCGTGGGAGGTATTGTTGCTAGAATCATAAGTTAAACGATTCCGTTTCTTTTTCTACGCATGGCAGATAAGATAATATTATTTAGTCTTAATCCTCAAAGAGTTTAATTACTTCTGCTTCTCCTTCAGCAGCAGGCTGTGGTGTAGCAGGGGTATTAATGTTATTGTATTGAGCGAGGATCTTGTCATCCAACTCAACATCTGCAATCGCGATGGCTGACTTATTAAAGGTCCAATTATTTTTGGTTTTATCGCCTTTGATAAACTCCATAAATAGATATGGGAAGGATTGAACCTGCAGTTGACCGTCCTGCGGATTAGGCTGAACGTGAATAATAACCGGGTTATTAATTGTAAGAGTAGACTCAGTATCTTCCTGAACTTTACCAATAACAGTTCGGCCGATTTGATCAACAATTGTAATGATATCTGTCATGACTTAATATTATATTAATAAATTATTTTTTCAACTTCTTTTTCTGCTTTTTCTAATGCTTCCTGTGCCTGTTTAGATAAGAAGGTAGACTTACCCGCTGCGTGTGTAAGCGCTTCACGGTAAATTAAAATAGCTCTTCTAGCAGATTCAATAACTGGTGAGTTTATTGTACCTTCACCACTATCTTCACCAGATGCTATACTCTTTATAATTTTTAGCATCTCACTTGTACCACGAGCTCTGCCACGCCAATAAGAAGGATGAGCATTGTTTGTGCCATCCGTCTCTTGTCTATCTAAATATTTTTCAGCCATACCCCTATTTATGCACTTAACTAAATAAGTCAAATAACTCTACCTGCACGTTATCTGAAGGTTTTCGAGCAGTCCAATTTACATTATCATAAAAGCGCTCAATAGCTTGGAATAGAATTTTTTCAAACATCTTTTCATAATCAGGCTTGAATATATCATTAAACTCAGAAGGCCATTCATATTTAAATCCTACAGTATCAACTCCATACTTATTAGGTTGTTCAACATATACATACCTTACTTTATCACCCGACGTTAGCTCTTCATACTTGTTACCTGTATTCAAAAGCTTAAGCATTTTATTGTAATAGTAAGCCGACTTAACATGAATTGGCATACCCTTTACAGTAGTAAAGTCTTGACACTTAGCAGCATATTGTTCATAGTTTTTTACACCCATAACAAATGCAACCTCTTCCGGAGAAAGCGATTTAAAAATCTCATACGACTCGTTCAAGACCTTATTAGTTTCAGCGAGAGATTGTGTCGTAAGCATTGTCTCAATAATACGTTTAGCGTACGGCTTAATCGAATTAGGCATAGTCGTTCTTACGACCTCAACACCAGTATACTTAAACTTACTTTCCTTAATACCCTCATCATCTAGAATATGCATAACGTAACGTTTTTTCTGCAAAAACAGCCCAACGTCGCCGATACATTCACGTTTAAATACAAACCGACTATCCTTCGTACGTAGAGATCTACGAGCCCATAAATTAATATTTGTATTGAGATGATCTTCTAGCCGCTGAATCTCATTGTATGTTTCTTCATGCACATCTTCACCATCCCAAAACTTAATAATATTAGCATCGATAAGAGGTTTAATCGAAACGTATGAAGAGTCAGTATCATTATAAATAATATTTTGCTCGAGTTCATGCTCGCTAATACCCTCAATCTTATTACGCATATAGTCTTTAATAAGCTCATTTGATTGCTTAATAACAGCTTGACCAGTCAGAGTAACAGAAGAAGCAATATCATCATCCCCAATCGGCGCTCTCTTATTACCCATATAACCGTAACAACTATTTACCAAAATCTTAATTACCATCTGCTCAGTATTAAGTCTTTCAACTTTATATTTAAGCTCTGTATTATTAGGGTCTTTCTTCAACCGTTGTTTCGCTCTAAATAATTTTTCTTTGATAATAACGCGTTGATTGTAATGATACTCTAGAAACTCCGGTATAATACCTTTCTTTTTCTGCGAGAATAATATACCAGCTTTCGATAAAGCACATTCCTCTTCTTTAATAAACTTTGCAAAAGCTGTTTTATCTAAACTAAACTGCTTACCAGAGACATGTTGCAAGACTATCTTATCACCTACAGTCTCAACCTTACCTACTTTCGTCTCAGGAGAAGTATTAAGAGAGATCATAACGTTCGGATATAGAGAGTTAGCATCAAACGATACAATATAATCTTTAAATCCTTGCTTCGGCTCTGCAACATAAGCACCAGGATTTTTACCTTCCGTATCTGATCTAATAAAAGTAGAAATTACCTCACCTCGTTTTCGTGATCTAATGCACAACGCACCATTAATAACTTGAATCGTTCCCATCGCACCTTCAAGCGTCGTTAGCCCGACGTAAGAAAGCATACGAAGTAGAGGAAGATATTGCAACTTTTCTTCTAGACGGACAAGTAGATTAACGTCTTGAATATTGTAGTCAATAAACTTTTCCCAATCCTCTTCAGATAAAGAAGCAAGACTTACACCGCCATAATCTACTTTGTTTTGACCTAGTTCTAGTTCACCGATCGCATCTAGTTTATACGATTCACGAAGTTTTAAGCAGAAGCGTTTATATACATCTAAGTAATCTAAACATGCAATACCATCGATATAATAACGCTTCTTCTCTTGCCCGAAGCTACCTCGCATCATTCGATAGAATACATTTCCTACAGGCGATAACCTATTTACATACTCCGTACCTAGAATTTTTTCCATACGATTGATAATATACGGAATATCAAATCCTTCACTATTCCAACCAGATAGAATATCCGGATAATCATCTTCAAGATATTCTAAGAACTGAACAAAAAGATGACGTTCATCTATACAATGCTTGTATACAACGTTATCATCTAACTTACCTTCATATGGTTTAAGACCAAACGTATGAAACTTCTTACTAAAGTTATCATAACAAGTAATAACGTTAACTGTATGAGTAGGATTATCGACATCAGGAAAAGAGTCGACAGAAAACGTCTCGATATCTAAAAAGCAAAACTTAACCGGGTGAGAGTTAAACTCAGGCTTTTCGTTTTCTTGCCAATACGTATCAATCAGAAACTGCTGATTAGCAGGCATGTTCTCAAAAACACGCTTTATACCAGAGTCACGTAAAAACTTAGACCGGTTATAAGAGTTATTAAACTTTTTCTTCTTAAGCTTAGTACCGTAAATAGAAGTTTTATCACCTCTTGCATCTTCCGTATACAGATACGGTTCAAAAGTAGTAGTAAGCATTGTACGCTTACCATTTTCGTCCCAAGTAAAAAGATTTACTACTCCTTCACGGTTATTATAGATAACGTTTCTATAAGACATCAAGTCATTATACGAGCGTTCCTTATTAATTCCACTGCTTAAGAAGCTTTCTTTCTGATGAACCGTATGGTGTATTAAGAAGCTCTAGATGTGCGCCTATATTTTCATCAAGCTCCATTAGACGTTTCTCACCGATTGAACGTAACGCATAAATATTTTTATAGTAGTTGCTTCTATTTTTCCAGTTAAGAATTGCATCAATCTTATCTGCAAATTCTTCAATAGTACTAAACCGGAGATCTGCGGGTGCTGTGTTATATGTCTCCATGTCTTGACATAAACACGGAATACCTAAAGTACACGCTTCAATAAATTTGATATCAGATTTTGATTTATTGAAGTTATTATTTTCCAGAGGTGCAACCATTAACTGCGCGTTAAGATTTTTTATAAAACGCGGGTAGTTAAGTAGATTTTGCCATGAGTAGAACTCTACCTTTTTTTGCCGGACGAGATCACCTAGCTGTGGAGGGAACGCTCCAACAAAAATCCATTGATATTTGTCGACAGTCGCACGAACAAAATCACGTACATGCGTAAAGTCATCCTTACCACCTGTCTTATTTTCAATATCATAATGCGCACCAGATCCAGTATATAGAATGCGAGGCTTTCTTTTATTCTTGTCAAATTGATCTGATACATTCTTACCATCAAATAAATGACCCATCCAGAAGTTCGGAACGAAATTAGGTATAACAGTTATTTTTTCTTGCCCTGTTTTTTCTGTATATAGCCTTCTCATGAAGTCGCATGTTACTGATACCTCATCAACCATGCCGATCATTTCTATACAATTATTTCTTACCTCATCACTATCGAAGGCAAATTTAAATTTATTATAATCTGGAATTTCCTCTTTAAAGACAACATCATCTACTTCATAAATAATTTTGAAACCTATATCACCTTGTATTTGTTTAAGGAATTTAATAAATTCTTTCTGTTGACCTGAAGCCTGTCTTTGTAATTTTACAGCCTTAACGTTTTGATAAAAGCGAGGATCTAATACCATAGCAGTATTAGAATGCGATATACCTCTCCCGGTAGCGTTTATAATCTGCTCCGGCCAAAGAATTCGCCAATGACCACATCCAGACATATCCGCCAAATAATTAAGGTATCGTGGCATTGTCTCTTCACGAGGCCGTGGTTGTGATTGAGGCTTCTTAACTGGCGCGCTCGCAAAAGGAGCTGCGAACGGTGAAGGAAAAGGATTGGGGTTAAACATCTATTATATATAAGTTAGATTTCAGTATAATCAACCCGGCGCGTAATACCGTTTTGCTTTTCGAGGTAAATAGTTTCTCCTGTAGCAGCTTTAATAGATTCTTTCCTATGTGAGATAATAATACTACACTCATCAAGCTCTTCTACACGCTCTTGTAGAATGCTTGTAACCGTCTCACAGCTTTTTTCATCAAATGAACTATCGAGCAACTCGTCATATATTGTAACATTATATTGTACGCCTCCTTGCATGCGTCTTATATCAGAAAAAGTAAACAAGCATGCTAAGTCAATCGATTTTCTTTCCGCTCCAGAGAAGTTAAAATATGAACAAACTTTATTTTTTTCATTTAGTATTTCTTCTTCAAAATACTCGTTAAAAATACAAATAGAGTTTGAATCTAACTTTTTAAGATACTGTAGTAGCTTGCTGTTAAGTAACTCAAGAAGCTTATTTACAATATATGATTTAACACCCTCTTCAGAGACAACATACTTTACGATATCGAGCTTTGCAATTTGCTTCTTATATTCGCGAACCGCTGTTTCTAGTTTTTTAAGTCTTTTAGATGTAGTTTTAATAAGTTTGTCAAACTCCGTATCGGTACCCTTTACACTTTCTAGATCTACACCTAGTTCCTTTTGCCATGTCTCGAGTTGTTTTATCCGGTCTTCAACTCCTTGACGTTTTTGCTTATTAACTTTCGCGTCAGATATTTTATTATTTTTTAAATTAATATTCTGCTGAATTTTTAATTTTACTGCCTTCGCTTTTTTTAGAGAATCATTTATTAATTTAATATCATCGACCATGTATACTATTTTCTCTTTAAGAGCTTTCTTTTCTTTCTCAACATGCTCCGTGTCATGGTCTTCCATTGATCTTAAGCAAACAGGGCATATATCTTCATCAGTACCCATCTTCCCGTAGGCATCTTTTGAATGATTTACCTTAGCTTTTTGCGTGCTTATCTCTTCAATATAACTATCAATTTTTTTCTCGCAAGTTGTTAATTTTTCGTTATAACTTTTAATCGCTTTACGTAAAGCATCTACATTATCTTCTTTAAAATCGGTTAATTCTTTACGCAGTTTTTTTAATTCAGCTTTATTATCATTATACCTAGTAGTATATAATTCTTTCTTAGACTTTCTTTTCTTAAGAATAGCTTCTTTTTGATCGTTATAACTTTGACTCGTATTAGCTACTTCAGTTAGCGTTGCAACTTCAAGATCTTGTTCACGTTTTATTTCGTTGTACTCCGATCTTAAAGTTGAGAGCATTCGACTAAAGACTTCCATACCAAAAATATCTTCAATAAACTTACGTTTTTCGATTTTATTTTTAGCCATAAACGGTATCGCATTATTTACCGTCATGATGACACAGTTTTGAAATATAGACGGTGTAGCGCTAGTTACATCGCATATATATTTGTTTGTATTAGAGATACTATCTCTTGTTTTATCTACGCCATTTTTATAAACATAAACTTTAGAGGGTCCTAGCTGTCTAACAATTTTATAGTTATCAGTACCCTTAGGTGTTATAACTTCGAAGTCTAACTCAACGTGCGTTCTACCTCCTGTAATATTATTCGGTATTAAATCCTTTTTAATTTCACGTAACGTATCACCAAAGATAGCAAAATATATAGAATCGGCAATAGTGCTTTTGCCGATTGCGTTTCGTCTATCTGGCTTATCTCTATTTATACCTGTAATTACATGCAAACCCTTCTTGAAATTTACAGTAACGGGTTCCTCACCCACGGATAAAAAGTTTAAGATACTAACTTTCTCAAAATTTACTTTTTTCATATAGATCGAGAGTATAATCAATTATACCCTTTTTATTAGATATATCAAGCATATTTACAAACTCTTCAATAGCTTGCCTGATATCAATACCAGATAGATCTTCCTTACAGTCTGTATTATCAAGTATCCGGTTAAAGTTTATATCATAGTCAACAGTTAGTGATTCTGGTTTAAGCTTAGATACAACCTTAAGAAGTATATCCATATCTTCTTGCGATATGTTCATATCTATTTTAAGCTTAACAATATTATTTACTATCGAGTTTTTAATAAACGGTGTAATACTACCTTCATTAACTAGCTCGCTTAAGCTTATCTTTTTATATGCCGGTGATATGTTATTAGGAATAAATTCATATTCCATATTTTCTATATCTAGTAGATGATAACCTTTTTCATTACCAGCGTCTCCAAAATCCATCTGGAAAGGGTTACCGACATATAATATAGTACCAGCACCAAACTGCTTTTCATGCCTTGTATGAAAGTGACCAGATATAACTAGGTTAGATTTTTTTAGAAGGTCTTTTACCTTTACTCCTTCCTCACAGACCTTATAAGTGTTCATCTTGAATGTCTCAATCTCAAAATGACCAAAAATAACGTCACTCTCTTCAATATCTTTAACGCTTGTATTCCAAGGACAAAAAGAAAGAGTTTTATCAAACGCTTCTATTTTTTGATATTTTTCTAAAACTGTAACATTCTTACGACTCTTAAAAATAGAGAGTGAGTTAACATCCGTTCTATGTTTATAGTAGATGTCATGATTACCGGTAATTGCAATTAAATTAAAGCTAGAAAGAATATCTAAAATATCGGCTGATACTTGAAGAGTATTAACTGATATCTCGCTTCTATTGTGATGCCAGTCACCACAGAAGATAATGTCTTCAATTTTATTTTTAAGACATTCATCTCTAAACCAGTTAGCCCACTCTACAGCATAGTTATGCCACTCAGTACTATTTGAGTGTACACCTAAGTGAAGATCTGAGATAACTGCTACCTTTGATTTTTTAATCGTCGGAATCATCATCAATCGGCTTTACGTAGACATGACCTTGAGTATTAGTTGGGTCTGTCATAATATCCTCGTAAACGCTTTCCCTGTAGTCAGATTCTGCTTTATGATGTTTCTTTTCACGCTTAATACGATTAATAAAAGCATGGAAAGCAATAGTTGTAAAATAGGAAAAGGGATTTGAGTTTGTATCAAATTTATACTTCTTATATTTTAGAGCAGAATACATTTTAATAAGAGCATCACCAATCATATCATCTTTATATGAGTACTCGATAAAGTTAGACTTATAACTCAACCCGTAAGCAATCTTTTTAATATTTTCTGCTAAATCATCAGTTAGATTATCAGTTTCATAATACTTTTTAAGAGATTCCTTAAAGACTTTCGGCTCAATATAATACTCTCCGCTACTTTTCTTTTTAGTTTTAGCCATTTTATCTATTATAGTATTGATATATTATAAATCAACATTAAAAGAGGTCGACAGACGTTTCTTTGAACGCTATTTTCTCCTTATTATATATATCTTTTCTTTTATCACAATGTCTACGACCATATTGCAAATTATCACACAAATCTATAATTACTAATTTATTTTTCGTTTTATGCTTACGTAGGCCACGACCTATAGACTGTACTGTTCTAATAAACGATTTACCACCAGCGGCGAAGACAATATTATGGAGATTTTTAATGTTTACACCAGTAGAAAAGATAGCACTAATTGCTACACAAATAACATTAGAGTTATTCTCCATAATCTTCTTTATTTTTTCACGTTCCTCAACATCAACCTCACCTCTAATAAAATATACCTGTCGGTCACCGAGCGAAGTTAGGTGATTCATTAAACTTTCACCGTGTTTAATATGATTAACAAGTATTAACGTATTATTTGGTAGCTTATCAGCTAGCTTTGTTATAAAGTTATTACGATCATAAGACTCATAGATAAAATCTAACTCTTCTCTATATCTATCTTGAGTTGTATATACTAAAGATTGTTTATAGTTTAGTTTTAGTACTTTAACAGTTACGTTAGCTAGGTAATCCTCAAGTCTAAGCTCAGCACTCGTCTTTTCATATATAACAGGTCCGAGTTTTCCAATAATTGACCACTTATCTAGTTGATTTTCTGGTAAGGTCCCAGTAAAACCAAATTTATTAAGGGTTTGTATCTTTTGTACTATCTTTGATATCTTGTTACCACTTGTTATCTTATGACACTCATCAACGATAAGTAGATCGACATACTTTAACCAATCATTCTCTTCAAATCTGCTTTGTATAATGCCAATATTAGCAATAATAACATTAGCTGTTAAGTCTGGTTTGGTTTTACCTGTCCATTTTGTAATTTTATAAGTTGTACCGCAATTTATAAACTCATCATAAGTTTGTTGCACAAGGCCAAGATCTGGTACAAGCATTAAACACTTAAAAGTGTCTTTATCTGAAGCTCTTCTAAAGAAATTTTCAATAAGAGCAGCTGTCGTAAACGTTTTACCTGCACCAGTACCGAGTACACATGTACCCATTCCTAATCTAAGTGCCTTACTGATAACTTCTTCTTGATATTCACGTAATTTAAACTTAAACTCCGTATGAATGGTATCGGCTATACCATTATTCAATACAGATTTAAGATTATCTGTTATATGTATATCTGTTTGGATTTGATTCTTAATGAGATACTGCCGAATTTCCCAATACAACCCAATATCACAAGCACCAGCATTAGTAATTACATACTTTCTACTAGCTACAAACCTATAACGGCGGCGCGCGAATCTTGCTCCTTCATTTTCAACACTAAAATGCTCGCGGAGTCGATCATATAACTTTTGATCGTCACTCTTAATACGTAGCTTACGTGTGCTTTTTATATAATCAAAAGTTAGCATATTATAATTGCTCCATTTTTTGAATTTCGATAATATTCTTTACATCAAAACTCATCTGCGACATGACCTTTTCAACCTTTTCTAAATATTGTACGATTAAATCACATTCTTTAATTTGTTCGGTAAGACTTTGTAGCGATTCATGACGCTCAGCAGCTTGCTCTGCTGAAGTTTGAGATATTTTAACAGGGGATGTCGCTATGACTTCCTGTGTAATATTTTTCTTAAGCTTTTTCTTTTCTTTATCCAAGGAACCTTTTCGAATTTTCGCTTCCATTAGTCTCGCTACCCAGAAATGCTTTCGAGAAGGAAGTCTCATTTGAACATCCTTCATATTAAAATCATCAAGAACAAGATCTTTTCCGACTTCATCAATATATTTTTTTAAAAGCTCCACGTTTTAATTATAAATATAATTATGTCAGAATCAAGAGGCAAATTTGAGGCTAGATTTAGAAAAATTGTAAAAGAGGATATAACGGTAGGTGATGCTGTTGGTGGATCTGCAGGTGGATTCGATCCTGATGGTAATATTGTGTCTTCTGATTTTTATGCTCCAGGAGATGCGCGTAGACCGAAAGCATTATATGCTGGAGTATTGACGCGTAAGGGCTTAAGTAAGAGGCGTAAGAAGCGTAAAAAACGTCGTGGAAAAAAAGCAAAAAAAAGGTGACCTAGGTCATTGGACAACTAAGCTCTTAACTGAGGGTAATGAAATACCTTACGGCTTTATTTATCTCATTACTAATCTGACAAATAATAAAAAGTATATTGGTAAGAAGCAGTGTAAGACTGTTTATAAAAGACCTCCGCTTAAAGGTAAGAAGAATAAGCGGCATGAGATAAAAGAAACAGATTGGCGTACTTATACTTCTTCTTCTAGAGAGCTAAATGATGATATAGAGACGCTCGGTAAAGATAAATTTAAATTTGAGATTATAAAATTTTGCGATTCTAAGTGGACTTTAGCGTATGAAGAGGCTAAAATACAATTTGAAGAGGAAGTACTACTAAAAGATGAATACTACAATGGTATTATCAACCTACGAATCGGGAAACGTAAATGATGAGGTACGTGGCTACCTGTTTATAGATCTTAAGAGACATTTAAAGGATTCATTTAATGAATATGTTTCCTATATTACAGAACATGAATTAGATTTATCGCGTAAAGAAAAGAATAAGTTAGGTATACATTTTATTCTCAAGAAAGTGATTAAAATTTGTTCAACAACGAGTACAAAAAAGTGGTTCTATTATCAAGTAGAAGACAAAGCGGCTGAAGAATATAAACTTGTTAAGCGTATATTTGGTTCACTACCTACTAACGTAAGCTATGGTGAGGGTGACTTCAATACATTTATTGATAATAGGGATTATAGCTCATTTACTAGTATCGACGCATCACAGGCATCATTTAGAAAATTTAGACAGTTTCTCAAACGCTATGAATTACAAGCGTTAGAAAGGGAGTTTTTATCTAATATGAATATAAAACTCTCCTTACTGCCATAAATAATATACATGAGCCGTTTTCTTGAAAGTATTGAAAATAACATGCCTGAAAAAGATCTTGACCTGTTAATTGCAGGAAAAAGAGCATTACAAAGATTCTTAATAGGTAAAGAAATTAAAAATAGTGTAAAGACCTTCAAAGATGAAGTGAGTATAACATTAGATGATGGGAGTGTTGTAACACTCGAGGTTACAGACTTTAAGCCGGCTGTTGAAGACGAATCAACTATTCGAGATACGGCTGAAACAGCTGCAGCTGTTTTATCAATACCAAACCCGGGCATCAAGGCTCTTGTACCGGGATCACCTGCTGCTAAAGTACAGAAAGCTAAAAAAGAGCTAGCTAATAAATTAGTTAAAGCAGCTGAAAAAATCAAGATATGAGAACATTAGATTTAATAGATAAATATTTAGTAAGGCTTAGAGAGCAGTCAGAGGAGGACGTTTCAGTAGAAGCTGATGCCACTGATGTAACCGAACAACCTGAAGCACCTGCTCCTCTAACTGCAGAAGGTGAAAAATATCTCATTGATTTACTTGTCAAGGCATTTTTACACGTGCCTGATGAATCAGAAAGTAAGATTGTTAAGGAGTTGCAAGCTACAATGCTTGATGTAAACCCAAAAGATGTTGCGGAAGCTATTGAAAATATGCTCGAATTGAGTCCTGTGGATACTGAGCGTGTTTTAAACTTAACGACAGATATTAATTAATACAGATGAATTATAATAGAAAAGCATTAGAGGACTTATATAGCCAAGTAGCGGGTCAACCCGTACCACAAAAAGGTTATCTAGATGTTATAGGTGAAGAT
>Ga0209645_1000618_pt1 | contig 18256 bp, 18 predicted proteins | sample ETNvirenome_6_30_FD_184070 | JGI IMG/M metagenome (GOLD analysis project Ga0209645, IMG submission 184070) | Marine viral communities from the Pacific Ocean - ETNP_6_30 (SPAdes) (version 2) | ecosystem: Environmental > Aquatic > Marine > Oceanic | place: Pacific Ocean | collected 2013-06-19
AGACTCTACTCTTGGTCCATTCTTTATTTTATATTGTAGTCTTTCCATTATCTATATTTTACAACTTTGGGGTTTAATTCCCAGTTAAACTTATATTTTGATGTGTACCTGTTATTATTGTGTTTCTTACAACAACTACCACAAGCTTTATCTACTTTTGTTTTTCTAGCGTAATAAAACTTTTCTTCACAATTAGGACAAGATGCAATCCACTTCATAAATTGAGATTTGTCCACCCCAGAACCACTACTACATCTTTCACCACTACAACCTATAGACTTAGCCAATCTTTTCCACTCAGCATCATGATTTGAGTATCCTCTATTTCTAAAATCCAATCCATGTGCAATTTCGTGTAAAATAGTGTTTATAACTCTTCTTTCATTAGTTTCGTGTTGAGTCATTGGTCTTGAAAGTGTTATCACTTTAGTTCTTCCATTACAAGAACCAAATCTTCTAACAGCTCTATCCCATTTAAATGTGTAGTCAGTGAGACCGTGTTCTCTCATTAATCTAATTGCGGTATTTCTTACTTTTTCTAAATTCATACTACAAAGATAAGTAAAAAAAATGAATTGGCCAAATTAATCTATTAATCTTTCTCCTGTTTCTTTAATTTTAAATTGTGATAAGTTATTTGTCCCACTACCACCTCTTTTTTTCTTAACATGAAAAACAATACCATTATTATAAAGTTTATTAGGTGTGTCAAAAACTTCCCCGTTGAAGTTTAACAACCCTCGTTCATCTAACACAACATCGTATTCCACCCCCAAATATTTTCTTATTAAATTTAATGGTGCACCATGTTTTTCCACCACGTCCCTTAATCTGTTATCTGTTTTTAAAATATTCTGTTCCATCTTAACCTCCTCTATGTTATAAACTTCTGCACCATAAGCGTTCATAAAATTTACAAAATCACCCTCCAAAGTATCATCATCATCTTTAAACCACTCACCAAAAACCCTTCTACTATCAAGTATACTATGTAACATTTTTTCTACACGTCTCATATTATCTACTTTGTATACAGCCACAATTCTATATCTAATTGGTGATTTAGTTTTTGTTAGAGATTGTTCACGATTTATGGGGTTTATGGATAAACCAATTTTTTTATCAGATATACCAATCTCCCTATTTAAAACATCATAATGTTCTCCTAAATAAATGTAGCCTTCCATATTTAATTTTTTTAATTTTAGTGGGCCTTGATGGGCTCGAACCATCGGCCTACGCATTATGAGTGCGTTGCTCTAACCTACTGAGCTAAAGGCCCTTCAGACACAAAGATACAAAAATAAATTAAATTAAGGCGTATAATCTAGAAATTTTACGTAAAGAATCTTCACCGGCTTTATTAAATCTTTTTTCCCAGAATTTTAAAAAATTAATCGGTGAAGATATAGTTTCTGGTGATAAGTTAGGTATTTTTAAATTTTCATCAGCGGAAAAATCCTTTAGGAAATCTTGATACGTAACACTCCAGTTTTGAATAAGTTGACCTAAAACCACATTTTTAATTTCGTCCATAGAAGTTTCCTTACCATCATGCTTTCTAATTCTATCAATAGTTTCTTGAGGTACCTCAAACTCTTTTATGTAGTTTTCGGCGTTAAAATTGTTTAATCTTTTAGCGTAAGACCAAGCTCTAGAAGACTTCAGAAAATCTACAAACTCTTCCTTAGAGGATATGTTTTTGTTCCTTAACAACCCATAAACTTCAGAAACCCTAGCATTCAACTCAAAAGACAAATGTAGATATATCAAAAACATTAACTCATCCCAGTCATCAATTACACCCATTTTATTAATCATTTGAGTTATATTAGATAATTGCTCAAAATTAGGAGACGCGTTACCCCCTAATAAACGTTTATAAAATTCATAAACATGAGTTAGTTCATGGAATAATACAGATTCTGCATAAGGTTTAATATCACTCTCATACAACTCAACAAAGGTACCGTTATCATATACTGACTGAGGTATTAATAATTCTATATTTATCGTACCCCCAACCAACAAAGGTCGAGTATCACCATCATCAAAAGTAGCGTCTACCACACCCATATCTTCCGTATTAAAAGATGCATTTTGAATGTAGTCATCACCTACATTTATATTTTCATCAGGTACTACTACTATATTAAGATTTAATTTAGGTTCCGCTAAAGGAAAGTCTTTAAATTGTTCACTAAGAGAAGACCAACCCCTGGAGGAAGCTTTCTGTTGAACTTCATCCCCCTCAAAGAACCATTCATTTTGTCCTTCTGAAGATAATAACATCATTAAACCATCTTTGATAAGAGAAGATAAGGTGTCAACCCAAAAATCAATTGATTTGGGTACACCTAAAGCTTCTTTTATTAACCTTATAGATTGTTTTTTTGTTATTATAAGTTTCATGGCTAATAAATATCCATGAGTTATTGTTTTTCGACTAATTTAAACTTTTCACTGGTTTTATTGTAACTCATGGTATAAGATTCTTTTTCTTTAATCACATTCTTTAAAATTTGTGCCGCTATAAAATCTTCCACTTCTGATTGGATGGACCTTTTTAGTGGTCTCGCACCAAACTTTTCGTCATAACCTATAGAACAAATATGGTCTACTATTGATGGCCCAAACTTAATATTATAACCTTTTTCTACTAAACGTTCGTTTAAATGAGATAACTCAATCTTAACTATTTTCTTAATACCATTTTTATCTAAGGACTCAAAAATTATAATATCATCTAATCTGTTTAGAAATTCTGGGTTAAAAGTATTTTTTAAAGACTTAGAGATTATTGTTCTAACTCTTTCCTTATCAGTTTGTTGAGAGGCCTTTGTTGTGAAACCTAAACCAGTCCCGAAATCCTGAGAATTCTTAACTCCAATATTAGAAGTCATCATTATCAAAGTATTTTTAAAATTTATTTTTCTTCCAGACGCATCTGTTACATAACCATCATCTAATATCTGTAAAAGAATGTTAAAAATTTCTCTGTGACCCTTTTCTATTTCATCAAACAAAATAAGAGAATAAGGGTTTTGTCTTACTTTTTCTGTAAATTGACCACCTTCATTATAACCCACGTATCCTGGAGGGGAACCAATTAATCTTGAGACCGAATGTTTTTCTTGGTATTCTGACATATCCACTCTAATCATAGACTCTTCAGAACCAAACATTAATTCAGCTAATTTTTTAGCTAAGTGAGTTTTACCGACACCAGTAGGACCTAAACAAATAAACGAACCAATAGGTTTATCTAATTCTTTAATACCAACAGAGTTTCGTCTAACAGATTTAACTATAGCGTCAATTGCGACATCCTGACCAATTACAGTCTTTTTAAGTTGTTTATCTAAATTAAGTAAATTTTTCTTTTCATTTTGATTCATTCTACTTAAAGGTATTTTAGTTATTTTAGAAACAACAGTCATAACATCTTCTACAGTAATAGGTATTTTATTTTTAGCTTGACGAATCTCCCAATTTCGGGTTAAATCATCTAGTTTTTTAGTTAATTTTCTTTCACTATCACGAATAGACGCAGCTTTTTCATACATTTGTGACTTGACTACTACAATTTTTTCATCTTTAAGTTCAGATATTTGCGACTTTAAAGATTCTATATTTTTAGGAGTCTTAACTTCTATTTGTACCATAGACCCAACCTCATCGATAACATCAATGGCTTTATCTGGAAAAGCCCTATCACTTATATACCTATCGGCAAGACGAACACACAATTCTATACAATCATCACTATAAGTTACGTTATGGTGGTCCTCATAAACATGTTTTATATTTCTCAATATTTCAATTGTCTCTTTGGTATTTGGTGGGTCTATACTAACTTTTTGAAACCTTCTCTCCAACGCACCATCCTTTTCAATCTTTTCTCTATATTCATCTAGAGTGGTAGCACCAATACATTGTACTTCTCCTCTAGCCAAAGGTGGTTTAAATATATTAGCAGCATCCAAGTTCCCAGCGGAGTTCCCAGTTCCTACTACCGTGTGTATTTCGTCTATAAAAATAATAACATCTTTATTCTCCCTCAATTCGTCTATAATCGCTTTCATCCTTTCCTCAAACTGACCTCTATATTTGGTACCAGCAACTAATGATGAAAGTTCTAATAAAACTATTCTTTTATTTAGAAGAGTTCGAGGGCAATCACCTAAATGTATTTTGGTAGCCAACATCTCAACCACGGACGTTTTTCCCGCCCCAGGTTCACCAATAAGAACCGGATTGTTCTTTTTTCTTCTAGCTAGTATTTGTATAATACGTTTTACTTCATCTTCCCTTCCTATCACTGGGTCTAATTTACCAGAGGCGGCAAATGAAGTTAAATCCCTTGAAAAATTATCCAATATAGGGGTTCTACTATCTGTAGAAATTGTTTTTTTGGTTTCGTCACCACTAAGTTCTTCCATATCTGAATCAGCACTAAATTCTATCATATCTTTTTTCTTTAAATTTAATATATTTCTTAAAATAATCAACTATCTGACAAAATGACATATTGATTGTCAGGTTTGACATTTGATTTATTATTTATTACCATTGGAACAGTAATTGTACTACAAAACTAATGAAAATAATTTCATAAACAAATAAAAAAAGAAAATTAAATAAAAATGAGAAAAGTAATTGGAATTGATTTAGGAACTACGAATTCGTGTGTTTCTGTGGTCGAAGCGGGTTCACCCGTAATAATTGTAAATTCAGAAGGTAAAAGAACCACCCCTTCTATAGTATCTTTTAAAGAAGGTGACCGTAGTGTTGGTGACCCAGCTAAAAGACAAGCAGTAACTAATCCAACAAATACAGTATATTCAGTAAAAAGATTTATTGGAAGTAAATTTAGTGAGATTAGCAAAGAGGCAAAAAAGATGCCTTACTCAGTAGTTAAAGGTAAAAAAGATATTGTCACGATAAATGTAAGTGATAAATCATACATCCCACAAGAAATATCTGCGGTTGTTCTACAAAATTTAAAAAAGACAGCTGAAGAATATTTGGGTGAAAAAGTAACAGAAGCTGTTATTACAGTACCAGCCTATTTTAATGATGCACAAAGAAATGCAACAAAGGAAGCGGGAGAAATAGCGGGATTAAAAGTACTTAGAATTATTAATGAACCTACTGCAGCAGCACTCGCGTATGGAATGGATAAACAAAATAAGGACATGACTGTTGCGGTTTATGATTTAGGTGGGGGTACATTTGACGTATCTATCCTAGAGTTAGGTGATGGTGTATTTGAAGTTAAGTCTACAAATGGTGATACACACTTAGGTGGTGATAACTTTGATGAAAAAATAATCGAGTGGCTCTTAGAAGAATTTAAAACCCAAAATGGGATGGACCTCTCAAAAGACGCAGCAGCACTACAAAGACTTAGAGAAGCAGCTGAAAAAGCAAAAGTAGAGTTATCTAACTCAACAAACACCGAAATTAATTTACCTTATATAACAGCTGATAGTTCAGGACCAAAACATTTAGTTGTGAATTTATCTAGAGCTAAATTCGAATCAATGGTGGAAGATTTGGTTAAAAAAAGTCTAACACCATGTAGAAAAGCTTTAAAAGATGCTGGATTAAAAGCGACGGATATTGACGAAATCTTACTTGTGGGAGGTTCAACTAGAATACCATGTGTACAAGAAGCCGTTGAAAAACTATTTAAGAAAAAACCATCCAAAGGAGTAAACCCAGATGAGGTAGTTGCTATGGGAGCAGCTATCCAAGGAGGTGTATTAGCTGGAGACGTAAACGATGTTCTTCTATTAGACGTAACACCACTATCTTTAGGTATTGAAACAATGGGACAAGTTATGACAAAATTAATTGACGCAAATACCACAATCCCAACATCTAAGTCACAAGTATTCTCAACAGCTGTTGATAATCAACCAGCTGTAGACATACACGTACTTCAAGGAGAAAGACCAATGGCTGGTGACAATAGAACATTGGGGAAGTTCCAACTAACAGATATCCCACCATCTCCAAGAGGTATTCCACAAATCGAGGTTACTTTTGATATAGACGCGAATGGTATTATTGATGTTAAAGCTGTAGATAAAGGAACAGGTAAACAACAAAATATTAAAATTGAGTCAGGTAGCAGTTTATCAGATGAAGAAATTGATAGAATGAAAAAAGAAGCTGAACTAAATGCTAAAGAAGATGGTGAGAAACTAGAAAAAATAAATAAGATGAATTCAGCAGACTCATTAATATTCCAAACTGAAAAACAAATAAAAGAATTTGGTGATAAACTAGACGACAATGATAAATCACGTTTAGAAAATAATATTAAAGAGTTAAGAGAAGTTATGGAATCGGAAGATATGGAAGGTGTAGAAGATTTAACGGAAAAGTTAAATAGTACATGGCAAGAAATAAGTACTAAATTATACGAACAAACAGAAGTTAATGACGATACTACAACAGAAAATACTACTGAAGAGGCTACAGATGTAGAGTTCGAAGAGGTAAAGTAAATTTAATTGTTTTTGGGGGGAAAGTTACAAAATAATATTTCCTTTCCAAAAACAATATTTTATAATTAAATAAAAAATATTATGATGAAAATATATACAAGTCCTACATGTCATTATTGTAATAGACTTAAAACCGTTTTAAAAGAAAAAAATGTACAGTTCGAAGAGATTGTAGCTTCAGAAAATGAAGAAGAATGGAATGAAGTAACTAGAATAGCAGGTATTGGGATGACACCAGCGATAATTTTCCAAAATGAAATATGGTTACCTAATAGAGATTTCAGAACACCAGAAGAATTAATACAAAGAGTAGAACACTTCACAGCAAATCCTATGAGACATTTAAATATTGAGGAAAGATTAGACCAAATGCACAACACAGTAAAAAATCTAACTTTACTACTGAATCAGATGGGACAAACAATCCAAACCTTAAACAATAAAGTACCAAATCCAGTACCACAATCACAACCTCAACAAGTACCACAACAGTAAGATGGCAGTTAAATCTGAAAAAATAAAAGGTAAGTTAATTATTAATGAATATGATTCATCAAATCTTAAAACCACTGAGTATAATACTGAAACTAATGAATTAATCGTGGAGTTTAAAAAAGGTGGAAAGTATTCATATAATAAGGTACCTATTTCTATTTTTACTAAAATGAGAAAAGCAGAAAGTCAAGGTTCTTATTTTTCTAAAAATATTTCTAGGAGTTATAAATATAAAAAATTGTCATAGATAACTTATTCATATATTTATTATATATGGAAAGTGATGATAAAAAAATAGTAAAGAGTTTTAAAGTACAAGAAGTACTAAACCCTGATATTTGGGAAGAATACGGTGAGTCGTATAAAATGAAACCAGAAATCAGGGATTCTTTATTAAATATAGTGGAGGACTACTTAGATTTTATAGACCTAAACATTGATGTAGACGACGTAACACTTACAGGTTCTTTATCTAATTATAATTGGTCTGATTTTTCAGATGTAGACCTACACATCTTAATTGATACACCAAAAGACAAAAATTCTCTTTTAAAAAAATATCTAGATAGTAAAAGAATTATATGGAATTCTTTACGAGATGTAACAGTAAAAGATTTTGACGTAGAAATTTACGTACAAGACACCAACGAACCTCATTTTGCGAGTGGTGTTTATTCTGTTATGTATGATGATTGGTTGGCGGAACCAAGTTACACAGAATTTAATCTAGAACCAGAAAAAATTCTTAAAAAATCCAAATCATGGATGGAAAAAATTGATAAGATAGAAGATGACGCCAAAAGAAAAGAACCACAGGTGGTATTAGATGAAATACAAAGCTTAAAAGACAAACTTAAAAAATATCGAGGTACGGGATTAAAAGATGAGGGTGAATACTCATATGAAAATTTAACCTTTAAATTTTTACGTAGAAATGGCTATATAGGTAAATTACATGATATAAGAAATAAATTAATAGATAAAACTCTTACTGTCGAAGAAAAAGTTTTCGATATTTAGATATATTTATAATAAAATAATTAATTAATTATGGCAGGAGGAAACTATGGAGGTATGTCCACACCAACCACCCCAGTAGGCGGTAGTGACTTGTTAGCTGGTAAAATCACCACTTACAAGGATTATTTATGCACAACTATAGTTGCGTCCGGAAGTTCCGCTTCGTTCGGGTATAAAGGTGTGAGTTACTCTATCGGGGCTGCTGGCGAACAAATAGAAATGGTTGTTTCACCCGCTGACATCACAGCTGTAAATAATGTATATTTTTTATGTTATAAATGTACGTGTGATGGGCCAATGACTGGAACTACTGATGCATCAGTAGCATCTGCATATAATAACTCATTCTATTCTGGAAGGACACCCATACAACAGGTGACCTTTTTAGGGATGGGAGCAAATCAGAATTAAAATAAAAAATTTAAAAAATAAATTAAAATGGGAAGATTAAAACCTATAGGTAGTGAAAAATTAACAGGAGACGATAAAATTAAAAGAATAATGGAAATCGCTCGTTACGGTGAAGTAACTAAAAATAATGATTATCACACATCCACAAACTACTTCCAACAGAAAGGAGCGGATGGGCAGATTTATGCGATAATCCAAGAAAGAGACGGATACTATTTAAAGTGTGGTATAAATGAATCTGAGTTAGACTATCTAAACGGACTTCCTAATAAAAGAAAAGATAGATTTAAAAGTTATGGTGCTGCTTTAAAAAGAATGAACCTTATCTTTAAACCACTTAATGAAGAATATAATGAAGGTAAAGGTCATAGTATGTATGATGAAATGGAAGAACAAGAAAAATTTGTCTTAAACGTACCTAATGAAGGTGGTGATGATGAAGAAATGGATATGGACATGGATATGGGTGATGATATGGGTGATGAAGAAGTAGATATGGACATGGACATGGAAGATGATATGGGTGATGAAGAAGTAGATATAGATATGGATGTTGAAGCTGACGAAGAAGGTGGTGAAGACATGGAAGGATTTATGAAACCAATTCAAAAACTAACAGGAAAATTAGGTCAAAAATTAAGAGATGTAGAGGAGGAGTTAGGTAGTGCTGATATTAAATACGTATTAAATTCTATAATTTCAGCTGTGGATTTAGATAACTTAGATGAAGATGATAGAGAAGATATATTAGATAGATTTGAAGAAGATGAAGCGGCTTATGGTGATGAAGAAGTTGTTGATGATATAGATATGGGAGATGAGGATATGAGTGATGAGGAAGAAATAGATATGGATATAGATGTGGAAGGTGGTGATGAGGAAATAGAAGGTGAAGAAGAATTAGCTATGGAATCTTTAAAGAAAAGAGTTTCTAACTTATTAGACTCTTATATCGAGAAAAAAAAAGTTGTTAAAGAAGAAGTAAGTCCTAAAGACTATATCACAAATACTCTTAAAGAAATAGAGAGTAAAAAAAAAATAAAAGAACATTATAAGACTATTGACCAGGAGTTAGGAACCAAAAAATTCTTAAAAGAGAATAAAGAATTTAAATTTGTGGGGTCTAAAAACAACAACATAGTTTTAAAATCCCAAAAAGAACAAGTTTTAATAAATAAAAAAGGTTTCGTTATTGAGAAATAATGAAATTGTTATTTATAAACGAGTTAGGGCCAAATTATAAAAACGAAAATACGTATGAATTTATATTTGGTGAAAATGTAGAAGAAATTTGGGGTGATGAATGGGATGCTAAACCATCACACGGTAAACCAGGACCACCCGAAATACAATATATAGAAAGTGTGGGTGTACTTAAAACTGATAAGATAATATTAGATTTGGTACAAAATTCTGATTATTTTGGAATGGAACACGCTTTAGACGGAGTAATAGCTTTAGGTTGGGAAACCTATGAGGACTCTTACACTGATGGGGAAGAAGAGAGACTAGTATTTCATTTTACAGACTCACTTCAAAAAGTTAAAGATAAATTATATGCTAGAGATATAATATTAAAATTTGATAAAATTTTAACAAATGCCACAAACTAGAAAAAAACTAATCAGTAAATTAATAAATGAAGGGTTCACACATAGGACCCTATCTTTGTTTTCAGATGACCAACTAAAACAATTAAATAAAAAACTATTTAACGAAGCTGAAACAAGTACAGTAAAAAAGACAACATATACTAAATCAGAAGTAGATAAGATGAAACAGGATGATGGTGGATTAAGGGTTGATGGGACTGTAACACCTAATGAGGATGGTTCTGTGACAGTAACTACAAATGAAGAATATGAAACAGAAGAAGAAAAAGATATAGAGACTGATGACACTGGTAACCCAGATGTTGAAATAGATGGTACACCCCTTTTAAGAGAAAAAGAAATTGAAGAAAAATTTGCAAGTAAAGCACAACAAAAATATCTTTACGCGGTAAATCCAGCAGCAGCTGAAAAATTAGCTTCTAAGATGACTAAAAAGGATTATGAAGATTTACCTGAAAAAGTGAATGAAGAAGAAATGTTAGAACAATGGGTAACATCATTAGTTGAAAAAAACAATAGACCAGAGATAAGTAAGAAAAACTTTATTAAAACAATTAAAGAAAATTTAACTAAACCTATAATAGGTACTGAAGCACAAAACGATTCCTTTAAGACAGTAGTGGAAATTGGTGAAGAGATGGAACCAGTTATGATGGTAAATATAGATGGTTTTGATGGTGACGGACATTTAAATGGTTATTTAAAAAGTGACCAAAGTGACGATGTTATAGAATTAAATATTTGTCCTTCTGGTAATATAAAATTAAATGGTATGAATGTTGGTGAGACAGAACTGGTAGAGACTGATAGAGATGAGGAGGGTGAATATATTGGAGCTCCGGAAGCTACTACCGCACCTGTTAAAACACCTACTATAGCTCCAACTAAACCAGGTGAAAAGAAAAGAAGAGGACCTTTCCAAAAACCTAAAGTAAAACCAAAACCAAAAGCGGGTAAAGGTGGTGATTCACCATTACCAGACTGGCTAACATCAACTAATTTAGGTAAAGCGTTAACACAACATGGCTAAGAAAAAATTAAATGAAGCACCACCTATTGATTATGGTGATGGTAGGGAAAGAATGTCACCTGACATTGAAAGAAAGTTAAAATCACAGGACCACCCACTTGGAGGACATCAAGCATTTCCTGACATAGATAAGGATGGAATTCCGGATAACTTCGAAGAATTAATAGCATCACAAAGATTTCAAGACGTTGTACAAAAAGTAAAAGACGCGACAGGTGTGGAAAACATCGACCCCCAAACTTTCATGTCTTTACAACCAATGCTCATGCAAGCAGCAAGAAGAATTATGCAAATAGAATCTCAAAACAGAGAAACATTAGAAAATTTAGCTGTAGAGTTAGTGGTGGATGAGATGGGTATACCAGAAGGGGATTTACAATTTAATGCAAAATTAGAAAAACCAGATATGTCTGGAATGCAAACAAAACCACAAGAAAAGAAAAAGAAAAAGGAAGAACCACAATTTCCTAATTTCGAGATGGAGGATGAGGCCGCAAAAAGATTACAAAAGTTAGATTTAGAAAAACAAAAAAGAAGATTTATAAATTCTTTAATACAGGGGTCAGCAAAAAAAGCTCACTATATGTATCATTTAGTTAATGAAAAATTAAATGAGATTAATCCAGATTTAATAGGGCTATACTCCATAGTAATGTCAGTAAACGATTTAATGTATTGGGTAATGCCGGACATGGAGGGTATGATTGGTGGTGGTGGAGCAGAATCTGCAATGGCTGGAAAAGAGGAGTTAGACCTTGAAACCGACCCACCAACTATTAAAGCCACAGGACTTATGTTCCCTATTTTAGTACACGAATTATATAAGGGAGTTATGGAGTATGTTTCTGCTCATGGATTACCTTCAGACCCAGAAATGGCGGATGAGGTTATTGGTATGGAAGATACTTTACCAGCAGAAGTATGGGACTTAAGGTTGGGTCCTGTAATTTGGGAAAAATTTTTAGAGGTATATCCGGATAACTTTTTTGATATGGAAGAACAAAAAAGAATCAAAAACTATTTTTATTTTAAATTTGTAAGTTTAGAAGCGGAAGAATTTCTTAAATTAGCTAAAGAGATATTGTCTGGTTCCCAAAAAGGGAAAGACCAAGTTAAGAAAATGGTTGATGATATTGTTAAACAGTTAAAACAGGAAGATTATGAAGATGTTTCCGGTGAAACTCCTACACCTATAGACGATATACCACCCACTACAGATGTTGAAGAATTAGATATGGATACCATTTTAGATAAAATAAATAAAACTGGTATGGATTCTTTGACAAAAGCCGAAAAAGACTTTTTATATAACTTGTAAAGGGTTAATAATTTTACGATATTTATAGCATATGGACAAACAAGAGTTGATAAAAGAATATGCTAGGTGTTTACAAGATACTAATTATGCTATAAAAACTTATTTAGAAACATACGACAACACACAATCTAAATACGTACCTTTCGACCTATTTCCTGAACAGGAAATGATGTTAAAAAATTTCGAAAAGTATAACGATAACATCACTAAAAAATATAGACAAGCTGGTGTATCGACAGCTACCGCTGCATGGGTTTCTAAAAAATTACAATTTGCATCCAAGAATAAACCTGAAAAAATCCTTATTATTGCAAATAAATTAGATACAGCTTCCGAGTTCGCTAACAAAGTAAGGGGGTTTATAAATCAATGGCCTGATTGGATAAACGTTGGATTTTCTAAAGAAAAAGACTCTCAAAAACACTTCAAACTAAATAATGGTTGTGAAGTAAAAGCGGTTGCTACATCTGTAGATGCACTAAGAGGGTATACCCCCACAACACTTATATTTGATGAAGCTGCGTATATAGAAGCTGGTGACGATTTTTGGGCTGCTTGTATGGCCTCACTTTCTACAGGGGGTAAAGTTATAGTTATCTCCACACCTAATGGGTATGATAAAATATATTATGAAATATATGAACAATCTATTAAGGGGTTAAATAGTTTTCACATATCCGAACTACATTGGGAAAATGACCCTAGATTTACTAAAGATTTATTTTGGGTAAAAACTAAGGATATCGTACATTTTTTACTAAATAGGGAAGATTATAACGAAAAAGAATTTTTATATGAAAAAGAGTTAGATAAGTTTGAAGGTTTAATAAAGAGTGGTTATAAACCGTGTTCTTCATGGTTTGAAAGTATGGTAAAAAAACTTAAATATGATAGAAGAAAGGTTTCACAAGAGTTAGAAAGTGCGTTTTTAGGTTCTGGTGATAATGTTATTCCGGTAGAAACAATAGAACAAATAAAAGACATCCATATAATGGACCCTAAAGAAATGTATGTTGGTAATCAGATGTGGATTTGGGAAAAACCTAAAGAAGGTCATAGATACATTTTAGGTTGTGATGTAAGTAGGGGTGACGCCGAAGACTTTACCTCTATAGTTATAATAGATTTTGATGAGAGATGTCAAGTAGCAGAATATTTAGGAAAAATACCACCAGATTTGGCAGCTGATATAGTATATAAATGGGGGACAATGTATAAAGCTTATGTGGTTATAGATATTACTGGTGGAATGGGTGTAGCGACATCTAGAAAGTTACAAGAATTAGGATATAAAGATTTATATGTTGAGGGAACAAATACCGCTAATAAGTGGAAATATAACCACAATGTAGATAAAACTCCTGGTCTCGCCTTCAACAATAAAAGAACACAAATAGTAGCGTCATTTGAAGAGGCTTTAAGACATAAGTTTATTGTAAGGTCTAAAAGATTGTTAAATGAATTATATACTTTTGTTTATATAAACGGAAAACCCAACCATATGAAAGGTAAACACGATGACTTAATTATGGCTATGGCGATGGCTTTATACGTTGGAGAACATTCATTCACCCAATTACAAAAGGCCAATGAACTAACTAAAGCTATGTTAGATAGTTGGACAACTAGTAACACTGTCACTGAAGAAAGTCCCGCACCACAACAGAATAAACCTTTATTTGGGTTACCAGGAAACCAGAATACAGATAGTAAACAAATGTATAAAGATTATGGTTGGTTATTTGGGAAGGTCCGATAAAAAATGATTGACTATTTATAATATAATCAGTATTATTAATTAATATGGCAGAAAACTTAACAATATACCAAAGACTAGGAAAATTATTTGGACCAGAAGGACCCAACAGGACAGAACCTTCATACCAAAAGTTTAATATAGGTTCATCAGAAATACTTAAGACTGACTCTAAACAAGAGTTTGAGGAGAAAAAACTACAGATGCAACAATCTATGTATCTGTCAAACCAATGGCAAAAAATTGATAATGAACTATACACTAAGTCTATTTATTATGAACCGACTAGATTAGCATCTTACTATGATTATGAATCTATGGAATTTACTCCTGAGATTTCCGCAGCACTAGACATTTATTCAGAAGAGTGTACAACACCATCAGAAAAAGGTTATATATTAAATATATATTCTGAATCTACTCGAATTAAATCGATATTAGGTGACCTATTTAACAACATATTAGATGTTAATACAAATCTACCTATGTGGATTAGAAATACATGTAAATACGGGGATAATTTTGTTTACTTAAAAATTGATGCAGAAAAAGGGATAATAGGATGTAACCAACTCCCTAATATTGAAATGGAAAGAAGTGAAGGGCACAGTTATCTAAATCAACTAAATAATGATTCAGAAGACGACCATATTGTTAAATTTAAATGGAGAGAAAAAGAATTAACGTTTAACTCTTGGGAAATAGCTCATTTTAGATTACTAGGTGATGATAGAAGATTACCTTATGGTACTTCTATGTTGGAAAAAGCTAGAAGAATTTGGAAACAGTTATTATTAGCGGAAGACGCGATGTTAGTATATAGAACTTCTAGAGCTCCCGAAAGGAGAGTATTTAAAATATTTGTAGGTAATATGGATGATAAAGACGTGGAAGCTTACATCCAAAAAGTAGCTAATAAATTTAAAAGGGACCCAGTCGTAGACCCATCTAACGGAAATGTTGATTTAAGGATGAATCAGATGGCAGTTGACCAAGATTATTTTATCCCAGTAAGAGACCAAGCAGCAGCCAGTCCAATAGACACATTACCTGGTGCCACTAACTTAAGTGAAATCGCAGACATAGAGTACATACAGAAAAAACTTTTAGCTTCACTTAGAATACCAAAAGCTTTTTTAGGTTTTGAAGAGGTGGTTGGTGAAGGTAAAAATTTAGCATTATTGGACATTAGATTTGCACGTACCATAAATAGAATACAAAAAGCTATCATACAAGAACTCAATAAAATAGCGATTATTCATTTATATGTTTTAGGTTTTGAGGATGAATTAGAAAATTTTTCATTAGGATTAACTAACCCATCTACACAAGCGGAGTTATTAAAGTTAGAACAATGGCAAACTAAAATTACCCTGTATAAAGATGCAGTAGGTGACCCTGGTAGTGGTATTGCACCTGTTTCAGCAACATGGGCAAAGAAATTTATATTAGGGATGAGTGATGAAGAAATTAAATTAGACTTACAACAACAAAGATTTGAAAAAGCTCTAGCTGGAGAATTAGAAACAACAAAAGACACCATAAAGAAAACAGGACTATTCAATACCGTAGATAAATTATATGGTGAACCACCTACAGAAGAGGGTGGTGAGGTTTCAGCAGATGATGAACCAGGATTAGATGCTGGTAGTGAAGATGTAGCAGATTTTGATATGGGAGGGCCAGAAACTGAAGCTCCAGGAGCTGGAGAAGAAGTTACAGAACCAGTGGCCGCAGCAGAAACTTATAACCAAGAAAAAGGATTACCATTATTAATGGAAGAAAAAGGTCTATCTTTAGAGGGTTTGGAAGAAATAAGAAATAGAACTAATAGTAGTATTGATAGTATTAATAAAGAAGTTAACACATTATTAGAAGATTAAAGATATTTATTATAAAAATATATTTATGAAAAATTTCTCACACTACAAAACTAGTTTGGATAGTATCCTCGAAAATTCTTTTAAAAAAGATAAAATATTATTTAAAAATAACCTATCGGTTATTATGGGAGCAATGAAATTTTCCCAACCACTAAGAGAGTTTTTTACACTTTACAATGAAATAGAAAGTAAGGAATTTTCATCTAAAGATGAAAGTAAATCTTACTTAACTGAAGCGTTAAATTTTCTTAAAGAAAATAAAAGTGGGTTAAATAAAGTAGTGCCTATACTTGATAAAATTATTGATGATAGAAAAGAATTATGTGAGGATATAGATAATAATGTTTATAAAAAAATAGATAACATAGTTTTTAATACAAATATAAAAAATTTACAAACAATCGCAGAAGATAAAAACTATTTATGTGAAAATATGTCTAATCGTAAAACTAAAAAAATAACACGTGTGACAAACCCTAAAATACTTTCCAAAGTATTAAGTAAACATTATAAAGAAGCTTACGAAGGTACACTAAGTGAATCACAAAAAAATATTCTTAAAAATACTTTATTAATGACAGAAGATACATTAAATAAAGAATTTAAAAACATCAAAGACATCGCTATTAACACACTCAATAATCTAATTTCAGAATCTAAAGAAGATGAATTATCTATTAAATTAGTTGAGGTAAAAAATGAAATACTCACGTTAAATCCAACAAAAAAATCATATATTAAGGTTAGGGGCCTTGTAGAGGACTTGAAGTAAAGAGCTATATTTTTTATATTTTAGTATAAAAAATATTATATATGTTAAAACAAGGAAGAGAAGTAAAAACCCAATTATCAGAAGTATTTAGAACATCTTATGGTACAGTAGATATGTCTAATCTAAAGTCGATATTTGTTAATTTATCTACATGGGCAGAACCCCTAGAAGAAAAGGAGTCCTGGGTAAGACCAATCAAAAGGTTTGAAAATAAAATAAAAAATTCACTACACACACAATTAAAAGAAACACCTTTTAAAGAGAAAGCAATAGTAGATTTAGATTTACGTGCAAGTGGTATAAAAAGTGGTAAAAGAAGTTTTATGAGATGTGAGATAACATTATTCCTAGAGACTAAAAACAAATTTAATATAAAATCACCTTCTCTAGCAGACCCTATCAAAAACATAACAACAAATCTGATAGAAAAATCAATATTACCTTCACCCACATTTAAATTTCACAAATCTAAAAAATAAGACATATTTAATCTCTAAGTTTTTTGTTTTGTATTTATATTTATAAATAAACTAATTTATGAGAGTATTAGAAGCACGTGAAATAGGTCATGGTATATTAATTGAACATGACGGATACATTTCTCCTTTAGATAATAAAGAAGTGATTAAGGAGATAAGTGAGCCAACATTTGACGGGGAAATATTTATGAACGCAATTTTACAAAAATATGACACCCCTAACCGTAACGGAAGAATTTATCCAGAAAAAATATTAAAAAGAGAAAATGAAAGATACCAAGACATTATAGGTAAAGGAGCTGCGATTTCAGAATTAAATCACCCAGAATCTTCATTAATAGATTTAGATAGAGCTTCTCATATTATAACTAAAACTTGGTGGGATGGGAATAGATTAATAGGTAGATTAAAATTACTTACATCCCCAGCTTATTTAAAAGAAGGTATAATATCTTGTGTAGGTGACCAAGCCGCAAATTTATTAAGACAAGGTGTTACTTTAGGCATATCATCTAGAGGTGTGGGTTCGTTAACTAAAAACGGTGAATATAATGAGGTACAAGAAGATTTCGAATTAATATGTTTTGATTTAGTATCATCACCATCAACACCAGGGTCCTACTTATTTAAGGAAGACGAATCACCAGATACAGTAGATGAATCAAGTGAAGCAGTTACAAAAGTTGGTAAAGAAAATACTAATGTAAATAAGTCTTTAAACCTTATGTCTAAATTAGATAATTTCTTAAACAGATAATTCCCACCCAAAACTATTTAAATCAAGGATTTTTTACAAAAATTGTATATTTATAATAAAACCGCGTTTATGCACGCGGCTATATATAATAAACTTTTAAAAATAAAAAAAACGTGAGTGAATCAATTTTAGAAAAAGCGTTGCTCGAGGCGGAACAGTTGGAAGAAACTATGAAGTCTAATGCAAAAGAAATACTTTCTTCTA
>Ga0209645_1000619_pt1 | contig 18250 bp, 25 predicted proteins | sample ETNvirenome_6_30_FD_184070 | JGI IMG/M metagenome (GOLD analysis project Ga0209645, IMG submission 184070) | Marine viral communities from the Pacific Ocean - ETNP_6_30 (SPAdes) (version 2) | ecosystem: Environmental > Aquatic > Marine > Oceanic | place: Pacific Ocean | collected 2013-06-19
TCCGTCAAACACTTGGAATGCAAGTTCATTAGAAGTGCCTCCTGTGCCCTGGAAGTCAATACTTGCACCAACAGTGCCACCACTGCCTTTGAAACGTACTGTTGGAACATTCGCGTTGTCAGTTCTTTTGAGTGTTAGGTGAGGAGTTGCGCCTTCTGTGTGTAATTCATCAACCACAGTTACACCACTTGATGAAGTATTCAACTTTTTAACATTATTGTGATAAAGTTCAACTGCCCCATCGGCGACACCCTTTATCATTGTTTCTGAACTGGAATCCTTGCCAATTATTACATTGTTGTCACTCTGCAGGTAAAGGCTTCCGGTTCCTGTCTCTCGTATTATTGAATGACTTCCGTTGTGGAATATCTTTAGGTCATCCGCATCACCAACTCCTATATAGTTGTCACTAGCACTGCCGTCTGGTAGTGATAAAATGGCGTCGACTTTTACCGCACCCGTGCCTGACGCTGTGAGTTCCAGGTTGGCGTTGGATGAAGATGTTGATATTTTGTTATCTGTAATGCTTACTCCGTCAATTGTGGCACCACTTTGAAAGGTTCCTGTTCCGTCCACTATGAGATTCTCGTTGATGTTGATGGTCGTGCTGTCCGAACTTGAAATGCTGGTTCCTGTGATGCTCAATGCTTCTATGTCAACTCCTGCTGTGCCGTTACCTGTGATCTTAACAGCCGAGTTGGTCGTCAGTGAAGTTATGTTGTCACTGTTGACAGAAATAGCATCTATCTCTACATTACCTGTACCATTGGGTTGTATTGATATGTCCCCGTTTGTAACGGTGGTCGTAAGATGACCATCTGCGGCATTCGTGCTGTAAAGATCAATGAAATTGGTATTGATCTTGGTCATGGCGGTACGTATAGTATCGCCCGTTGCCGGATTTCCTTCTGTTCCTGTGTCTATGTTTAATCTAGCCATATATCGAATATACATATTTATTAAATAGTTTTGATGTTTGTCGAAACATTAAAGACAATGAGATTGTATGAACGCCAAAGCAAATGCGGCGTGTATCACACCTTTCACCGTAAAAATACCATATTTGTATTCAAGTGTGACTCATGTGGAGCCACTTTCCTAAGGCCTAGGTCAAAGGTTGATCCAGACAGGGCAACTAATGATTACAAGCATGTTTGTTCTCATTGTGATACCAAAAGATTTGCACAAAGGGTAGGTGTCAAGATGCGTAAGGTTTATCAATTGGATGCTTCAAGCACCAAAACTTTATAGCCGTCTCCAACGGATGTCATCACGCATTCCTGTTATCCATCTCTGAAGATCCGCATAGATTCCGCACTTAATATTTGGTTGATCAAAGTACCAACGCAGGAATGGATTTCCTTCTAGGTATTCTTTCCTGTTTATGAAATAAAAATTGGTCTTTGGGAACTTCCTAAAAGTCTGTCTAAGTTGGTACATCCACTCGTATTTCAAGTATGCTTTCATGCTTTCACGACCTGGATAATTCTTTGTGTCTTTGTAAATGTTGTTTTGAATACGGCTTGGCGTTTCCATCTCCCACTGCTGGGCACCCATTATATCAAACGCCATTATAACAATATTTTTTATTCCTGATTCCGCCGCCAACAAAACTGCACTACAACCTGAGCCCTTTGCCAGTGTGAAATCGTTAGTCTTTATCCTGCCACCTTTCTTAATGTCACCACCTCGCCAGATACGATATAGTTTAAGTCCTTGTGGCACGTCGTTTTCTTTATCTCCATCGCAGATATAGTTCCAACTGCTGATATCATTTGGACCATGTATTGTGGGAGATTCTTTGCCGTTGTTGTGCCATTGTTGGAGTTCTTCATACATTGGTGGATTCACTGCCACTATGTGATCGCAGAGTTTTGGATGGTCTCTGTATATGGCGTTACATCCATATATCACACCTTTGCCTTTAAGATTGTCTATTGGAAAAATATTTCTAGATTCACCATTGCCTATTATAAAAGCAGTGTCCATCACATACTAAATGATTCACCACAACCACAACCGCTCTGTGCATTTGGATTTATTATTTCAAACTGTGAACCAAAAACTTCTTCCTTCCAGTCGATCTTGGTTCCTGCCACATACATCATGGAAGTTTCGTCAACAACAAATCTTCCTGTTGCCCAGTCCTCCAGGTGGTCACCTTCTTTTATGCTTTCTTTTGTGTCGGCAAATCCCCAATCGTATTTGAATCCGGCGCATCCACCTCCCAGCACAGAAAGGCTTACCGCATACTTGTCAGGATGTTTTGCCAACAGTTTTTCCATTTGATTCTTTGCTTCATCTGTAATTTCAAACCATTTCATATTTTCAAAACCTTCCATACTGTTAATTATCCTTGTGCGTTGCCCATGTTAGCCAATCCGATGGCCAGCCAAAAACGTGTGGCATCTCTCTTGTATTGGAAACTCATATAGGAGCTCTGCTCCTCCCAGTTATGATAAGTGAAAGTATTTTCAGGTCCTTTGAACCACCAACCCCATTTGCCTTCACAATTAACCTGACACCATTCTATGCACTCAGCGTTTATTCCATTGCTGTTCATGTCGATGTTGAAACGGAACTTTTTTTCATAGCCACAGTCTTCTGGGATATTATCCAGTTCGGGTTTGATTCTTTTGATTTTGACCTTGCCGTAACTCATTTCCAATTCCTTACTACCCAATCGTCAGCACACTCCATAGGATTTGGTGATCCATGAAAAACTGCCACCTTGTTATCATTCTCAACTTTAGCAGGTGTCCTAAAGAATTTTTTTCCATCCTTATTGATTAATTTGGTGTCTTTAAAACCTACCATTTCCCATTTGTAACTTCGTATCCATTGGTCCGGGAACCACGTTATGTCTTCTTTGGCTCTTTTCGTTATCCAATCTTGATCACCATGGTTGTTCTGCATCACCCTGGTTGGATTAACCTTGAAGTCGTTCCACAGATAGTGCATGGTTCCGGATTGCCAACGCATTACACTGGAGTTGCTTAACTTCCAGTCCTTGACTCTACACCTGTTGAAATCTCTTATTATGTTGAACTTCCCACTGTGGGTAAACAAAGGATCGATGTTGTCAAAGACTACTACATCGAGGTCAAAGAAAAGTATATTGCCCTTCAACGGCATTTCAGGCGAGAACATCCATAACTTGCTCCACCATGTTTTAACAAATGGATCGTTGGGAAGTCTAATTATGTTTATGTCAGTATCTAGGCCGTTAGGGTCATCGGTCAAACAACTGAATTGATATGGCACAGTGGTGTTTCTTTTGACCATGCTGTTAAGCACGTTGGCATATTTTGATATGTACTTGTTGCCCCACTTAACGCACACTACGTGATTCATAACCTCTCCTTAGGCCTTTCATCTGTATTTGTTTCCAATCAGCACTTTCAAGGCTGTAAGGGAAATCATTTGAAAATTCCTGTTGGCCTTGTATCTGTATTTTTGTTATATTTAAATTTTCTTTCATCTTATCGTGCACCACTCTAAATGATGTGCTTTGGAACGAAGTCTCCAGATCCACCTGTCCTAGTTTGATGTATCCCAATGACAATTTGGAATCTTCCCAATCATAACTGTTATCTTTCAGCCACTGCCTGAATTGATCCATTTCCTCGTGTTTAAAATCATGTGAGGTTTCTGTTATTGTGTCTCCCCACTCCACGTCGAATTCTCCTGAGTAGTACTTCTGGTGATTTATTTCCGAGCAAAGTGCGTCTGTCATCACAGGAGCATGTTCATCCCTGAACACTTCATACAGTGTTTTGCCAACCTGAGACCAGTGTAAGTAAACTCCACCTAATTCTCTATCGTATCTATTTTCTTTGAACAATTTGAAATCGTCTTCATGTAGATCATATCTAGGAGCATTAAGGAACGTGGTTATCTGTGAAGGACGCATCCAGTCAGGCTCTATAATGCTTTTCCTATATGACATCACCCAACTTTCTATTTCATGGCACAGGTTGTTGAGTTGCCTGATTGCATATTTTGTTTCCACATCTGCCTGTTTATAGTAATCAGAAATCTTCCAGGCGGTTCCTTGTAGTTCCTCAAAATATCTGTGGAGAAGATTACACGCATCATGTTTCAGCCTTAGTCCGGGTTTTTTCATAAGGTTGCCGTCATTGACTATTCCTGTTGGCAACCTCGAACTGTATTGGAAATCATCTGATGTGAATGGGTCGATCCTTTCATATGGTGGTTCAAACGGAAATGAATTAATTTGTTCTATGTTCTGATTCAGCTCGTGGCACAGGAAACGCAGATCTCTCTTTGAATTTGCCCAACCCAAGAAACAAAAATTTTTTTCTAATATTCTTTTTTTTAATAGGTTGTCCTTGAGTGATTCAAGGAATCTTTTGCCTAGTGATGTGTCATAGATATCTATCTTGACTTGCAAGTCACCATAAGATACAATTAAATTGTCATTTAAAAATTTATTGTTTTTTGTAGATGGCACTGTTGGCTCCGTGTTCCATGCACTCCACACTGTCCACAAAACATCTACCATCAGTCTGTTCACGTATCAATTTGTCAGCAAAATCAAATGCGTGTTTGGCGAACATCTCGGCACCAACGCCATCGAATATTCTCACTTCGGCAAGGTCGTGCTTTTCAAGTTCCTTCAACCTTTCCAACTGTGGATCATTTTTATCCAAAGCCAGTTTGTGATCAAACTTGTCTTCCAGCCATGCCTTCAATGGTTTGAGTCCACCGAAATCCACTGCCCAGTTCTTGTTATCAAGATCGTTGCAACCAAATGTGAATCTGAATGCAAGACTGTATCCATGCAACAAATGGCAGTGTGAATGATCTGCGTTGGGTTGTCGGAACACACAGGCCAATCCTATGTTATGTCCATATGTTTTTGTCGAGTAGTAAGTCATCTTTTTCTCCTTTGATGACTTGCAGAGTGTTTATAGAGGGATGAAAGTCTTTGAGTCCTCTCGATCATCAGTTCAACTTTTTGTTAATCTTACGATCTAGATCCGACTGAAATGTCGCATCTCTGATGCGTTCAGTAAGCTCGTTTGGTATATTTAATTCTCCATCAATAATACTTTTAAGAAAATGTATCATCACTGTAAATTCATTCCTGTTGGACACCGTTTCAGGGTCGATGCCATGTTGCTCCATTGCGTTCAGCATGGCTTCTGAAACATCGATCAGAGCCTTTATGCTTGTGGAGTGTTTGTCAAAGTGTGCCATTATGTAATAATACTTGGTTTCTTGGGCACTTCTATCTTACTGAATACCCTGTTGTATTCCTCTTTGATCTTGTCATTGATGTATGCGATGGATGTGATCTTGTCTTTCGCGATATTGATAGGTTTGTCCTGTTGTGCGGTTGAGAAAAATGTTCCAAACGCCAGACCCTGTGGGCCTTGCATCAAGACAAGTGCTTTCTCTATACTGATGTACGAGTCTGCTCCGCTTTTGTAATTTGCAATCACTTCTTCCCCTGAAGCGAGTTTTAGAGTTATTAGATCTCCATCTTTAATATTTTCAAACATACCTTATTATAAACTATCCTGCAAGATTGTCAATGTATTTTCTCAATTCTTTGTCTTGCACATTGGGAGGAACGTTGTTATGAAAAAATATTTGGTAACTGTCGGAACCGTACTTGCCTATGCCGTGCAGGTCACTGGCTTCTTTTTTATCCCAGGTCAGGTACTGTTCTGTCATTTTCCTAATTCTTTTTGATCTCACCTGCCACATGCCTAACGGTTTCAATAGTTTTTGTTGTGTTTCTAATCTTCCACGCAAATATGCTTTAGGATTTGGATACCTTTTGAAAAGTTTTGGTAACACGATCTTCACGTGCTTTCGGTATGTGAGGTTCAAACACATCACCGCAACCATGTGTTTCCAACGTTTGTGTGGTGCTCTTATTTGTTGTTGCACCATCAGGTCATCTGCCATTGGCTTAATCATACTACAATTTTATATTATTTTAATGTTTTGTCAAGTTGGTGCTGTCACCCATGAACATGATCAAATGTCTTGTGCCTTCACTGGCGTTTGCTGATCCATGGAACATATACCATGGGAACACGTAAGTGTCGCCTTGTTTCCAATTGGTAATGGTTTCATGTCCAGTAATAAACACTTGACCCAGTTGCCAATCACTACAGAATATGATGCCCCTGAAAATATTTTCTGTTAGTGTGTCACTGAAATCATATGTGCCTTTTGTTGTGTAGTTACGATGTTTATCTATGTGTACGCCACAAAGATAGCCTGGCCTTTGCACATTAAGAACAGCCTGCGTTTTGGTTATATTAAATTTTTTCTGTATTGCACCGTGTATGGCATGGTCTTCTGCGAAATGATGTTTGCCAACCCAGTTACCGGTGATCATTCCCTCATGTCTTTTTTGTGCAATTCCACCAGTGCTGGGCGTGTGGAACGCCACTTCTTCTTCAGGCTTGAATGTGATAGACTGTATCTCGTCAAAGTCTAATTCTATCTTTCCGGTGTAGGTATTTTGTGGTTTGTTGATCCTTTCCTTGGAAACTTCATGACTTATCTGGGTCAGGGACTCTATGTCTTTGTTCATGTCCACCCATTTCATTTTTTGATATTTTTCAAACATATGCTACTTATTTTTTTGCCAGTTGCCTGTTTATGAATTTGACCATGCCTTCGTATGTGTCTTGGAAAACGTTTTTGTGTTTTTTCCATTCTTCAGGCATTTTCCAATCTGCATGATTGACTATTATCCATCTACATTCGGAGTGTTCAAACAATTTATTGAATTGATAGATCCAGTATGATGGATCAACTGGACGTTTAATGTATGTGTACCCGGTTGAACCTTTGTATATGTTGTTGACGTTTTCAGGTTTTTGTTCTTTGCCTAGTCCCCACAGGTCCATTGCTACCAGGAAGATTGCTTTGGGTTTGAAACTCATGCCAACAAGAGCGGCAAATTGTCCTGTGCCCCAGTGGAAAGGATTATCCTGTCTCTTGTCCCCTTCGTAAGGCAGGTCAGGAACCTTCTTGACATTGGGCCAATATGCGAATTGCTTGTACCAGTTTTCCCTGGTGTAAATTGTTGTATTTTTACCAACTGTGTTGGCGGCCTCCTGGCACATATGCCTGTCACAGGCCACTATATATTCCAGGTTATGGTCTCTGAAAATTGCGTTACAGCCTACCATTGTGGTTACACTTTTCAATGGTGTTAGATCAAACCCTCTTCTGCTCTCACCGTTTCCTATTACACTTACGAACTTGGTCATAATGCTATTTAATCACCCCTTTAAACGCACACAGACGCCTGCACACGCATGGTAAAAGTGAACTTGGCATAGTTGTACATATCACTCATTTCCTGTAATTAAATGCCATACGGTCTTGTATTTGTCCCATGCTTTTTGCAGTGTCGGATACTTCCTGCGTAGTTCGATCGCATCTGTTCCAACCATTTCTGCCTCTTCATTTGCCAGTTCTTCGTCCTTCGCTCGCTGTGATTGTTCTACCAAAATCCTGTCACCGTTTGGTAATTGTTCATACACCGTCTCACCACCATCTGGCGAAACAAAAATAGATCCGTTATTTCTTTTTTGCTTTGGCATCAGTAGTAATGGCTATGGTCTCCCTCTGGATGGGCATGTCTCATACCGCCTTTGCTTTTTGCATCACCGATATGTCTCGGAATGAAGTGTATGTGTGGCCACATTATAGTCTGCCCCGCACACTCACCGATATTCATGCCAACATTGAATCCATCGATATTACCTTTCTTGATCTGCTCGTTGCCGTAATCGTAGGCCAGTCCATAGGATCTGCCCAGGAAGTGAGAGTTGTTCTCTTTTGGAATGAAAAGCCTGTGTCCCTTAACACATGGATATTTGTCATCAAAAACGAAAGTGAAATCTGTTTCCATTACTGGAACATCGTTACTGAACCACACACTCTCATCAACAGTATTGACTTTTTCAAATGGCTTCTTGTAGATAGGTTTTAGAGATTGCATTGGTTTTTATTATTCCTATCCTTATATTACTAGAATTTGGTTTGTGTTGCAATCTAATTTTTTCCCAATACTTTGTCTTAGTCACAGATGGATTATGTGGTAGTACGTTCAATAAATTTACCAATGCCTTCCTGACCTTTTCCGCACCTCCATGTTTTTTGCAGGTGTCTGATCTGCCAACGTTCACTATTTGGTTGTTGATTTTTATTTTGTACACACATGGAAGTTTGATCCATTTTGTCACAGGATCTTTTCTGTGTGTTATCTTGTATTCCTTAATCGAATAAAGGTCATCAATCTTGTACCATTTTATATCTGTCATTTTTTAATGCCAAGTTGTTTGTAGACCTTTTGAACTTTCCTTGCCTGGAAGTAACAATCTTCCAGAGCATTGTGTAGACCAGTCCTGTTTTCATTCATATCCCGTGGCACAAGGCTGAACAGTGTTCGAGAATCTCTTATCTGCCAGTATTGCCACGGCACAGGATGTCCCAGTTGTCTGTATATGTCTTGTAATATCGCATAGTCAAACAACGGACCTTGGCACCAAAACACGTCAACGCCAACAGAAAATTTATTAATGGTCTTTATCATATCATCAAGAGACATCCGGTTATCATCACTAAATGCCTCATCGGATATCTCCTTGGGTTGCTTACTCCACCAGTTGACCGTATCCTGCATGACATCTCTGCCCATGTTGGTTTGTGCGTTAACATCAACACGAAAGTACATGCCTTGTGCTGGTTCAACTGACGTGTAAGGATCGAACTTTACTCCACCCACGGTCAGTATTGTGGCATTAGGATTCGTACTAAGAGTTTCCAGGTCTATCATTGCGTGGATCATATTAGATTATACTATGGAAATTTGGTAATGTCAATTAGGCTTAGATTCCACACCAATTTCTAAAAGTCTTTGGAATGAAATCGAAATGTAATTTCCTACGTTGTGACAATTTATTTAGATAAGTTGCACAGTTGTTCCTCTGAATTTCTGTGGCTTGAGTCGACAAAGACTGGACATAATTATCGAATTGCTTATTCTTTTGGTCAGACATCCATTTGCTTACTTGTTCTCTATTTTGTTGGTCAAGAACATTTGGAAGTAGAAATGGCCTGCCCCTGACCATGTGCATAGATATCGTAAACTCCTTGTGGAATTTTTCATAAAAATTTGGAAAATCAAGTAGTGCAATGTTGCTGATTGTGGATATGAAACTTATGTTGAAACCCATGTCTTGAATTATTTTTATTCGATCACAATAGTCTTGCCATTTGAGTCCATACCTTATGAATTCAAAATTTTCTTTGGTAGACTCCCCGGATATTCTAAAATTAATGTTTTTCCCAATACATTTTTTTAAAAAATTTTTCAGTCTCTTTGAATCAACTCCGAGGCCCGTGTCTACATTTATTTTTTTATCCCTGCCGACCGATTCAATTATGTTCAATAATTTATTGTGCAACAAAGGTTCGCCTCCCAACACCGAGATTGATTTCAGACCCTTGGCCAGTTTGATTTCTTTAAGGATCATTTTGAAAAATTTTGTGTCTGTGCTTCTGTCTTTTTGTTTAATCTTGCTCCAAAGGGTGCTCCAATTATCCTTTTTAATAGATACGCCATCAAGTTCGATGTCTCCGTGATCGGACAGTTCCCTGTGCCATGATGAACTCCATTCCGGACTGCAATAGGCACATTTAAGATTGCAATCGTTGGATAATGCTATCTGTAGGTTCCTCAGCGGGGCCGCGGGTTCAATTATTCGTTTTGCGTTGCCTTGCTTAAACCTAGTGCTTGGCAATCCCTGTTGCTCATATTTGTAACATCCAAAGTAACAAGAATCACAAGACTTGTTCTGCAACATCAATTTCCGATCTCTGATCATTGTTGGAGTTTCAAAAATTTTACCAGGATTATTTTCCAACCAGTTTAGGTCTACCCTCTCAGGATAGGCGACACAACAGTTATATAACAATCTTGATCCAACATGCACCTGGAGATCTTGGAATTTAAGAGAACAGTAATGGTCCATGCTGTATTTAAATAATAAAGATTTGGTGGTAAAAATTAAATGGAAGTATTGTTTTCAGGAAGCAAACCTGGATTTATGATCTTTCCACCTTGCTCCAACATCTTTTCAAACTCAGAAAACTGTTGTTCGTCGAAGCAGTGCACCTGACCTGACGACTCTGGGTACATTTGTTGCATGAACTGTGAAGTTTGTAAGGCAACCTCATAGCAAGAACTATGATTGTCATATAGTGTTTCGTCAAAAATGGCTTGGCAATCCACACCAAAACAAATTATTACAACTAAGATAAATTTCATGATTTCTCCTGACCTACAAGTACTTACTTCTTGTTTCGGTCTCTGAAAGTACGCACTTTTGTTCTCAACCTGATTAGGTCGTTGTCCAGCATACGCACTCGGTCTATTAGAGCGATCAATGTCTTTGAAGTTGCCCCCAGTTTGGGTGTAATTTCAGTGGTGATGTATTTCCAGAGAAAATAGATGAAGTAGGCAAGGAAGAACACGGCCACTGTGGGGAAGCCATAATCGTTTACAACTGCTACGATGTCCATTAGTCTTTCCTCGCATCTGTTTTGCCGTCAGCACGAGCCACCCGGTCAGTGTCGATGGGTATTCCTAGTTGCTCGGAAACTTCTTGGTCTATCTTAAGGATGTCGTTGTTCATTGTTTTAACACGATTGTCGAGTTGGGTAATGACACTTTCTATGAACTTTATTGATCCCACTATACCATTTAGGATGTACTTGATTATGAATAGGATGAACACCCCCATTCCCACTGTCGCGGCGATTGGTAATCCAAGTTCTGCTACAAGTCTAAAGAATTCTGTCATTATAATGTGTGTATTTAATGAATCGACTCGGTGCGGTTGTAAAAGTTAATCATTTGCTATCTGTAAATTTTGTAAATTTAAATTTACAAAAAATTTACATCGTTTACAGCGTATGACTAGGAATTTACAGGATTTCGTGTATTATTTACAATAAGTAAATTTACAAACATTAATTTACAAAAGGAGTAACAATGTACGCAGACAAAAAGAAAAGCCAAAAGGTTTATGTGGAAAGCAAATGTGTTTCTCGTGATGACTGTTGTTGGGATGAAACACCTGAGACGGAAAAAGTCACTGTAAATGAACAATCAACAGAGCAGTGGCCTGAACACTGGAAGGTTATACAATAATGTGGCCATACACCGACGAAGAAAATGATTACTTGAACTTTCCGAGGAAAGTAATTTAATTTTTTATAGTGTAAACTTTGACAGTTTCGGTCTTACCCTTGACAGTAATGCTGTCTATGTATTCAAAAGGATATAGATTTTCAATAGACCGTCTCGTTCCCTCACCTATCACAATGGTCTTACCCAGAGTTTTACTTGAGCTCTCGAGCCTTGATGCCAGATTCACGGCATCGCCTATCACGGAGTAGTCAAATCTCTGGTCGGATCCCATGTTGCCAACCAATGCTTCTCCCGAGTTTATGCCAATGCCTATATTGATCGTTGGAAGTCCTTCGCCAACAAGTTTTTTGTTGAGTTCTTCCAGTGCCACCTCCATCTCCAACGCACTTTTGATGGCCATCTGCCTGTGTTCCTTGTTTTCAATAGGAGCATTCCAGAAAGCCATTATGCAATCACCCATGAACTTGTCTATGGTACCACCATTGGCAATTATCACATCTGTCATTTTGGTTAGGAATCTGTTTATTAATTTTGTGAGACCCTCAGGATTGCCTTTGTACTTCTCACTAATTGGGGTGAATCCCCTGATGTCTGAAAACAAGAAAGTCATTTCTTTTGTTTCGCCGCCAAGTTTTAATAATGAAGGATCCTTCTGTAGTTTTTTAACCATGCCAGGATCTAGATAGTGTTCAAATTGTTTTTTAATTTGTTTTCTCAATCTGCTCTGTGTTGCAAAATTGTTGTAGGTGCTGTGGGACCAAATTAGGAATATGTAAAGCACCGCGAATGAGGGATCAACCAAAAATCCTTTGTTCGCATACGCCATGAACGATGCGTAACTTATGCCACCTGTCACAAATAACAGCAAAGGCACAGAAAACAAAACAGACACCCTAGGCACCAATAGGATCATTAAGAGGCCAAGTAGTCCTATAAAAATTATTTCATATGTATCTGCTTGGGGGATCCTTAACAGATGTTTTCCTGTCAAAAGTGTGTCCAGTGCCTGGGCACTTATCATCTGATCTGTGGTCAAGCCATGTGGCGTGTATTTTAGGACACTGAGTCCAGCGGCGTCCATGCCCACCACAACAATACGCCCTTTGATTTTGTTTTCATTGAATTCGCCAGAAAATATTTCGGTGGCGGACATCTGCACATACTTTTCAGGATCAGCGTAATTTATATACATCTCTGCATTGTGATTGACAGGCACACCTGCCTTTTTACTGACCAACACACTGTCAATACCGTGTTCTTTTGCTATGACCTTGATCCTTTTGGAACCGTTCAGTAATCTAACATTTTCCAAAATCATGCTTGGATAAATTTTTCCGTTAATCCTTATCAGTATAGGCATCTTTCTCACCACTGCGTCTGGTTCCGGCGATGTCACATTTACTCCCATACCACTTACACCTGCACTTATTTTTTGTGTCGGTGAAACAATACCCAAATACTCATACAGCCAAGGCTTGACATTTCCCTTTTCGATTATCTGTGTTGTGCTTGGAAGTTCGACCCCAGTTTCGTTTTTGACACTCATCAATATTACTGCCCGTTTTGATTCTCGCAACACTGTGGCAAATACGGCATCTGTATCCAACAGAACTTGTCCTAATTGCTCTCGTAATTCATTAGTCATTGGCATGGATTTTAGATACTCCACACCACCCATTCTATCTGGTTCAGCAAACAATATATTATAGTTCACAAGCACCGCGCCGGCGTCGGCTATTGTGGCATGTAACATGGCCATAATGTGTCTGGGCCATGGCCATTGTCCATATCTTTTTAGGTCCTGTTCAGTGATATTGACCACAGTGACCGAATCACTGATGGTGTCTCTAGGATGTATCTGTTGGAAGTAGTCCCAGGTCTTGTATCTTAAAGTTTTAACTGTGTCGCCGTTGTCGATCCTTATGCCCAACAATACAGCGGCTACGATTATAACCATCCATATGCTTGTTAATATCCTCATCCTAGTTCTTTCAATCCTTCCAATACACCAGTCGTAAAGGCAATTATTAAAAGTAATCCAATTAAAATTACAGGACTTAACACCCACAGGTACCAGTAATAGCGAAAGATATTCTGTCCTCTTGCCAGTCTAATTTTTCTTTGATCCAAAAACCAATGCACTATCTTCTTTATAAAATTCTTAACGTGTTCATTAACGAACTTGGCCAAAAGCCAACGTATAACTCTCATAACAATTAATATTGGTGAACTCAACACATCAAACACAATCAGGAACACGTCGACACTGAAGTCTACAATGTTGTCCGCAGTCATGGCTCTCCGCCATCTTTGTTTTATGGTTAGTTTTTTATCGCTCATCCGCCTCCGAATCCTGTCCAGTTCCATGGATCTTTGAATTTGTCCAATGCTGACTTATGTGGTTTGGCCGTGCATCTAATACAAAGTCCAACCAAAATTCCTATTAAAAACCAACTCAACATTATCTCTCCTGCAGTGCCTGTCCAATTCCGTTGTGGAAAGGTGTGGTAACATAACTCAACACAGTCCTTTCACCTGTTAGTATAAAGATCTGCACTTGTATTCCTGGCACCAATATGTACTCAATGTTGCCAGCAGTAAATTTTTGTTCAGCAAGTTCTAGTTCAATTTCGTAGTAAGACCCTTGTTGTGATTGAACGGCATCTGGTGATATAGATATAATTTTTGCATCAATAGGTCCAAACTTTAGTTGATCCTGATTAGCAAGTTTTATCTTAGATTCCTGTCCAACTTTTACATATCCTCTATCCTTAACAAACAGTTTGCCTAGCACTATTAATTTTTGATCCTCAGGCACGATTGTCAATATTGGTTCACCTTTTTTTACTACCGATCCTGGGTTCCTATAATGTAATGTTTGTATCCTGCCTTTCACATTGGCGATGACGCTGTAAGGCTCATATCCAACGCCAGGATTTATTACTAAGATCACATCACCTTCTTTGACAATGTCTCCTTGTTTTACATTTACTAGATCTATCTGTCCATCCACCATGGTGTCTATGGTTGTAGAATTACTTTCAGGAATCACTGTGCCTGTGGCCTGCGTGGTAACATCTACCTTGCTGTACGACATCCATAGGAAGAACAAAACAAACAAGCAAGTAATTCCTAAGAAAAATTTACTGCTTGATGAAATTGACAATTTCTGAAACTGCTCTTTCACGATTTTGTATAAACTCCTTTCCTTTGCTGTATTTGTTTGTTCCTTGGAATGCACGTGCGGCCAGTATATTGGAACCGATCAATATACCGATGTCCAATTTTCCTTGCATTATCATTAATGCACCAGCGGTCATTATCGAGATTGTTAAAAGTCCCATAAGAAATATTTCTATGTTACCCAGCATCTCCTGTGACAGACTTAGACTGTTCTTCCATTTATTGATACCCAGTGTGATCAACATGAAAATTGCAGTGATCACCGCGGCCGTCCAGTTTAAAAAGATTAATAAAATTACAAATCCTAACACAAATGGCCAGTCAAGTATCCAACCTGTCACACCAGAATTTATCATGTTCTTAACAGTGGTTCCTGCACCGTCCAGTTTTTTATACTGTTGTGCGGTTATCTGTCCTGCCTGTTTGAACTTGTCCGAAAATTTCTGTAAAAGAGGATTGAAGATCCGCTGATTAAATTCTGTTATCATGATGCCACGATTCTGTCTGAATCCGAATTCAAATGCAATGGCCAACACTGCTCCTATGGCCAATGACACCAGTGTTGCTGTGACGCCGCTGGCAAGATATTTGTTGAGCACTATGATCACAAACAAAGAGGGAGCAAGGGCACAGATACCAATTATCAAACTGCTGACCAACAACATGGCCGCGGTTTTCTTGTCGCGGAATAGGTACAGAATAAGGCTTTTCATTATAGTTGTATTTAATGATTTGCTTATTGGATGATTGGATTAACCAGTCCCAGAAGTTTGTGCAGTTGGTATCTTGCAATCTGCAGATCTATCTTAGCATTTTTATAAGCAACCTCGCTCATGATGTGTGCTGTCTTCATCCCAAACACAGACATTATAGGTGAGTTTCCTGCTTTGAAATCCGCCAATGTCAGTTGATACATCTCATTGTTGATTTCTACCGTACGTTTCAGTGTCTCCAGGTTCTTTTCTACCAGCACATAGTTATTCCAGGCGTTCTTGAATTGCTCATCTGTGGTTCTCTTCACATCATCGTATCTATTGTGTGCCGCACTCAATTTAGAACGGTCTGCGTTTTTCAAGTGCTTGTTCTTGAAGCCACCAAATATTTTCCATGTCATTGTGATGTCTGCCCTGTATTCTTCTTTCTGAGCGTCATGAGTGTCATAGCCACCACTTAACTCTCCATCTTTCTCTGTGTAGGACAGTTTGCCGTCTATCCTTGGCTTGAACTCTGAATCACTGAATCTTAACTGCTCACGTGCGATTTCCACATCCATCTGTGCTATCCTTAAAGTTGTGTTGTGAGTGACCTCAGTACCTTGATGTGGAATCATTCCCAACAGGTCAGCGATTGGCTTAGGCATCTCGCCAATGTTGTGCGGGAAAAATCTCCAAACATTTTGGAATCTCTGTATCGCACTATCAAGTCCTAATCTACTTGTCATTGACAGTGTTTGATATGTCCTGTATTGCTGTTCTATCTGCAGTTGTTCTAGTTTTGATCCTTCACCTTTTTTGACTTTCTCTATTGTCATTGCTAGTGTGATCTTTGCGTTGGCCTCAACTTTTTTGTTTGCCTCATGTGTGTTGTGTGCCTTCTGTAGGTTCAACCATGCGTTAATGGCCTCCATCACAACATCTTCTTTGGCCAACTCGAGTCTGTAGTAGGCCTGCTGTGCAGTGTGTTTTGCCTTGTCTATCACTGAACTTGTTCTGCCAGCGTCCCAAATCATTTGTGTGATAGTGATAGATTTTTTCATGCCCTGCTTGGAATCATGGGTGATTGTGTTGGCAGGATGTGTGCCTTTGGCTGGTGTACGGTCGTCCTCCCATTCGTTTCCTATCGAAATTGTAACTTGCGGATAGTATGCGGAGTATTCAGACTTTAATGTTTCCACTGCGGATTCATAGTCTAGTTCCGCGGCTTTGACTTTTTCGTTTTCGACTATCAACCTCGGTAACATCTCATGCAACTGCATCCAATCGATTTTCTGCTCAGCATCTACCTCTGCCCATTCCTTTTCAGTGGTCTCTTCAACCAGTTTCTTTTCTGCTTCTTCTTTGGCTGTCTGTTCTTTAACTATTTGTTTTTCCGTGTCTTTAGCAGGAGTTTCCGGTATCTCCTCTTCTTCAATTTTTACTGCGACATCTTTTTCTATTTTAGGTTTAGGTAATGGAACAATTATTTTTTCCTTTTCCTCTTTTAATTCTTTAACTTTGTTTTCTGTTACAATGACCTCTTCTTCTATCTTCTCTATTTTCTCTACCTTGGCAGTGGCCTTAGGTGCCTCTTCTACTTTGTCTTTGAATTCCTGTATGGGATTGGCTTTTTTCTTTGGTGCTTCAACAACAATTATATCAATTCCCTCGACAGGTTTCTGTCTAACACGTGCCGAATATCCATTCTCAGTCACACAGTTCTCCATGACGTAGGTGTCAGTCTCTTCAAACGTCTTCCAATCGCAGTCAGGATCATCGGCCGCGAACACCGCCACGTTCCAGTTCAGCATTATTCCTATCAAGATGTAATGTATTAGTTTATTCATTTTGTACCCATATTTACCAATTATGCACTAACCACCACTTCTGAGATCAGTGCTGACTCTGTCTCGATCAGTGCGTAGTTGATGTTGTCGAAATCCGTGTTTGAACTCAGGTCAAGATATCCGTTGTAGCCAGTGGTGTTTGCGACTGTTACTGTTTGGTTCTCATTCACGTACCAAGAGTTATTTGTATATGTGACCGGTGTCACTTTGAAATAGTAGTCGCCTGTGGCGTCAGAGTCCTGTGCCATGTAGTCCTCTGAGTCGTCCAGGATCTTGATCTTGTCCAGATCGAATGTGTCCGTGGTCTCCCACAGGTCCCCGTCACCGTCCGCATCGTATCCTATCACGCCGTAGTGGTCATCTCCGTCATTACTGCCCACGTCACCGTCCATGTCAGCGTTGAAGGCCCAGTAGGCCGTGTCCGCGGAATCGTCCCATGCCCAGTCGATGTGTGACATACCACCGCCGATGTACACGTTGTCGCCCACGTGGAACGCCTCCACTTCCGTGATGTGGTTTAGTTGGTGGTAATCAGTTCCGCCGCCCGAGTATTGCCAAATCGGTAGGTATTCTGTGTCATACGTGGCTATGGCGGAGTTGGCCTCTGCCTCCTGTGCCAACCAGTTCATGAACGTGCGGCCCTGTTGGTTGCCACCCGTTGGAGATTCGTTACTAGGATAGTTGTGCATCAGGTAGTTGAAATCCATTCTGGCCATGACGGTACCCTGTATGTTCGTGTTCAGCACGTTTGGTCCCCATTCCGCCGCTGTGTTGTTTGACATCATGTATGATCCGTCCGTGGTTGTTATCTGTGAGGCAGAAGGTTCTTGGAAAGCAGGATTGTTGCTGGAAGTCAATGGTCCAACCAGATAGTCAGAATTGAAAGTGACCGTGCCTCCCTGTGTGGTACCATATGAAAAATTACCTCCCACCTGTTGTATCATGGCCTGTACCGAATCATTCACTGAGTTGTAATAAGTACCTCCACCGTTAAGTTCACCACCCAGGTACAACGAACCACCCGCCTGCAGGTAGTCCTCGTAGGCATTTTTTGTGGCTGTGGAATATGTGTAATTTTTCCAGTTTACGTCCCATATCTGTTCGTACTTGTTGACATCTGACCATGCGTCTATAGTGCTACTGTTGGTCACTATGTCCACGGTGTAACCCAATGATTCAAGGTTGTCCTGTACCCTGTCTCGCAGTCCCACGCTTCCACCTTGAATTATATTGTTGTTTCCAACCACTAGAGCCGTCTTGTTGGCCCACCAGTTGTCCATCACAGTGTCTTCCGAGAACTTGGCTCCCCA
>Ga0209645_1000620_pt1 | contig 18245 bp, 11 predicted proteins | sample ETNvirenome_6_30_FD_184070 | JGI IMG/M metagenome (GOLD analysis project Ga0209645, IMG submission 184070) | Marine viral communities from the Pacific Ocean - ETNP_6_30 (SPAdes) (version 2) | ecosystem: Environmental > Aquatic > Marine > Oceanic | place: Pacific Ocean | collected 2013-06-19
TATTTATCGTCACTATAACTTCCACCTTCAAACTTATATTTAGTTTTACCTCTTGTATCTGTCCAAACTAACTTACCATGTTGGATTTTTATATTTTTACCGTTACTAGTATAAATATCTCTCCACATGTCTGTAGTAGTTTCATCCATACCTCTACTCCATTGAGATTCATCTGTACCTTCATTTCTTATTTTTATAAGCTGTTGATTTACGGCGTCAAACTCAACTAAAACTTTTTGATTTTTTTCTACTCTTTTTTTAATCTCTTCATATCGTTCATCCATAGGATTTAAACGAGATAACTGCCTTAAATCTTCTCTAGTGTCAGTACTTATAGTTTTTATTTCATCTGCAATAGGCATAGGATTACCAGTTTGATCACCAAATATAACGCTGTCATCAAATTCTGGCATTCGACTTTTTAACAAAGTAAATCTAGCCATAGCTGCAGCTTCACGTTTTTTAATTAAATCTAATGTAGGTATAAATAAATTAGATAAATTCCTTTGTGCACGCAACACAGCACCTTCGCCTTGCGATCTATACATAGCAGCAAGTTTATTATAAACCCCTGCACCGGTTGGCTTTTCTATTTCTTTCAAATAAGTATTAAGAGCTGAGTTATCAACTTTTTTACCTGTTAAAGCGCCAGCACCAACTCCTAAAGTTTGGTCTGCAGTAAAAGTAGCTTTTTGTTGAGCTTCAAAAAGTTTTTCTTTATCTAAACCTAAAGTCTTTAATTCTTCAGATGTTAGATTCATAGCTTTATCTATATTTATATTTTCTAAATTTACTTGTAAAGGTGATTTATTTTTCTTTGTCATAATATTATTATATTTTTATTAAGCTACGTCTGTAGTATAAACTTGTCCATTCCAAGTAAAAGTTCCACCATCACCACCATGAGTTGTTCTAGCAGTACTAAACGCTTCTTCAAAACTCATATTGTCGTTTACACCAAGGTTGCCCGAGGTACCTGAAGCACCTGTAGTTGTTGATGATGTATCTCTAGCGCTACCATCTTCGTTTATATTAGGATTATAAACAGTAGTAGTGGCATCTTCCATTTCTCCTATTACTGGTATAAGATTACCTTGTTCATCTTTAGTAGGATCGTAAACACCACCCATTTGATATGGATTTTCAAAACTACCTTCTACAATATTACCTGGATTTAAATTTCCACCGCTTAAATCATATATATCTCTACCAAGTTTACCAGCTCTCATACCACCTGGCGCATATAATCCAGCAATACCTGCAGCAGCACTACCTACACCGCTAATAAACTGTGTTCTTGCTGTTTGTCTAGCTTTGTCAGCAGCCATTTTTCTATCTATACTTAAACCAAACATTGCTTGTGTTCTTGCGTCTTCTTGCATTCTTCTAATCGCCTCTCCTTTAGCTTGTAACTTATCAACAGCAAATCCACCAGTCGCTTTTAATTTGTCAACACTAAACTCACCAGTTCTTTTTTGTTGTTCACCTTTTATTCTAGCTATTTCGTTAGCTCTTTCTTGTTTTGCTATATCAACAGAAGCTTGACGTGCTTGCCTAGAAGCTATATTAGACATTGACTGCGCCAAAGCAGCGACACCTGAGCCTCCAGCAGCGCCTCTAAATTGTTGCATTATATTAGCTTGTGATTGTTGTTGTTGTTCTCTTAAAAAGTTAGCAGACTGCATATTAACACCCAGGTCTTCATATAAGTTTTCAGCATAAGGATTTTGCAAGTTAGCATATGGATTAGTTAAATTCTCATATGGATTAACATACTCTATACTTTCAAATGCTTGTTTTCTTTTTTGAAACTCTTCATTTGCAGCTTTTTGCTCTCTTCTTCTTCTGCTTGCTCCAAATAAACTACCAACAGCAGTAAGTAAACCAGGTGCAGCAGCTAAACCAAGTTCTGCTAAAGCTAAATTTTTAGCTGGAGAGCTTTTCTTTTTAAAAGGAGATCTATATCCTACTATATTCATATTCTTTTATTTATGTATTTATAATTACACTTTTTATATTTTATTTACTACTTTGTGTTACTTCAGAGCCAATAGCAAATAATTCTATCTTTTTACTACTATTTGTAGAAAGCCTTGCTTCTGCAAAATAACCTTTAATACTTTCGTTGTTATGCACTGGTTTTTTAAACATAAAAAATGTTTGATCGTTAACAAAGGCCGGTGCTGTATTACTAGCTATTTCTACAAATTTATCACCTACAGCTGTAATTGGACCTATTTCTATAGGTGAAGCTTGACCGCCAGGTGTTACATAAGAATAATATAACACATCATCTACTTGAACTGAAACATTTACTTTTTCTAAAAAATTTATTCTATCTGCCATAATTTTAACTTAATGTTGCCAATACTACTGCTCTATCTATATCGTAAAAAATATCTGTACTTATGCTAGGAAAAGTTAATATTGTTATACTTCCGTTTATAAAAACATAAGATGAAGAGCCTAGTACTGTTAAATCCATATTATCTCTTACTATTTGATTGTTGTTTACAGTTATAGGTGTACCAGAAGCATGTACAGCTGTGATTAGATTTTTATTACTACTAGTATCTATACTTGATCCAAAAATTCTACTACCTGCAGAAACTCCTCTTATATTGTCTATAGCAATAGAAGTTCCAGTACTACTAGCACTAACTTTAATAGTTCCAAAATTATCAGGAGCAATAGCAACGCCAGAAACATTAACAGGTTTTATATTGAAATTATTAAACTCAAAAACGCCACCTGTTGAATCAGCTATCAACTCAGCCCCATAAGCTCTAAACACAACTGCTTTATTATCAGCCCAACTATGTGCACTTGATAAAGTTACAGTTTTAGTATCTGTATCTATAGCCGTAATAGTTGGAAATGTAAGTACACCTAAACTACCACTAGTTGTTACAGTGCTACTTGTAATACTAACTAAACTCATACCTATAGCTAGATTATCTACGTTTGTTAAAACCATAGCTGTAGCACTACTACCACTACCACTTGTTGTTTTTGATTGTGAAGTAAAAAAATCACTGTCTATAGGCTGTAAACTATCAGCAACCTTGTGAGTACGTCTATCTAAATCTATTTCAAACTTGTAACCAAGAGATAAGCCGTCAGCTGCGTCTGCAAGACCGTAATCTGTAACAGTAATTTGACTTTTTGCTGTTTGATTTGCGCTTCCACTAACACTACCTACATTAACACCTAAACCTTCAAAATTAGCAGCAGCTTGATCTGATGCTGTACTAAATCTTACAGTCACGTCTGCCTCTTGAGTTATGTCTTTTGTTAGTAAAAAAGAATTTTGCCCAGTAGCTTGTGAGTTAAAAAAAGGATCTACTAAAACTAAAAATCTATATTCAGCACCACCTGAAGCAGCTGGTATTTTAACTCTACCTTCAAAAGAACCACTGTCTATAACTATGTTTTGTAAAGTATTTTCAGATGTAAAAGTATTAGTAAAAGTATCTGTTACAAAATTATAAAACTTATTAGGAGAAGAACTATCTTTTATTTGTAAACTAAAAATAGCTCCTTTTTCTCCATTTACTCTATAACGCAAAAACTGTGTTGAGCTTTTTAAAACTTGTTGTTGTAGGCTTATTCCTGTTACTTTTTTCATGTTATATATTTATTTGTATACTATCAGCAATACCTATACCTTGAAAACCAAACGAACTAGTATCTTCATCACTTAAAATAGAACCATTATTAGATATAGCCGCAAAGTATTTATTTTCTTTATTTATAAAATCACCAAGAAGTTGACCGTCATCATTTAAATCAGTATTAATAAAATCACAAATCCAACCTTCTTGACCATCATAGTTTAAAGTGTTAAAATGTTTTACAGTAGTTGGCGAGTTATTAAAAATACTAGTAACATAAGAATTTTGATCACTACCATAAAATTGATTATACGTGTCGTTATCATGCGAATATAATTTACCATTTCTAATAGTAAAGTACGTGTTTACACAACTAACACCAGACTCTTGTATAAAACCTTTAAAACTTACCCAACCTTTAACACTTTCTTTGTAAGAAACAGTAACAGATGATTCTTCATCTTTAAAATCAACTGTAGAATTAAAGTTATCACCACTATCAAAAGTTATGTTGTAATGATCTTTATTAGTATCGTAACTACCAACAATATTGAAATAACTACCTTTTAGTTTATCTCTAAACCAGTCTTTCATACCAGCAGCTGATATAGGTGTTAAACCATCCATTGATAATCTTAACACAGCACCACGTTGTTTATCTGCAAAATAAGCTCTATAAGAAGATGATGCAAAGCTTTCTGGGTTTTTAGATATACCATATTCTCCAACAAAAGGTCTTGATTGACCTAAAACTCTATTAGAAGCTACTAGTTGCGGATTACCATCTGCGTTAAAAATAGCATCTTTATCAGCAAATATTTGTACTATTTTATCTTCACAAAGCGCTATTAAATCACTGTCTCTAGCAAATAATTTTTGTATACTACCATATGTAGGCTCTAACTCTTTAGTTATTTTTTCAGCCATTATAAACTGATTTAAATCGTTTAAGCTAGTATTTTTATTATACAAACCAGAAAATATCAAGCCACTTGTTCTTCTATCTTCTAAATATTGCTGTTGTAAAATTGTAGATGCTTTTACACCGTTTTTAATAAACTGTTGGTTAAAATCATCACGTATTCTATTTGACTCAACACCATTACCAAAACTAAAACAATTAAAATAAGATAAACCCACACTAACAGGTTTTGGTTTTAATTTAATTTTTGTTATATATAATACGTTAGAATAAGTAATACTAATTTCATTTGGATCACCAACATCGTCAGCTAATATTTCTTCTATTTCGTAAGTAATAAAACTATAATCTCTTTTGTGAAAGCTTAACGTTTGACCAGCAAATATTGTTGTTTGTGCAGCGGGATCACTTGGGTTAGGAAATTGTGAAAACAAACCTATTTCTAAAGTAACTATATTCCCATCCCAACTTTTAACTCTATTATCAGAGTAAGATATACCACCAACACCACTTTGTGGTGCTGAGTTTGCAGCAAGTAAACTACAAGAAACTTTATCACCTACAGAAGCTGATAAATAACTGTCACTACTATTGTTTTTATCTAGTTTTAATGGATAAGCTTGAGTGGCTTCGTAATATATGTCTAAATCTAAATCTTCTTTTGGCTCTGTTTCAAAAACAGCTGGATTTTCACTTATTTTTGCATCGTTTTCTGTAACATAAGGTTGTTGAAACTGTATAAAATCAGACTCAACTGTTGTACTTGTTCCGCCTAAAGCTTCAGGATTACTAAGTAAATCTCTAGGATCTTTATCTAAACGTAGTATATAACAAACTCTTCTATTATCTGCAGCACCAAATCTTTTAATCATTTTTTTTAATTGATTAAAAAAAGTGTTTACAGTGGGATTATTAACAGATAACGCACTACTTGCCTCAACGAAATTATGCCAAGCGAAATGAACCGTGTTAGGGTCTTCTTCGTACTTATCGCCTAATGTTTTCCATCTTATTTTTCTATTCCAAGCAGTGTGATTATAAATTCTTTTTACATGAACATCTATTATAGTAAAAACTTCTTGAGATGCATCGTTGTTAAAAGTAAACTTATTACCAGGTACAAGCTGAGAAATAAACTGCTCGTTACTAGCGCTATAATTTCCTAATATATTACTTCCAACTGGATCCCATTGCGTTTTTGTTTTTTCTTCTAAGTTTACACCCGTATTTTTTTGTGGAACATTACAAACCATTCTAGCAAAACCACCCTGAGTGTTGTTATTTTGTATAGCTTGTAAATTTATTTGTGCTTTAAAATCTGAATTATACTTATAGTCTGTTACATTGTCTGCGTTAGTATCATACCAACCACCAGGATGAGTAGCATCAGTTCCTTTTAAATTAACACCGTCATGTAAATCAACACCTACAGTAGAATAAGATAAATGCATGTAAAAACCACTACTATTTTCAGGTCCGTATACTTCTTCTACATATTGTGACGGATTTTGCCCTGTATGTATTTGACTTTTCCAAGCTCTAGGTGCTTTAGGACCAGCTGTGTAATTATTGTAAGTAGCGTTTGCTTGCTCAATACCTTCTAGTCCATTTATAACACCACCATCACTACTGTAAACATTATCGCTACCAGATCCAAAATGTGACCAATATACACCATTAGGAGATTCTCCAAATTGAACAGTTCCACCACCACCTGGTATAGTACCAACTAAATCAGGACCACCTGGAACTGTGTGATTCATTAAAGAACCACTTATAGAAGCATCAAATTGATAATCGTTATTAACGGGAAATATCCAATTGTATTGACCAGAGTTAGCATAACCAGCTTCGTTAAAATTTGGCGACTTGTTAGGTTGGTGAGCGGCAAAATACATTTCATCAATAAACCAATTACTAGTAACAGTATTTCCTCCAAACTTTAACTGTTCTTGCCAGTCTAATTGAGTTGTTGCAGTAACACCATTACTAGCTGGATCAAAATCAATGTTTGAAATAGCGCTTTGTTGATAGTTATTATTTATAATTAGATTCGGATTTGCTGCATTTTGAAAAGTAGAAGTATTTATTCCAGCTCCATAAATTAAACCAGAAGTTATTAAAGCAAAAATTTCTTTTCTTGCATTAAATATTTGGTTTTCTTGAATATCTATTTGTTGTTCTAAATATTGTGCTGTTATTATATTAGATAATATTTTTACAAAAAATCTACCTTGAAACTCTTCGTATTCTCTTTTTATTTCCAACCTTATTGTTGCTCTTAAAGTAGGAGTTAATACACCTACAGAATCTTCAACCCAACCATCTTGTTCTTCAATATCTTTATCAAGTGTTATTTTGTATAAAGGACTAGGACTAGAGTCAACAGTTTCTAAAGATATTATTTCATATCTTTGAGAGTTTATTAATCCATTGTTAAAGTCTTTTTGAAATTTTATACTAATACCTTTACCATCATCAAATAAAGGTTGTAGTTTTTCCGCACCTTCAGAAAGTATAGCTTCTTCACTAATAATTAATTTATTACTATTTGCTCTTGGTTGCAGGCCAGAATCAGGAAATAAACCTGTAGAACCAGTAAGAGTACCATTACCATTAAATGTTCCTAACACTCTATATTTTGATTTTATAAAATCTGGAGCTTCGTTTTTTATGTCTATAACTTTAAACTTATTTTCATCTTCAACTTGAGCATTAGCGTTTATAGATTTTTTAAGTATAATAAAATCATCTTCCTTAAGTTTATTTCTGTCAGACGAAGGAAAAGACAGCCATAAATTACCATCTTCTTCTGCTCTATATATTCTATCTAAAATTAAGTTGTAATATTCAGACGCAGTTTCTTTTACAAATAATTTAAAAAATCTAGCGTCAGTTTCTATAGTTATCACATCATCTACCAACCAGTCACTAGTGCTAGACGCGTTATAATTAGGTCCACGTCTACCATGACCTTTAGTAGCACCACCAGAAGGCGATACAGATCCAGAGTTAACACTTTCTTGATTCCATATTCTAACTGGTCCTTCGTATATTAGCTGACCAGCTCTGTATTGTTTTATATTATGTACCGAAAAATTATCATATTCTTGAGCTAGTAAATTGTTCATATCAGATATTTCAAAAAAGAAATATCTACCGTCTTGATTAGATCCAGAACTGTGTTGTATACCTGTTACCTTTACAGTTTGATAAACGTGTTCTATTGTTGGTATATTATTAGCTACTAACTGAAGAGATCTAGAAGCATTACCTACAAAGTTTAATGTAGGATCGTCGTCAAAAGGTATAGTTACAGAACCAGTATTACCAGAAGTAAAAACAGGTGTTTCTCTTCCATATAAATCTAAAAAACTTATACCTACTTGATATGTTCTTTGGCTTTTTACAGATTGTTTTGCTTTTTTAGGATCTTCGTCAATTTTAGGATAATAATCAAGTCTATCTAAATGCTCTATAGATAAATTGTTATCATATTGATTTAAATTTAAATTTTGAATATAATTACCATATATCAGTCTATTTGCTGTAAAGTCTTGTGATTTTGCTTTTTTAGGTACATTGTCATAAGGACGTAGTAATTGATTTTCAGGTAAAGCAGCATATATTATATCTGTAGTTATAGGAAAATAACCAGTGTCACTGGCAGGCACGGTACTACCACCAAAAAGTGTTATTGTAGTTTGTGAAATACCATCTAAAGTTGTCCAAAATGGATTTGGTGTTCCATCTGTTTTAGTAGGCTTAATAGTATCTAAAGAATATACTGTTGTAGAGTTTTCAGGTTTATATAATAAATCTATTTCAACAACTCCTTCTGGAATATCGTAAGTAACAAAATCTTTTATATTTATTTGACTTATGTTATTTTCCATTGCAGAGTTGTAAGGCTCTCTTGTAGGATGTATGTTAAAATTACCTGTTTCAAAAGCTACTTCTGTAAAAGGGCCAAATGCAGAATATTCACCATCTTGATACTTGTATCTATATGAAAATCTTGGAAAACCTCTTTCAAATAATAATCTTGAAAAATCTTCAACCATATAATCATAGTCAGTAGCAATAGGATTTATAGGTTGATCTACAGATATTACTGAGTAATCTATCTGTGCAAATATTTGTTTTGTCTCAGTGCCACCAAAAGAAGGTACACCACCACCTTCAAAATATATATTGTTTACTTTTAACTTTATTTCAGCACTGTTTGGTAAGCCGCCAACTGTAGAAAGATCACTTAATAATAACACGTGACCAACATTAAAAAATACAGATCCTATTTTATCTCTTACGTCGTAAGGTAATGTACCACTCGGATATACATTACCTACACTGTCTGTGTAGCCAGAAAATCCAGGAGTATTAGCTGGATGTACAACCGTCATAGGTAAAGTAAATTTAATAGGCACACCATTTCCAGGAAAAGTATCTCCAGGCTGCAAAGTACTTAAATTTAAATTTTCTAAAGTTATATTTTCTCCTTTGTAAAAAGCAGCGCTTTTATTAGTTCTTATTATATCTAATACAGGAGGTTTTGTAGGCTTTTGTTTTATAACAGTAATTTGTTCTTTTATTACAGGACCTTTGTTTTCATCAAAAACAAAAAAATCACTATTAACACTAATATCAGTATGATTGTTTTTTCTAAACTGTTCTATGTTTATTTTTTTAGGTTCAGTTATACCGTCTGTAAAAAACAAAAAGTCATCTATTATATTTATACCTGTTATATAGTTGTTAACGCTAAACTCTAAAAAAGTATTGTTTATGTCTACTACTATAGGTGTTGTTAATTGTAAATCAACATTGTATTCTATAATAGCGCTTCTAAGAGCAATACCAGCATTAGGCGCAGCTATTCCATTATCTACTACAAACCAGTATAATCTATTGTTTTTTTCGTCAGATATAGAGCCAATACATATTAACTCTCCAATAACACCAAGTTCATCAAAGTTTGCATCATCTATAAGCTTGTTGCCTGGAACGTTTTGAACACTACCAACGTCTGAATCTTCAGATGTTGAAACTTGTATATTTAAAGCTTCTCTATATTCTCCACTAGGCATTAACCTTTCGTCAAGGTCTAAATTCATACGACCTCGAACAAAACTATTTTTTATTTCCGGCATTTAATTAGTGTTTTATTTGTTTTGATTTACCTCTAAGTACTTGAACTAACTCTTCTAGTTTTAAGTTTGATAATCTTAATTTTGCTTGTCTAATAGCAGCAAATCTTTCTTTCTTGTATCTACGAACTATATATTCAGGTATGTTTAATCTAGTAGACAATATACCGTACACTATGCTTTTATACATAGCTTCTTCAGCAAACTTATGCACTTGCATTTCTCCATCAGTACCTAAACTATCGCTTATATAGTCTAAAACTATAGTACTACCACTTAAATTAGAGCTAAAATTTATTAGTCCTCTTAATTCGTCTATATAAAATGATCCGTTGTCTTGAGCGTGTTGTGGGTCTAAGCCATATCGCCTACCAACATTAGCTTCAAATATATGATCATCATAGTCATAATCGTGTTGTGCGTTTTCTGAAGGCCTATTAGATTTATAATTATTCCAAGTGGTTGAATTAGTATTATTAGTTACAAAACCTATAGTATCGCCGCTTTTAACAGCATGACCATCGGCTATAGGATGCGAAAGCTCTACTGTTGAAGTGCCTACACCTATAACCTTAATAGCGCCATTACCAAAATCAACATCATTATTGTTAACAAAGGCTTTATGATTTATAAACATACCAACCTCAATGTTTTCAACGCTAGCTACGTTAACTACAGTTTTATTTTGAGACTGATCATCAGTGTCTGCCGTAGCTGTTGTCTCTACTAGCGTTTGATTATATAATCTTCTACCATAACCTAAATATTCAAATCTAGTTATTTCTATTTGTTGATTAGTTGTTGCTGTAGCTTCCTTATCAGAAGTACCGTTTTTATTTTCTAATGTAATAGAAGTAATACCTGCGGTTGTTGTTATATTATGTATATAACTAGCATTAGGTATATTTAATCCTTTTACCCTCATACCATGAACTAGTATACCACTGTAATCATCATCTAAAACAACAACATTACTACCGTCAGTTAAAGTAGCAATTGGCTTTATAGCATGATCTCCGTTGTCGTCTTGATAATAGTGAAGTGGATTTGATGTTTTACCTAGAGTAGGATAAATTCTATGTTTTATACCAGAGTTATCTATAAAAGAAATTTTAGTATAATTAACATAATCTTGAGGAAGCTTCATTGTTGATGAAGGCGGTAGCAATATTTCTTGTGATTTTATAGATTTTAAAGTGTCAAAAGATAACTCAGCTAAAGCTCTTTGAGCATGAAAAGCTACATCGGTTTTGTTAGCTTTAGTTATTATTTTATCTTCACCAGTATAAACTATCATAAACTGATTTATCAATTGTTCTAGTGAGACAAATTGATAGTTACCATAATTATTGTCGTTATAATAATTTATGTTTGGAACATTGTCTAATAATCCCATATTTTATTGTTTTTCTTGTTGAATATTTTTTATGTCTTCTCTTGATGCTATAGCTAAAAGCCCAGGATCTTTCATTGCTATTGCTGCTAGTTGTAATATCTTTACAACTAATTTAGTTTCTTCAGATGGATGTAGCTCAAAGTCAACTCCATTACCACCGTAAAGCAAGTTGCCATTAACATTAACGCCGTTCCACTGTACAGTGCTAGGTTTTTTAATATAACTCACAAATAAGTTTGGCAGTGGAAGTTCGTTTGTACCTCTTTTTGTAGGAAACGGTACTACTTTTAAAAAATGACTGTTGTTGTTTTGTAGACCTTCACCGGTATATCTATACCAAACAGGATGTGTTTTTGAAGGTTTTAATATTAGAGAATTATTATACATAACAAAATCTTCTGCCTCTACTTCTGTAGCTCTAACTCTAGTTGTAGAAAGTGGATCAATAAGTTCTTCTGTATCATTTGGGCTGTAATCTACAGAAACTTCTGTTATTCTATATATATAATCATTAAAAGCATCTGTTAAATCATAATTACCAAAATCATCTATTTCTGTAAAATTTTGTGTTGTAGTATAAAAATGAAATACATTTATTTTTTCTCGTATAATATCTACAGAGTCTGCGTGTGTATCAGCACTGCCACCAGGTGCTCGTTTAAATAATTTTAAATCATGAAAATATTGTTCAAAAATATCCATTTGAGCTTGGTTAGCAAACAAATTAAACTTTACTGGAGGTATATAACCTCTTTGCTCTTTGTTAGCTAAAGCTAAAACTCTTTGATATACAGTGTCTACGCTTACCATTTATTTATTTTTTTTATAAGGAAAAACCTTATTTAATATTTGTTTTCTTTTATCGCAACCACATCCACCACCTGTTATTGTATGTACAAATTTCTTAACACCTGTTGCAGTTGTTATTTTTTCTATTGTATCGCCTAAGCCTTTTGATTCCATATTATAATTGTAGTTGTAATCGCCCCGTAGGGCGATCACCTCTACAGTTTGATTATTTTAATCTTTTTTCTATATTTGCATATATTTCCATACCTTCATCAGTTTTAAACCAATGCGCTAAAGCAGTGTATGGGTGCTCGTCAAACGGAACAGTCATTAATTTTCTACCAGTACTACTCCAACTGAAGTTTCTTTGATCTTCTGATAATGTTATAATACCAAGCTCAGTTGCTTTAATACCAAAGTTTCTAAGCTGTACATTATCGTCAGCGGCTAACTCTAAGAACAAAATAGGGTTATTTCGAGCAAATAGTAACAAATCTCTTTTAAGCTCCTTAGAACTCAAATTAGATACGCCAGAGCCGTTCTCTACACGCAAAATTGCTTCTGCCATATCGACATCTAGTTCTCTAGCTAAAACTATTGCGTCCGCTTCTAGTTCTAATCTGTCTACTTGTTTAGCAGCTATTTCAGCAGGTTTGTGTTCAAAGAAAATTTTATCTCTATCAGGATGGTATATTGATAAAAACTTTTGTAAAATTGTTTTTTCTTTTTCTACATATAAAACCCCGTTTCTAAAAATAATATGTGACATTCTTTGGTCTCCTCTCATTTCATCAACAAATGGAGTTGTTTGATTTTCACAATATTTAATTTCTCTTTCGTAGCCTTTTTCTTCATCAAACCAATATAAGTTAGCTGACTTTATTATTCTTGATAAAGGCTTTGATTTTCCTTTTAAATAATAAAATCTATTTTTTACTTCCCACTCAGGTTTTTTTGGTTCAACCTTTTTAGCTTTTGGTGTTTCAACAACTGGTGTTTCAACAACTGGTGCTTCTACCGTTTCTTTTTTTATTTCTTGTTTTTTTGCCATAATATAATATATAATAAAATTAATAAAATAAAGCCGAGGCCGAAGCCTCGACTTTTAATATAAGTGCTTACTGTAATAACATAAAGTTGTTAGCACCTTGAGTAATTAAACATCTCTCAGTTAACATGTGGATTTGCATCGCATCTAAAGCAGATGTAGCAGCACCAACAGAACCAGTAACCCAAGTTTTCATTCTTCGGTCATCAGTTTGTGAAGCTCTATATCTAACATGTAAGAAAGGACGTCTCATGCTTTGTCCAACAGTTTGGTCATAAACTGAAGAAGTACCAGCAGGAATAAACACCCCTCTAACAGCGTTGCTACCAGCTACCTCGTTAATACCACCTCTTGTAGCTAAGTCGTTTAAGTATCTGAAGTCAGACTTATAGAAGTCATAAGAACCTCTTCGGAAACCAGAGAAACCTAAATTAAGTGCCATGTCTTCAGAGTTGTTAAACACACCGTAAGAAGTACCACCTTCTCCATAAGAGTTCATTGAAGCTAACATATCATCTATTGCAAGAGAAGTACCTCTGTTACAGAATAACATGTATTCTTCAATAGCACCTTGCTTATCAAACTCAGCAAGTATTGCGTCAAACTCTGCTAAATCATTAGGAGAAGTAATTCCATTAATACCAGAACTAACATTACCTCTGTTTGTAATAGCAGCAAATAAACCTTCAGTACCTGTTCTAACGTCACCGTCAGCAGCGAAAGCATCTTCAGTTAAATCTTCTGCAGTTACTAAACCAGAAACAGCTCCAGCATCAGCAATACCTCCAGTTTCACCTTCAATCATTGCCATTTCAATGTAGTCAGTAAAACGAGCTCTTGTGTCAGCTTCAGCTTTCAAGTACCACAAGTAACCAGAAGCACCACCTTCAGAAGAAATTTCTACCCAACCAATTCTAGAAGCATCAGAACCTGAAACTTCGTAGTAATCTTTCATAATAATCGGTTTGTTAGTGAAAGATTTAAAAGTTGGATCATTTTTTCTTCTTGAGTTTACAGTTGCTGTAGCAGTAGCTATATCAGTATCTAAAGAATAAGCAACTCCTTTTTGAAACTCAGAACCATAAACTAGTATTCTTAAAGTACCAGCAGTAGTATCAGTAATACCAGCAGTATTTAAAGAAGCTGTACCATAAGGAGCTACCGCAATAGTTGCGCTTGCTGCAGGAGCATCTACAACTAAAGCTTTTACAACGCCTTGTGAGTTAGCCACAATAACTGTATCGTTAACTCTAATACCGTGAGTATCAGTTAAAGCGTTACCGTCAATATCAGCTGTAATGTTTATAGTACCACCAGCAACAACGTCACCACCTGTAGCGTTTGCTAGTGTACCTCTATAAGATAAATGTAATCTACCTTGTTCAGACCATACTACTTGATCAGCAGTCATAGCCTCTTCTGCACCAACTTGAGAAAGGAAACCAGAAATTGTTCTAGGTCCGAAAACCTCAGCTTCTTTTTCCATTAAGTCCGGCACATATTGTTGCGCCCAACCTTGATCTGCAGTTGACGCAAGATCTAAATAGTTTGTTGATAACGCTTGCTGTTGTGAAGCAGGCGTACTATTCAACAAACTTCCATTTGTAATTGCCATAATTTTGTAATTTTAATTTGTTATTTTTTGTTTTTAATTTTAAATTTAAAGTCATTAGAATTATCACCTAAAACTCTTACTTTTATACCGCCAGTATTAATTTGACCACTAAACTCTTGTCTTGGATCCATACTAACATTTTTAGATTTAGCAATGCTTTCTTTTAAAGCATCAGCTTTACCTTGCTCGTAAAAGTGTTTTGCAATAGCATCAGCATTCATAGCTGTATATAAAGATTTATGATAACCCGCAGCGTTTTCCATTTCATTATTTTTATTCAAGAACTTCTTGACAAAATTGTTAATGTCACTTTGTGTTTCTTTAACAGAACTAGTATCTTTTACATTATACCTAAATCTTTTGTCTCCAACGTTGTATTCAAAACCTTTGAAATCTTTGTTAAACAATTGATTAGTTTTATTTAAAAAAGTACGAGTTTGTTTTTTAGCTACTTCTTGCTGTTCTTTTGACTCTTTGTTGTACCTGTTGAAAAAGTCAATGGCTTTTTGTTGGTCATTTGTCAACTTATTACCATATTGTATTTCTTCATAGTACTTGGTTTTTGCACCTTCTAAGTGCGACTTTGCTTGAGCAACTTGCTCTTTCAAAGCTAGTTTTTTTCTTTTTATATCTATTTCTTCATCCACTTCTTGATCAAACGAAAAAGCGTCTTCCATCATAAAGTCTATTTCTTCTGAGTTAAGGTGTGGTTTTGTTTGTTTGTAATATTCTTTTAATAAAGATAAATTATCTAGTTTAGAATAATCTTGATTTAACTTAACATAGTCTTCTAAGCTACCACCAGTTTCGTTCATAAACTCTACTAGTTTTTCTATGTTTTCCGGAAGTGGTTTACCAGTTTCTTCAGCTTTAGCTACAGCTTCTTCTACTTCTTCAACAAGTTCTTCAACTTGCTCTTTTGTATTTTCATCTACTTTTATTTCTTCAACAACGGGTGTTTCTTCATTTTGAATCTCGTTGGTGCTTTCTCCGGTAGGTTCTTCATTTTTTGTTTCGACGTTTTCTTCGAGTACTTTTTCGCTAGCTTTGGATTCGTCGCGTACAGGAACCTCATTTGTGCTTTGCTCTGGAACGGCATCTGTATCTGTTTTTTTAGTTAAATCTACTTTTGTGATATTATCATCACTTTGTTTTTTGTTTTTACTAAGATCTACCTTAGTAACATTTTCTGTTGCTTTTTTCTTTTTTGCCATAATATAATATAATAATAATTAATAATTTTACCTAGGTCCAAACTGAGATAGATCACCTAGCGCTTCACCTCCTAATATATCATTACCTGATGATTCAAACTTTTTAGCTGGTTGATTACCTTTTCTTTGTTCTATAAGTTCAGACTGTTGACTAGCTTGTATTCTAGTTCTTTCATCTTTACGATCTTCTTTTTCTTTTTCTCTTGTTTTTAAATTTTCAGTTTCAAGACCTTTTAGTCTCATATTAAATTCAAACTCTAAAGCCATTAGTTGTTGTTTAGCTTGTATTTCTTGCTGCATTTTTTGCAACTCTAACTGAGCTTTTAGTTGTTCTAGTTGTGCGTCAGACTGAGCTAGTGCTTGTCTTTTTTGCACTTCCATTTGTGCAGCTGCTTGTTGTTGCTGTGCGTTGGCTTGAGCTTGAGCTTGTATGTTTTGTTGCTTCATTAACTGATCTTGTTCCATCTTTCTACTTCTACGTATTTTTAAAACTTGATTAGCTAGTTTAACATTGTTTATTTCTCTTACGTCTATAGCATCTTCTAAGTCTATAGTTTGTTGTTGTAGAGACATTTGTATATTGTTTTCAAGCATTGCTTTTTGCTCTTCGTCCGGCATTAACTCTAAAAATATACCAAAGTCATACAAGTGTAACTCAGACATTTCATCAAGAGTAGAAACGTTGTGAACACCTATGCTTTGTATAAACGCATCTCTTGTTGGTGAATATTCTATAATATCAGATATTCTAAGTGATAACTGCTCTGCTACTTCCGCTGTTAAAAATAAACCAGAATCTAATATGTGTCTTGTAGCTGTATTACTATTAGCAGCTGCTATTTTTTGTATACCAACTAAAGCTCTGTCATCTGGCATACTACCATCTCTAGCTTCATTTAATCCGGTAACATCTCTTATCATTTGTAAGTAGTAATTATAATTACCTATAAGAGCTTGCATTTTATTACCACCGCTACCACTAGTTATTTCTTGTATTGGCACTTTACCAGGGTTCATATCACCATCTTGTGTGAAAGATCTACCAATAACACTACCAGTTTGAAAGAACATGTTTAAAGCTTCTTGTGGGTTGTAGTTAGTACCATTACCTAAATCTACTTCAGCAAGTCCGTCTGCATCTAAATAAACACCATCAGGTATCATACGCGACATCACTTGCTGTAGTTTTAAATGTGTAAGCTGAATCATATCAGCAAACCCAGTAATTCTTTTAACTAAAGAATCTATATTTCCTTTATACATACGTGGAGCTACTATACTATAATTCATTTTAACTTTAGTATAATCGCTTTTAGGCCTCATCATATTTTTAGCCATTTCCCATTGTAACAACCTATTTGTACCAACAACCATAGCACCTTCATACAAAACTTCTATAACTCTGTCTAGTCTTGAAAAATCACCTTCCATACCTTCTGGCGGATTAAATTGGTCGTCTTTTTCTATAGCCTTGTTACCACCACTATTTGTTTCTTTTATTTTATATACTTCGTTCATATAAGTTTTATAATTAAAATATAAAACTTGTACTTTGTTGTTATCAAACTCATCATAACTACTAGCGTTTTTATAAGAGTTATTAGTATATAAAGATCTTGATTTTATTATTTCTTCTAAATCTGATTGTTCTAAATGTGGAAACTGTTTTGCTAGCTCGTTAATTGGTATTGTTTTTACTTCACCTACATAATATATATCTTCAAAATAAGGTGATTCAGTGTAAGAATAAACTAAATCAGCTGGATCAACATATTCTATAGTTGCTCCTTGAGATGTATTAAAGTCAGTTTTAACAGCACCAATGCCTAGCACAGTTATATCTCTATAAAATCTTTTCTTAATTAAATCATACCTGTTACCATCCATTAAAACATTTATAGCTTGTTCTTCTGCTATTTCTACAGCTTGCTTGTAAGTTAGCTGCATATGTAGTTCTAATTCTTCTTGTGTTTCTGGTAATTCTTCAGGATCGTTTTGATAAAGATTTATATCAAACTTTTCTTGAACAAAGTCGTTCATTTCTCTTGTATTCATGTCGTCTATAATAGACTGCATGTACTTAGTTCTTTTTTCAACTCCATAAGGATCTTGAGAGTATGCTTTTATGTTGTAAGCTCTATCTGATATACCGTTAACAACTATATCTACAAACTTAGGTATTATAGGTACCGGTGTCCAATCAAGGTTTAAGTAGCTTAAGTCACCATTAATAGAAAGCTCGTCTTTGTACTTTTGTACTGATTGGTTACCTTCAGCATATAATCTTAATCTATGAAAATCATTGTAATGTTTGTGGTATCGATTAATTCCTTGATCTTTATTAAACCACTCGTGTTCTATAGCTTTAGCAACTTTTAATCCATAGTCATAGCTAATTTTCTCTGCATCACTTACAACTTGACTCGGGAAATAATTGTTAATATACTCTGCCATCTGTTATTTTATTATTTTAGATGTATTACCAGTATTAGTATACTTA
>Ga0209645_1000622_pt1 | contig 18175 bp, 22 predicted proteins | sample ETNvirenome_6_30_FD_184070 | JGI IMG/M metagenome (GOLD analysis project Ga0209645, IMG submission 184070) | Marine viral communities from the Pacific Ocean - ETNP_6_30 (SPAdes) (version 2) | ecosystem: Environmental > Aquatic > Marine > Oceanic | place: Pacific Ocean | collected 2013-06-19
TAGTTTTGGTAATATATTAGAGAATGCAACTAATATGGATACAGAGAGACCTAAAAAGTTATATGAAACATATCAAAATTTTGTAGATGCTTATATATATGGTACTGATCTAAATTCTAAAGATCTCAAATTAGGAACCAGAACTAGTGCTGTTAAATCTGTTTTAGGTTTAAAGAACTTACATTCGGTTGCTCAATTAGGTTTAAAAACTCCTGTTGCTATAGGAGCTTTTGCTGCTGGTATGTTTGGATTAGAGTATGAAGCCTCTAAAGGAACGTTTATAACTAGAAAAAACTTAAGAAAGGCCCAATTAGCTTTAATGAAAGCAGATCCTAAAATGAGAGCCTTAGCAGAACATTTAGACTACTATCAAAGAGATGATGCTCAAGTAAGAGCAGATAGACTCTCAGCACAATATGTAACAAGGCACATGACTAATGATAAATGGTTTGCTTTCTTATCTACCGCGGACCGGGGAATTGACGCTATAACGTTATATGCAACTGCATTAAATTTTGGTGTAAATGAAGATGGAATGGTAACAAGATTAGATAGATTACCTGAAGGGTCAAAGAATATTGTAGAATTAATGGAAATAGAACAAAATCCATTATGGGAAGGAACAACAACTAATGTAGCAAATAAAGCTGTAGATAGATATAAAGTTAAAATTGAAGGATTATCAGAAGATGGAGAATTAAAAATGAGGACTATTGGAAGAGCATTATCTGGTAACATAAAAGGATATATGTCCTCAGAAGATAGAGCAATGTATGATCAAAACTTCTTTTTAAAATTAATGATGCATTACAAATCTTGGTTACCTGGAGTGGCAATGGCTAGATTTGGTAAACAAAGATATAGTAATATATTAGAAACATTTGATGAAGGTACTTGGGTGAGTTACTTTAGTAATACTCAAATGTCAATATTTAATAGTCCTGTTGAAGCTTTAGATACAGAGGTTCATGCAATGAATGTCTTAAAAACTGTATTTTTAGATGCTGCTAGCGCAATAACTGATGCAATAACATTTGGAGTTTTTAATCTAAATGAAGTAAAAGAAGATTTAGCTAGAGCTAGGTTTGATATGTGGGCTGCTAATAATGCTAATAATCCTCAATTTTCAGAGAAACTAAAAGATGAAGCCGCTCGAGAAGAGTTATTTAAAGAATATCTAATAATGAAAAGGGGTAATATAAGGGCCTTTTTAATGGAGCTTAGATCTGTTATAGCTTTATTTGCGCTATTAATGTCTATTTCAGGAGATGATGATGAAGATGGAAAAATGGATATAAGACAAACGTATGCGGGAAGAAAACTACACAATATATTAAACAGAGTATATAGAGAAACAGCTGTATTTATGAATCCGGGTGAATTTCTTGAATCTGGTAGAGCAACAGGTATACCTATGCTTAATTTAGTAAATCAAGGCGTTAAACTTGTAGAGAATACTATAGATGAAACTGGTGATTTATTAAGTGGAGAAGCTCCATATGATAATAAAGATAGAGCGGAAAGATTCTATTATACATTTAAGTTAACTCCTGGTTTAAATGCATTAAGTAAAGGGATAGAAATGTTCCCACAACAAAAATACGAAAGATACTAAAATGAAAAAGGGGAACCGTTAGGCTCCCCTTTAATTTTTATGATGGCCATATTATAACCATCACATTGACATTTTTAACAAAAGAAGATAACCAATTAAGTCATCAACCGTATCTTCTGTTTTATCATTTATACCTCTATTACTAATTCTGGCTAATTTATCATCTATTCTAGCACATATAGCTTCAGTAGAATTAAGTTTACTAAATATATTCGTAGGATTAAGCGCAGTATTACCATACGCTTCATTTTTTTCTTTTAATAAAGTAGTAATTTTTTCTACTATCTGATCTAAATGAGTCCCAAAAGGAATTTTAGAAGGGTCTTGATTTCTATCAATTTCCCAATAAAATTTATTATGAGTTTCATTTATTGAATAAGGGGTATCAAATTCTAACCCTTCTGGTACAGACATTGTTACTGTATCTTTTTTCTTTTTCTTTGTCATAAGTAATAATCTAAATTTAACGTTTCTTTTTCTATATCTATAATGCTAAGAAGTTCTGAATTCTCAGGTATTTCCGCATTTAATTTGGTTTCCAATTCTTTTTTTCTTTCTTCAGATTTAAATAAAATTTTAGATAGACTAGAGTCTACTCCCATTCCGTGGAATTCTAAAATCTTAAGTTTAAAATCATCATCTAATTTAGAGTATTTGCCTTCTTTAAAATATTTAAAATTTAAGTTATGATAATCTGGAACACCAAACATGTAAACTGTATGTTGTGGGTCCGCATCAAAAGCTCTTATAAAAGTTCTAAATTTTCTTAAAGCTAAATCAAACTTTGCAAATAAAGGGTCAGATGACCATCTGTATAAAAGAATAATAGAGTCTTCTAGTTCAGAATAATTTATAAATGCATTTATCAAATTAGATTCATAAAGAAATAAGTGTCTGTTTCCACTTAACATAGGTAAAACAAAAATAGATGATTTAGTTCTTTCTGCAGTCTTTAGATGATATACTAAAGCATTGCCGTCTTTTATTTTTTCTATTATGTTTATCTTATAAGGTTCTCCTTTAATCTTAAGTTTATCTCCTACAGAAATAAAAGAGTTATTTGGCATAGCCAATGACACAATTGTATTCTCGTCGTACTGAGGATTTATACTAAGAGTTCCTCCACTTATTATAAAATATAAGGGAGCAACAGGATTAAATATGACTTCTTTACATTTCACACCCATTCCTCCTCTTTTTCTGTTTTAACATCATAAGTTATTAATTGCTCGAGCTCTATACCTACTTCTCTTAAGACATCACTTTTGTCTTTTAGTATATAAACAAGCTTAAAGGTTTCAGCAAATTTACTAATTCCTGCAGCATATCCAAATTTTTCTATGTATTTGTTCAATACAAACATAGGCATTTCTTCTCTTCCTATATCCTTTAACCATGTTTCTGCAGTTTTTGGTCCTACTTTTGGTATACCTTGAATGCCATCTGTACTGTCACCCATAAGCATTTGTTTCCATAAAAATCTTATAGATTCTACTTCATCTACCATTATAGATTCTGCTTTTCCATAGTTATAATGTAATCCACGATTTTGATATAATACATCTTTATCTGGACTACAAATTACTGTGGTCCCAAATGGATCAGTGTGAAATATAGATACTAAATCATCTGCTTCTAATTCAGGAATAGATGTAAAATTCCATTCTTGTCTTAAGTACTCTTTTATTGCTGGAAATATAATAGGTTTATCGCCGTGTTTTCTATTTCCTTTATAAGGCTTAGTCTTAGCCGCTTCATATCTAAAACATCTCCCAGCAGTTAAAAATCCCGCATACTTTGTAGCATTTGTTTTTTCAAATATTTGATGTAATCTACCATCCAAACTTATTAATGCCTCTTCTAGGGTGGGCTTACCCATTTCATAATAGATTAAACTATCTCCATCTATTAATGCTGTTATGTCTTTCATATTTTAATTTTTATTAGGTTAAACATATTAGGGGAGGAATTGTAATCCTTCACAAAGTATAACAGCTAGTTATTAATTAAATTACTAACCTCCCCTTCTATGCATCAATTAAACACGAATTGTACACAAACAACTCTTCTCAGTTATTTCATGTACTTTCTATATTCGGGTTTAACTTGAACTTTAAATGTATACAATTCCCTATTATGGATTTGTATTTCTTGTCTGCATAATACCTCGAGGGCTCTAAAACATCTTGAATCTAACATTTCTTTTTTTTCAAAATATTTAATAGCTCCTTCAGCATTACACTGAGATAATGTATATATATCATGTTTGTCCATCCAATATTGAACATCTTTATTTCTAGAATAATCATATGATTTTCTATGTAATAAATCAGCATATTTATACAATAAATAAGGCTCTCCTGTAGGATCAATAGTAGGAATAATTTTACCTGCCATTGCTTTTTCTTCCTCAGTAGCCTGATAACTATCTACCATTTTTTTAATATCCTCCATTAACTCTTCAGTCATTGGTATTCTATTAGCTGATTGGTTTAAAATAGTATCTGTTTCAATAACTTCTAGCAGCCCTTCTTCAATTAAGCTAGCTAAAGCTAAAGACATTTTACTAAAACAATAACTATCATAAGGAGCACTATCGTATTTCATGCCCCATTGACTTTGATCTCCTAGAGATCTTTTGTCTAATATAACATCATTACCGGTATCTTTATGATAATCCTCGACTACTGTTCTATGATCGTTAGAAAAATATCCATTAGTCATTTTAAACATAAGTTTAGTTTGAGGAATATTTTCTATACTTTGATACATATCATAAAAATTAGTATGAGGTATAATAAAATCAGCTTTTTCATAATCATTAGTAATACTAATCTTATGCTCTTTAAGCGCTGCTTTTAATCTATCAGTCGATACATTATGCATAGGTAAAACAAAAGCTTTTTTAACTTGGGTTAAATCAGAAGTTGTTTCTGTAGTTAAAATAGTTTTTATTTTATTATATTGAGATTGTGACTCTGATAAATATACATCTTCTATATTTAAATTATTCATCATTAAACCAACTGTTACAATCTCTGTAAATCCCAAATCTTCTATCAGCTCGAGACTTACTTCACTGTGGTGTATATTTTTACTTGCCATAATTATTTAATTGTCATTTTAATAATAGCTGGATTCATCATCATTTGATTAAACTTTTGCTTATTTCCAGTGTATATAGTACGAACTACTAAATATTTTAAGTCATTAGTAAAATAGTCTTTTGTACACAGCTTAACAAGACGCTCTTGCATTTTTGGGTTTACAGTATCCGTTTTTGAGTATGCAACAGAGAAATTAGCTATTCTTGTAGCTAAAAGACTAGCTATATCAGCTCTGTAATTATCACCAGATCCTATACACTCTCTTAACTGAGGTAATACAACCTCTTCTTTACCAAGAACTATTTCCTTTGGTGTAACTAGTTTATCAAGTTTGTTATTAATAAACGTTGTAAACATAGATGCAAATTCATTTCCCACGGACCCTTCACCAATCATTTGTATTAATGGCAGCTGATTCTCAAAAGTCTTAATACTCGAGATACTATTAAAGAATGTTGAGATAGAACGCGCATTAGTTTCTTGTGTAACTAGTTCAGGATGCATAAGTAAGAAATTAATACATCTAGTGTCAATCTCATTTTCTTCTGCCCATCTAGCCCATACATCTATATCAAACTTTAAGTTTGCTGTAATGTAACGAGTTTTTTGCGCGGTATCAACAGAGTTTACCATATAGTCACCATTGTCTGGATTAGCAGTTAATATAATATGCCAATCTTTAGGTAGGGACCATGAAATATACTGTTGCCTATCTACTAGCTCCATACATGCTTGAATAAATCTTACATCTGCACGGTTCCAGTCATCAAGGAGTAATACACCACCGGCTTTCTTATCCGCGATCCATTCTGGTGACGAATAAGACATTCTACTTTTACCAGTAGTTTGAAATCCTAATTTAGAGTGATCGTTAACTGCTACTTCATCTACCCATTTACCTATCTTTTTACCTTCTTTAGTAGTCCACATTTGGAACTGTTTGATAGGAAATCCAACTAAATCGCCTAATTCCTCGATCTGTGCTAAGTTTAACTTAACAAAATCTAGGCCGTGCTCTTTAGTCATATCCATAATACTAGTAGTTTTACCAATACCAGATTCACCTACTACCTCTATAGCAACAGGATTTTTACCTTCACTCTGTAAGTGGCGGTTGTTTGTAATGATGTGCCCTACAAAATCTTGTAGTTCATCAATATTTAAATTTACTTCATTCATAATTTTTGTGTTTAATTAATTTAATTGTATTTTTATTCCAGGTAAGTCTTCGTTAATTCTAGACATACTACTGTGTACCCATAACGCATTCTTAGGGCAATTTTCAGGACTAGGCGCTTCACCATCAGTGAGACATATAAATCCTGAATATTTAGTTTTAGGGTCATTATAATGATCTACTACAGGCTGAAAGAATGTTCCACCTCTACCTTTAATTTCCCAATCTTGTTTAGGATTGAATTCTTCCACACTAGTAAGTTCTGTATCAAATTGTGCAACAGTAATTTGATTACCAGTTTTATACATGTGACATATTTCATTCATAAACTCTTTAAGTTCATCAGTAGAAACTGACCCAGATGTATCTACACCTACGAGCACGTGATTTTTACGCTTTATCTTAAGGCCCGGGTTACCAGCATAACGTTTATTAAATTTACGTCTAAGCTTTTTAGTATAAACTTTAGAGGAGTTATTAATAAACCTTTTAAGAAAAGCTTTCCAATTGAATTTAGGAGGCTCCGTAGTAAATAGTTTTTCAATAATTTCCGCTAATTCCCCCGGTATAGTGCCATGCTTCTTTTTAATCTCTTCAGCTGTAGTTTTCATCTGATGCTCATATTGTTTTTGAACTAGTTTCTTTTCCGCCTCGGGTAGATTTGTAACCTCTTCCCATTCCTTATGGCAATATCTACTATTACCATCCATTTGATCTAATAAAGCTTGTAATTCTGAATTATTACTATTACCATTTTGATCCATGGTTTGCTCTAACAGTTTATAGTACTTTTCTGTACCTGCTTTTCTTGGTAAAAATATACCAGGGAAAGACTCTCTTGTTAAGCCACCTGGCGGGAGCATGTTGTCATCAATATATTGGTTAATTTCTATATCCGCCGCAATATTAAATAACTTTTTATTAGAGTATTTATCTGCTAATATAATATGCCCAAAAGCTATATGCAATAGCTCATGTTTTAGCAATCCTTGTTGATGAAGTTCTTTTAATTCTCCAAAGAAGTCTGGATTTATAACTAGTCTCATCCCAATGCCGTGTTTTCCTACACCTGCAGTAGCACAGTTCTTAGTAAACTCTTTTTGGAGCCCAATAAGAAATATGCCATAAAAAGGCTCTGAAAATATTAATGTTTTTGATATTCTAGAGAGTTGATCTTGAATTGTTCTCATAGTCCCATATCTCTACGTTCATCATCTCGAGCTTCTGCTAAAGCATCAAGCATTTGTTGATGATATTCATAATCTTCGATAGGTTCTGTAAATATTTCTGAGCAATTTTTAGCTTCACATTTATATACATCATAACCTTCGTCATCTGTAATTTCACTGTATTCTGCCCCACAGCAAGGGCTTACCATATATACCATAGTTTAGTGTTTAATTGATTAATAAAAAAGGAAAGAGGGGATAAACTTGGCATTCATCTAAGAGTCGTGACGTACTCTAAGTATACCTGTCTATTGCCCCTCTAACCTATAGTTGTGTAATAAGTTCAATAACTTCATCTACTTGCTTTTTATTTCTTGGCATAAAAAGTACATATTGATGATTATTGTCTTTGAGGTGTTTTTTAAATAGTTTCCATCTTAAAGGAAATGATTCATTAGCATAACCTTTGGTTTCTATAATCCATTTACCTTTTGGATCTACAAAATCCGGAGTATAAGTAATTGGCCTTATTTTACTCCCTTTATTATAAAGTTTCTTAGCGGTACCTTCATAGCATGCTTGAGGGTACACTAAAGCTTCAAATATAGTAAAAGTTGTCTTTTCATATTCTACAAGTACTTTAACTTCTTTCAATTTTTTATAACAATATAATTCTAAATTAGATTGAAAATTGTGCCCATCATAAGTACTTTTTTTAGCATTTTTTACTTTCTTACGTCCCGGTTTACTTCTAGCTTTCCTCTTCCACACCATAATTCATAACATTTGTCTGAAGGTATCCTTCTAACCCTCTATTCTTACTCCATATAAAAGCTTGTCCACATCTAAGCGTTCCTACATATCCTTGAGTTTTATGCCAATTATCATTAGCACAAATGGATGGTATAAATCTAACTTTAGTTCCCATATATTCATTAAGCATTTCTTTATGTTTATGTCCACAATGAATTTCTCTTACTTTTGCTCGACTCCACATTTCAGGTTGCTCTGTAGCAATTAATAATGGTAACTCTGCAGATTTTTCTTTATCTCCGTGTGTAAACATAATCATATTAATTCCATATTCATAATATTTACGAGAATCTAATCCGTTATCTATTGTAATGTTTTTATTGTTATGATACAAAGCATCTAAAACTTCTCCCACATAAAACATGCGTTCAAAGTCATGATTACCTTGTACTACAACAACATCTACTGGTGCAAATTGTGCTAAATATTCTATAGCTTTAGTAACTAAATGCCAATAACCTCTAAAAGATTGACGCCATCGCATACTATCTTGTTGAGGTGTACCTTTAGTTGTAGCTCTACTCATACCTTCTGAATTTAAACCATCATTACCAACCGGTAATAAAAATCTATCTATTTCAAGACCATCTGCTTTTCTATGCAAATCTATAATAGCTTGCATATAATGTTCCTCTATAGCTTCTGGTCCTTCATCAGTAATTTTACCATAATGTATATCTGGTAATGATATTTCATAAAGTACTGGATCTTTTGGTTTAGTATATTTAATCTTTTTTACTTTAGCGGATCTTGTACGTATATAATCTAATAACTCTTCTTTAACTTGAGGCTGTTCATGCCATTGATTATGTGTTACTATACTATAACGTTGTTCACCGTTAAAATTCTGCCAAAATTTAACAGACTTTACATCTGCCATTGTTAAACCGTTATCTAATAAGTGTTTTGTGAAAGCTTGGCTTTGGCTAAGTTCATGGCCATTATCATTATTCATTCTTTCTTGTACCCACTCTTCAGAAGTTACTAGTTTTTTACAATCTTTAATAATTGCTGAATCTACTTCCCATTTTTTTGCTAAAAATTCAACTCCTTTTTTTAAATATCCTTTCCGTGTTCTTAATTTTTCAATAATTTCATCTCTTGTCATTCTAATATAATTTTAAGTTCATTAAAACTGTTTTCCTTAGATATTAAATCAGATGGATCTTTTGATTCAAATCCTCTAGGTAAACAGATGTTATTAAAACCATATAAGTCGCAGATTTTCTTAGCCATTGTTTGGCCAGGATTATCTTCTTTATTAAAATCGTTATCGTATAAAATTTCTATTGTTTTGAATCTTTTTTTAAGCTCACTTATTAAACTCTTTTCAGGTATTTGCATTTCACTTTGCATAGCTATAGCATTATAGCCGGCAGCATGTAAACACATAACATCTTTGAGTGATGAAGTAATGATAAGTCTTTCCCCAGTTTTTGGGAGTTGGTTGAAGCCTTGTACATCTAACTTTGTTGTATTGCTTAACCACTTATTTTTATCTTCATAAGGAGAATAGATTTTATATCGATTTTTAAACCTAAAGGCGTAAGTAATTGATTTACAAGTAAATCTATTATTATTCACCCAAAAATGACTTATAGGTTCTACTGCAAACTTAATTAGTATTTTCTTACTAACCAAGTATTTAGACCAAAATTTCGCATCTTCTTTATTCCAAGGTCGGCTTTTCTTTCTTATAAGTACTGGTTTTTTATCAAATTTTGGTACTTTATTTTGTCTATAAGCCATAATACCCATAGTAAATTGTTTTCCAGCCTTATTAGGAGCTAACCCTAAATTGAAGTCACAGTCTATTATTCGCAGAGCATCTATGAAAGTGCAATTATATTTATATTTAACATAATTAAAACAATCAAAAACATGTTCAGAATTTCCAAAATCTTTATATAATAATTTACCATTGTATGGAGTTATATAAACAGTAGGAGAGTTGTCTTGTCTAAGATCGCTATTAAATTTTTTACCTAGCGTCTTAAAAGTTGGACAATAATACACAAAAATGTCATACTCAGTAATTTTACTAAGTATGACATCAGTGTGTAAATGATCATTGCTATCTCTGCTTTTTATAGCCATTAGAATGGAAGGTCTTCTTCGGCTGAGCCATTTGTAGCCACACTTTCTGTTGTCCAATCTTCATTTTCCCCAATAGTATCTGGAGTAACTAAAGTAGCTGTTGCAACATGTGTTCCCCATTTAAGATCCGCATTAAAGTCTGCATTAAATGATCCATAGTCATCATTAAGCGCTTTAATAAATAAATCGTCACGCTGAGGTTTTACTCTTCCAAAATATTTAGTATATACTTGTTGATATTTATCATCTTTAACTCCAATAAGCACTCTAACTTGATTTGTTTTTAAACTTTCTACTAAAGCTTTAATTTCTGCTAAATCTCCATTAGCAATATTTGACATAGTATCAAAATAAACTTCATCTCCTGATGCTACATTAGCCCAAGCTTTAACAAAATTAATAAGAGTTTCTTCCCCGGTAAAAGCTTTTCTTTGTCCTTCTGATTTCCACCACTCATATGTAGGCGAGTCTTCAGACCATGTTGATTGTCCAATATTATTCATCCATTGGAATTTACCATTTTGAGATACTTTAGGTTTATTTTGCATTAATATTTCTAATTTAAAATTACCGTCAGCATTACTTAGCCAGAATACAACTTTATTGTATGATTCTCCACTAAATTCTACTGAGTAATTAGGTTCTTGTTTAACATTAATATCCATTGCATGTAATTCTGCCATTGTTGGATTTACTGCTTTAACAGTAACGTTTGTTAAACCTGAGAAAGTTTTAATTCCTCCTACTACTTCTTCTGTGCTTGCATTACTTTGTATTGCCATAATTTTATTGATTTTTTAATTTATAATTCGAACGTATTATCGTCCATTTCTATTTCGTCTTCATTTGTATCAGATGCAGCTTTCAATAAAGTTTCTTCTGGAGTTTCATATTCCGTAGGACTCAATATATCTAATACAGCTGCTTCTGTATCTTTTAACTCAGTTTTAACTTGTTCAACTGTCTCAATAGCATCGTCTATAGCTTGCTCTAAAGTTACTTGATTAGGATCAGGCTCTTCTCTATCTATAACAGTACCAGTTTCTTTTATTCTATCTTCTGTTATATCATCTACAAAACTAAAAGATAAAGCTTTTTTTCTACTAGGTCTTCTACCTTTAAGAAATGGATGTTTAAACATTTCATCTACTTCCCAAGGTTTAATGCTATATTTAATAGCCATCTCTGCTTTGCTAATTCCATCTTTAAGATCTTGATCTATCATGGAAACAGTAATTTGTTCCGGTGTTTCTCCGGCTTCTACATTTGTTCGTGTGTTAATCATTTTTTTAATTTTAATCTATGAATATTTCTGACCATTTCATAGGGATGGTCTTGCCCTTTAAGTGTCCACATCTAGATCCAGCAGTTATATCATCGAGAGAATCAAAAGAAACCATAGTCTCATTTCCGTCGCGGTAAATATAACCAACTGCATCCGCATTAGCACAAGTAATTTGCTTAATTTTACCGGTTAAATCAAGGTCCTTAACAGCAACCTCTTTACCTTTCTTTTCAAGCATTTTATCTTTTAAATGTCCAACTAAAATAATATGATCCGCTAGTTTATTCAATTTATCTATCCATTCTTTATAAGCCATCCTTAAATAAAGATAACCTGCGCCATTAGGCAGTGATAGTACTGATGCACCAGGGTTTTTAGTATCAAAGTTTTTACCCATAGGAGTTCTCATATAAATTTGTTTAGCATATCCTTCACACCATTCTTCTAATTTAGATATAGTGTCAATAGCTATATATTTATATGGGCGTCCTTCTTTCATAATTGCTGAACCAATAACTTGTAAATCTTTCAGACTATGCGCTTTAACTTTTAAAGCATCAATCATATCTGAACCATCTTCCAAATCAATAATTAAACAATCATCTAACTGTGATAATACTGTAGTCTTACCTATCTTAGGTGGACCATATATTATCATATTCTTAGGCGATTTACGGCTCGCCTTTACCTTTGTTTTTGGTAATTCCATAATTTCCATATTATTATTTTTTAGTTTTTAATTTAGATCTTAGCGTATTTCTTCTAGACAACAATTGTGAAACTTTATCTTCATCATTTTTGAAGCGTTTCATCCTTTTATCTATTTGATTTATTTCGTTTAAGACTGCTAATTTGATCTTGTTCCTCCCGTTTCTTTTGCTCATAATTATTTATATTTTTAATTAATTTTTCATTTTGAGTTAATTCCCTTTTGAATATCTTAAGTATTCTAGATTTCATTATTTCTCTAAACATTATTTTGCTCTTTCGTTAATAGTAAATGTTGACATCTCCGCTTCATATGGTATCATACCTAATAAACCATCTCTATTCTTTTCTACATGTACTGCTAATAGTTTAATTGGATCAGCTCCACAATATAAATCTGTAATACCATACAAATCATGAGGTCTTTGTAACATCATAACAACATGCGCATCTTGACCAATAGAGTCACCGCCAAACAAATCTGTTAGCAATGGTTGATATTGTGCTTTAGCACGATGTTCTTGTTCTATGTTACGATTTAACTGAGATAATAATATGTTTATAGTTCCCATTTTAGCTTGGAGCCACATACATCCTTTAGATACTTCGTTAAGTTTTTGTAACTCATGTTCTTTTTCACTTAAGATCAGTCTAGAGTGATCAAAAACATTAACAATAGTATGGTCAGGTTTCTTATTTGTTATTTCAACATTAGCATTTTTAACAAATTCCATATCTCTAGGAATATTATTAAAATATATTGGATAGTGAGCATATTTTAACACTTCTTTTTTAAATGCTTCATATGCTTCTCTTTCCAATTTACGTTCAACAGATAATAATTCACTTACCTGTTTATTAGTTCCTTTAGCGCCCGCTCGCATTATTTGCTGATGCCCCGGCATTTCAAAACTCCAATATAGTACAAGTAATTTCTTGTTTCTATTGTTATCTAATAAATCAAATATAAGTTGATTACTAAAAGCTGATTTACCTACACCTGGACGACCAGCTATTACATACATCTTACCTGGTTGTAAACCACCTAATAAGTTTTTGTTTAACCGCGTCCATTTAGTAGGAAATACTTGTCTTTGCCCTTTAATGCCACTCTCCACCTGGTAGAGAGAAGCACTAATTGCTTTATTAATACTTTTGAATCCACTATCCTTAAAGGGATCTTGTAATTCTTTTGGTAGTTGTTCTTCCGTCATTTTCATTTAAGTTTTCATACTTTTCCCAAGTATGGTTATTAATCCAAGTTTCTAAATTCTGCATATAACCTAAGCTATCCTCTTGTACTTTTAATTGTACTCTTAAAGCTTTGATTATTTTATTGTGTAAATGTAATTTTCTACCAACAACACCCTTATACCTTTTTCTAGCTTTATCATTAGTTTTAGCTTTAGGATCTGCAGCGCAAAGAACTCTTACACTTGTTTTAGTATGTACTCTATTAGGATATACTGATATTAATTCTTCAAACATTGCATCAAAATTATTTGTGAATAAAGATTTAAATTTATTTGTGACTACTAGCGTATTTGCTGTCCAGTCCTCTATATATTCTTTATCTTCTAAATTTTTCCAATCTATATTAAGTTTAACATCTTTTAAATAAGAATAACCTTTTCTAAGTACTAAATATAATCCTATAAACTCATCTGGAGATAAGTCATTAGTCTTTAATAGTTCTAAATCTATTTCTATTGTCATTTTATATATTTTAAATTATCCAATTTACATTATTCAGAGATCTGGTCGCATTCTTTAACCATTTCTCTTCTTGAGAATCTTTTACATATAAAATGTAAATCTCTCCTATTTTATCTTCTTGAAATCTAATTAGTCTTCCTACACGCTGTATCATAGATAGAGCTTTACTAGTAATCCCACATATAATACCCATATTAGCATCTGGTATATCTAAACCTTGATTAAGAGCTTTAGTTGAACATAAAACATTTATAGCTCCTGTTTTAAAATCTTCTAAAGCTTTTTCTCTTTGTTTTTTAGTTTTCTTAGAATGATAAGCAGCAGATAATGGGTCAACAGATGCACATAGTTCATCTGTAAAATCATTAGCCCCACTAAATGCTAATATTTTACTACCCATATTTTCAAACACTAAGTTTTGAAATACAGCTACTTTATTAGATGCAAAATCTACTACTTTTTTACGATCTCTCATCGCTTTATAAAATAGTACTGCTGATTTCTTATCTGCAGGGTGTGCATTTTTATCTGCTAATAATCTCTTAGCTTCATCAAATGCATCAAATTGCCCAAGTTGATATTTATAATATACAAATGAATTGTTTATCTTTTTATATTCATCTTTTTCAGCTGGAGTTAAACTCAAAGCTTTACAATATATATTATATGGAGCTACTATACCTTTGTCTACGCACTGATCTAAAGTGATGCTATAAACAGTAGGAGCTAAATTATTTAATAACTCTCTATATTCTTGCTCTTCAGGTAATGTAGCAGTCATGCATAATAACTTATCATAAGTATTATTTTCAAAGAACTTGCGGTATTGAGGACTTAAACCTAAATGAACCTCATCACATAGTACTATACTATAATGATTACCTATAAGTTTATATGCGCTTTGATAACAAAGAACCTCAACGTTATCTGTGGAGACGCCCCATTTATCAAACTCTTCTATAAACTGATCTTGTAATTGTACAGTAGGTACAAGGATTAAAGCATTACCACCATATTTAAGTGCATATTCTATTGCTAATACACCACATCTAGATTTACCAAAACCTGTACCTGCTATTATACTACCAATGTAACCATCAGCTGCCCAATTATTAAGGGCTTTCTTTTGCTCGACATCTCTAATATCATTTATTTGACTCACAATACTTTCCATAAAGTAACTGTCCTATTAGTGTCGTTATCATAAGTTGTACCATCAGCTGTAACCATACCTAGTCCTACTAATTCAGTTATTCGCCCTGTTACTCTATTTATATCCCAACCTAAAGCTTTAGCTATCATTCTATTTGTAGCTGAACCTTTTATTAGGAGCATGTCATAAACTGTTTTTCTTTTACCGTTTATAGTTTTCTTTAACTTTTTAAGGGAGTCAACCTGTGTTTGTCTAATCATTTTTATTCTTTTTTAATTTATACTTTGTCATGTCATTATGAATCTGCAGTTGTTTAGGAGTAGGTAAAGGAATATAATCTTCTGGTTTATCAAAAAATCCACTGTATCCTGTTTGTCCTTGCCAAAACCTTTTTGTCTGCTCTTCTGTTTTACCACTATATTTAAAAAATCCATCAAATTCTACCACTCTCTCCTTCATTATCTCATCTATTCTGGCATTTTGTTTTGCCTCTTCTATTAAGTATTTAGTTTCTTCTTTCATATCTTATATTTTTTCTTAAGCTCATTTCTCTTTTTAATTAAATCTGATTTCTTAGCCCTAGGAGCTTTAAACATAGGGTTAATAGATTCTGTTACTACATTCTTTTTCATTCTAGATATTGTACCTTCTAACTCACGTACAATTTCTTTTGCTTTTTCTATTGTCATAATTTTTTATTTTAAAAATACTCAAGGGTGGACAAGAGTATTAACGTGGTTGTGGATTAGTGACTACTTCGTGCAGTTCTATTTCCTTTATGCCCACCCTTTCGTATATACTTGGGTATAAAATAAGAGAGAGTCTCTCGGAGACTGCATGCTTTTGTGAAATTAGAAGCCTTAAGGACTTACACGCACCTTTCTCTCTCTTATCTTATTCAGTATATTTAAGGCAAACATTTAATATTAAGGATGTCTCTTAAACACCCAGTTAGATTAAACCTTATTTACTTTTCCCAACAATCACTTACTGATACTTCAGCTTTTAATAAGCCATTTGTTACTATTTCTAATGCAGCCTCTTCCATTATTGCTTGCATATCTCTTGTCCACTCATTTAAATATTCATTGTGGCAAATAGTATCTATCTGATCATGTACAGTCATTACTAATTTAACTGGTGCATTACGACTTTGAATATATGTTCGCATTAATACTAACGCACGTTTAGTCATATCAGCACTAGCTCCTTGTATAGGAGTATTTTTAGATGCTCTCTCAATACTACCAAGCTCCATTGAAGATGATTTATTGTCCCATATTTTAGGATACCAATTAGTAAACCATCTCTTCCTATTGTACGGAGGAAATGTTTTAATGTATCCATATTTTTTACCAAAGTTTCCTAGTTTATCTAAGAATCCTTTAATAGATGGGAAAGCTTCAAAATATTTTTCAATAAGAACTTTAGCATCATCGATATTAATATTAAGGGTATCAGCAAGCTTATTAGGGCCCATGCCATAAGCAAGCCCAAAATTAATTGTTTTAACATTTGTTCTCAATTTTTTATGTGAAGGACAATTGCATTTAGCTTTTCTTTTAAAATATGCGCAATTATTTTCTCCACTTGTTAGCCATTGCTCTCCATATACTAATTCAGCACATGTAGAATGCAAGTCTTGCTCTTCTTCTAAAGCTTTTAACCATACAGGATCTTTAGAACCAAATGCAATAACATTTAATTCTTGTGAACTGTAATCAGCACTAACAAAACTCCATCCTTCAGGAGCTATAAAACAATTTCTAAAACTATTATCTGCAGGTATTTGTTGCATATTAGGTTTACTACTACTAACTCTACCTGTATCTAATATTTGATGAAAACTTGTATGTATTTTATTATCCCCTGATAAATTCTTAAAGAATGCATCACCATATGATGTACATAATTTCATAGCTTCTTTATATTTTACATATTTATCTATCAAAGGATATTTAAATCTGTATTTATACATAGCTTTACCATTTACATTATCTAATTTAGGTATAAGACATTGAAACACTTCTAATACCTGTTTAGGTGATGTCCATTTAATATTTATATCTCTTAATTCTTCAACAGGAGTAAACATATCCGCTTGTATATATTTAGCCACAAACTTTTGTAATCTTTTATCCTGTTTTATCATTAGGTCTAAACCTGTTAATAATGAATCAGCTTTATCTGTATTTAAATCTTCTAACTCTTTCCACCTCTCCGTATCTAAATCTAATCCATTGTACTCCATATCTGCAAATGATGATACTACTTCGTTTTCTAATTGTACAACATTTTCTAACTTATACTTTTGTATAGTTGGTAGTTGTAAATCTTTTATTTTACATAAGTATTCTACATCTTTTGCACCATAGATTATTTGATCATCTGTAAATGGTTGTCCTGTTAAACCTATAAATAAATTCCTAACCTCTTTATTTAATTCAACATTTAAATACCTTTTACATAAATCTTTAAGTCCATATCCTAGACTTTTTCCACAGCTTATTACAAGTTCAGTTAAAAATGTGTCATAAATACCTTCACAGGTAATATTAGCCCATCTTTTTATAAACTTATAATCAAACTTTGCATTATGAAAGATTTTAATAATATTTTTATTTTCTAATACATCTCTCAATGGCTCAATGCTTACAAATCTTGTATCTATAATATATTGATTGTCAGCATCACCAATTTGAAACATTATCATCTTTTTACATGTAAAATCAAATCCTTCTGTTTCTGTGTCAACTCCTAAAACCTTCTTGTCTGTACAATAAATAACAGCGTCATCTATTGTACAAGACTGAAAGTTAGAGTTAAAACTCTGTGTGTTGCTTACAAAATATATCATATTAGTAAGCTATTTCTTGTGGTTCTCTATCATATTGAGTCTGTACATGTTCTTCGTACTGCTCTAATAAATTGTTGTCATCTACATATTTAACTACACTTTTAGCGAAAGATTTAACATAAGTTTTACCTTCGAAATTAAAGCTTGTTGAATCTGTTAAGACACATTTAATGTACAGTTGTTTGAATCTTTTATAAGAATCATCCATTACCATACTATAAATCCATTTCATATTTCCCATCGTTTTTTGTTTAATTAATACTTGTTTCTTTATTATTTTGGCAAAAAAAGAGAGACACTCCATCACAAGTATCTCTCTTTTTGCCTATCAAATAAATTGATTTTAAAGTCTTATCTGACCATTGGTTTCGATTAAAGTCATGATTATCAGTCTCTTAGAAGGTTGTATAAACATTTCTTTTATATCTTTGTAAATAATTAGATTACAAATATAATAAAAAGAAGTACATTATACAAA
>Ga0209645_1000623_pt1 | contig 18162 bp, 21 predicted proteins | sample ETNvirenome_6_30_FD_184070 | JGI IMG/M metagenome (GOLD analysis project Ga0209645, IMG submission 184070) | Marine viral communities from the Pacific Ocean - ETNP_6_30 (SPAdes) (version 2) | ecosystem: Environmental > Aquatic > Marine > Oceanic | place: Pacific Ocean | collected 2013-06-19
TCCTTGTGGCTACCATGTGGGTTGTGCCCCGCAGCCTTGTGCGGGCCCTTCTCTTCACCCATCAACTCTTCACAGATTGCCATCAGTTTATCGGCCTGCGCACCGTGCATCTTAGAGGCCTTGTACAATTCCTTGGCCATCTCTTTCATCGCCATGTGCGGATCACTGCTGTACTTATCGTCAGCGCCTGCGTCATCCTTGTCGCCCATCACCATCTTCTTCTTAGCTTCGACATAGCTGTCGCCATCGAAGTCGGGCATCTCATCACCCATCATCTCTTTCTTAGTAATGATCAGGAGCTTCGGTCCACCGTGCATAAAACACCTCAGTAAAGTTTACTCTGGAAGTGTATCCCATTCGGCCGATCAAGTCTCTGACTTCGCACCTGCAACGATGCGGGCCAACCTCTCGTCGAAGTCCACATCAACCGTGACACCCACGATCGCATCACCACCCCCTGTGTTTGGCGTAATGCCACAGCGGTCGAGGATTGCTTCTGATGCTTTCACTCTGTCTCGTGGCTGGGCACCCACATCACCTGCGACTTCGAGCAATGCACTGAGCGCTTGCTCCGCTGCCTCCTCCAGGCCCTGACCGAGCACTGCCTTGCGTCTGTCGACGCCTGCTGCAATAGCATCTGCAATGTCCGACTCCTTCGACCAGGACCAGACTGTTGATGCCCTCAGCCCCAGTCGCCGTGCTGTGACGCGCACGCTATGTCCAGCCGCCAGCAGTTGACTGGCCACAGCCTTCATCTCTGGCTCATCGTGAAAGCGTGCCTGCTCCGCAAGCATGGCTGCAACCTCTTGTTCCCCGGCCGGTACTACTGACGTCGGCACGAGATGCAACGGCTGGTTTGCTGGAGCAGCTTCAGTGGTCGGCGCAGGTGGTAGGTCTACGTTCGATTCGTCTGTCATACAGTCACTCTACTTCAGAGTTCATCAGAGCGCCATGTCCGAAGCTTGACGCGTCAAACAAAAGCACCGTGTACCCGCTCCGTCAATACGTACAACCTTAGTGCGATGGCGTCCGCTCGTGAGCAGCCAGCCTCGGGCCACCCACCGACTGATGATCTCCTCGGGATCATGCCCAATGCTCTTCAGCACATCTCTGAAAGTCAGCGTCGAGATAGCAATGTACGGCCAGTCGTCTGCCTTGTTCCAGCTACCAGCCCAGCCCTGCGATGGTGCGCGTGGTCGCCCATCATTATCGAGATCGGCCCTTCCCCAGAACCGTGCCTGGTGCGTAGCACACCACGACAGCATATCCTGCAATGCGATCAACGGACGATCCGCATCCTTCGCCGCTGCCTGCTGGCTCTCGATCAGTGTCGCAAACGGATCAACATCCGGCTTCGGTACACCAAGCAGATGCACGATTGCAGCAGCAACCTCCAACGCTGCGAGGTGACCAGCATGTCTACGCGCCACTGCGGTCTCTGCGATAGCGGCGTACTTCTCTCGTGCCCGATTGAACACATCGCGTATATCATCGTGGCTTGCTTGGTTAGCTACCAGGTACTGAGCAACGCGTCGACCCAAGTGTCCGTAGTTAGTCGCGAGTATGACCTGCGCTTCTTCACTGACGCGTGATCCTATAGCAACGTCGTTGCCGAGCGGCTTACCCTTCAGACTCAACACCCGTGCCCGTGTACCCGCGTCCTCAGAGAATGATGTCGCCGCACCCTCACCACTGCTGATCAACACAGAGCGCCAGGAGTCTGTGTGCCGTGTGCCATCGACAGCACCACGACCCCGACCTTGACCCTGGCAGAAATCGTAGATGACATCCCGAACAATACGAGGGTGTCGCGCACGCTTAGTCTCATCCAGAATCAACGGAAGATTATTGAGGAACCCACTGGTCCGCTCGATCCATACCTTCGTAGCATCCCACGAGTACATGGCTGTCGGGTAGGACTCTGCTGGCCTTCCCCATACTGACGACGCAAACCTGAGTGCGGTCGTCTTACCACCACTGGTCTCTCCGCTGTAGTCCAGCACGAACCCTGGGATCTTCAGCACCGACAACAACGGAGCAGCAACGGCACCGTACACTGCGATGAACATATAAGGGAATGATGAGACAAGCCCCATTGCACCTACCCACTCGTCCCAGGAGCCTGCCGTGGTCCATCCAGTAGACAATGTCTCTAAACCACTTGGCGGAGTTAGTGCGAAGTTGGAGCTTGCCTCATCATTCACAGAGTAAAAAACATCAGGCAACAGGAACCCACCGTCCGGCTGCCATCCCATCCTCATCGCAGATCTAACGACAGGAAAGGCGTGACTATTATCAGCTTCGAAGTCGGCCAGGTACTGTACGATCTGACCAGTTGTGTTCGAGTTAATCGGCGCTTCAAGGTTTGTCAGCAAGATAATCTTAGAGGTATCTAGAATCGTACGCCTTTCTATCACGCGCGAACACCACCCACTCGGTCCTCGCCAGACCACCTGGCGCTTGGCCTCACCGGTGTGAACGTCCACGGTCCGGCCTGCAATGAAGATTGGCGCAGGAGCAATACGGGTTCGGGTGAGGGTACCATCCGCAGAAGCAGACAACCGATAGACACCAGACACGTCAATGTCGAATCCTCTCGGTGCACGCAAACTCTCCAAAGTCTGGAGCGGCACCACTGTCGGCGGTGGTGCGCCTGTACCCAGCAGTTGAGCAAGCGTTTGTGTGTTGCCCAGGGAAGCCTCGATCTCATCGATCAGAGCGTCGGCCTGTCTCCGCGAACGCTCCTCAGCTAATCGACGTACTGCACTCCTAAGGTTCCTCGTCCGCTGCACTTGCCTCGGCACCACCTCGAGCATTGCCATGGCTGCGCTTACTGAAGCTTCGTCCTGCCGCCAGGCATCAGCCAGTGTCGCCATAACGTTTGGGTCTTGAAGCTCAGCCCAAGCCGCCTGGTGCGCATCACGTCCACCAGTCTGCACGGCTTGGAGCAACTGCGACAGAATGTCTACAGCCGACTGCACCGTATCGTTATTAGACTCAGCATCATCTGCACTGCGAGGTTCATCTACCGTCGCTGAGCCGTCATTCTCCATGTTTACCACCTACAAATAAAAGTCCAAAAGATCCGAAACAAAACACATGAACGCACCGCCTGAGCGCAAACTCAGACGGTACTACCCAAAGCCTGAACATTCCTGGGAAGAATGAGTACCAGACGCAGCAACTCTATCGAGGTCGACTCGACAGTGTCAAACCAGAAATCCCTACATCCTGTTATACTTGCATCACCTACCGAGGTGATCACCATGCCAGCAGCAAAGAAACCAAGCAAAGCAAAGCCTGCCGCCAAGAAAAAAGCCGCCCCGAAAAAGTCTGTGGCCAAGAAGGCTGCACCTAAGAAGGCCGCTCCAAAGAAGGCACCAACCCCTGCACCTGCACCTGCACCTGCACCTGCACCAACGCCAGCACGCAAGCATCGAACGCTGTCGTTGTTTACTAATGCGGGGCACATGCTGATTAACTTCTCTACCGACGCAACGTTCGAGGCTGCAATGGCGGTCGTCGATTCCACGCCATCGAGTTCAGGAGGTAGCCGAACGCCACCTCCTCTTCGTACAATCGAAGGGACCAATGGTTCCTTCAGCTTCCGTACGATCAGAAGCTTCTCAGTAAAAGAGCACTAGCTCTTCGGTGTCCAACCGATTTGAAGATCGTCGAGAAGAATCTCGACGGTCACCATCTCGCCTGTGCACTTCGTACACTTTCGTCTTCGGCACACCCAATCATTGGTGTACCAACTTACGACTTCGGCTATCCTCGCCTTCCCCTTGAACGAGGCCGTCGAATCACTACTACGCGAGTCGACGACCTTCGTCTTAGATCCACACACTACGCATTGCATTACGCTACGCGCTTGGTGAGGGAGGCAGCGACAGAACATTGCCAGCGTCTACGGTGTAGTAGCTGCCGTCGTCCTTGACACGTACGTTCTCAGGACTGATGCCTGACTTGATAATCGAGGACACAGTCTCTCGAGACATCGACTGGATGACGTCAGCCTCGTACCCCATCCCCTCAAGGATCAACGCCGTCCTGGTCGTGACACGGAATCCTCCACTGGCGTGGTTGAGGCTGGTCTTGCTGAGAGGCTTCTCCTCCTGGTCGACCTCCTCGATGACCTGCGCTTCCTCATCCGTACACCATGACGCACTGACCTCGTCCATATCGATGATCGTCCAGCCCTTGGGTGTCTTACCTGCCGGGCGTGTAGTGCTTGCCATGACAACCTGACCACTGAAGTCAGAGTACCCGCGCATGACAGCGGCGATAGTCTTCGCATCCCACGCACGATCCTCCGGCACAAGCACCGCAGGGTAATCATCTGGCAGCGAGTCAGATACGGCCATAGCTATTGCGGTAACGACTGCGGTCCACTCAGCACCAGACAGCGCTGCATGCAGTCTGCCATCACGAACCAGCCCCATGCGGAAGACCTCTCTACCACTGTCGACCAGTTCAATGCTGAACTTCCAATCCTTCGGCAGGTACTTCTGCACTCTTGCTGAAAACTTCTCTGCCTGCTGCCCCAGCAACTTGCCGATAGTTTCCTCGCATGCCACCTTCAAAGCCTTGTATGTCTCAGTCTCCGTCTGCATGCTCAGCATCTTTTGCCGTGCACTGGCAATACCATCCCACTGTGCGCAACTGTGATCCATCTTGGTCATGGCATCCATGGCTGTCTGCAACCGTGACTGCGCTTCATTGACCGGTATAGCGCGCGAGTCATGTACGCTGATGGGCTTACGCTCAAGCTCTTCGATCTCAAGATCCACCGCACTTACGTTACGCATGAAGCCTTTTACGCGTTCCTCGTTCGACTCGATTGCATTACGGATATCCTCCGATTGCTGAGCCCACTCAGCATTTTGCTGTGAGTAGAAGTTCTGGCAGTTCTTCAGATGAGTAAGACCGACGCTAGAGTTGCAGACTGGACACACCTCAAGATCGTGCATCACCGCAATATCTACGATTGCGATAGCGTGATCAACGTTCTCACCCTTCTTCGGAAGCTTGGCCTTCAGTTCCTTCACCGTCTGCGTCGCTTCCTGCATGCACTCATACCACGCTTCTCGCTTCTCCTTCAGCGCCTGCATCTGCGTAGCCTTCGCCTCTTCGGTAAGACCGCCGCTCGCGTTCTTGATCGACGCGTCCAAGATCTCCCTGGCATTCGCCACAGCGAACCGCATCTTGTTCATGTCTTCGTCAGTTGGACGGGCGTCTACCTGGTCGCCCAGGCTCTCCAAGATCTTCTCAGCGCCCTTGGCCTCCTTCGATGCTTCACGCTGACGCGACGCTGCGTACGCGGCTACGTCAATCAAAGCTTCGACCGCAGACTTGCCGCGACCCTTATGCTCAGAGATGTCGGCATACTTTGTCCGCAGGCTCTCGGGCAGATGATCAATGATGCTCGCCTTATCTACATCGTTACCTGACCACGACAGGAACGCCTTACGTGCAGATGCAGGTGATCCCGACAGAGCCGCTGCGACGTTGCGATGCACCAACGATGCAGCACCAGGACCGTCATGCGTTGGTCGCTTCACCGTCGTGCCCTCACGCTTCACGTTGTAGGACATTGATTGATTGTCTGACAGCGTAGCCGTGACACCAAGCTCATCTCCTGGAGCCAAAGTCAGGAGCAACGCAGCGTCTGACACTGCACTACGACCGAAGATATCGTCGGCAGATCCTGCTACTGCAAGCTCAACGGACTGGATAATGCTGCTCTTGTGGCTGGTGTTTGACCCGACCAGTAGTGTCTTCTGACCGATGTCGAGTTTCCATGCCTCACCATTAGGTAGAGGCGATTTTAGATTGCTATATACGCTCGTGACGTAGGGTCGCATAAGTCCTCCCAGACTAGTTGCTTTGGGTTTTATATTTTCTGAAGTGTTACCGCTGCGCTAATCTACGAACTCTAGCTTAGCCCAGGCAGTCCAGTTGTCGTCCTCGGTTTCGACCACGTCCTGCACGTTGCGGAACTCTTTTGAGTCGGGGCACCAAGCGTAGACGTGTTTGCCATTGTCGACGAATCCCTTCAGGATCTGTGCGGTGGCTTTGCCAACGGTAGGCTCCTCGATCAACGAGTCGATCGGAACGATGACACCATGGTATAGGGGCGCACCAGTATAGTCAACTCCGCTCGGCACATCGTTGCACCAAGCTTTCCAGCCACCGAGTGCTGCGCTTCTAGTAGAAAAGTCGTCTCGACCGGAGACAACCACTGCCTCCCAGTCATCCTGACTCAGTGCCTCAGCCAGTTCCTGGCACCACACATCAATGTCTTCGGGCTCGTCACTCTTGCTGTGCGCAAGAAACCACTGTCCTTTGCTCATGCTTGCTCCTAAATATCTTTCAGGCTTCGACCGACATCGGCCTCGGCAGTCATGGTGACTTCCCACCCTGGGATCGTCACCGTCATACAGTCCTCAACTAAACGCCGCGCTTCTTCGAGTTCCTTGGGTAGCGGCACACCCTTCTCTGGTTTCCAGTCAGCAGGCAGCCCATCAGGCAGCGGGATCTCCACGCCAATCGAGTCATGGCATTGATGAATCATGCCAGTACCTGCCCCCGCAAAATCAAACGGGAAAGCGTTAATGATCTCTTGCTCGGCCAGTCGCATGATCGAAGACTCCGCAGCAAGGATCGGGAAGTTCACTACTTCGTTCTTCTTGCCGTCCGAGAGCGGACCAGACCTGCGACCGAAGACGGGCTCGAACATGTGCCTCTGATGATCGTACATCGCCATCATGTTCTTCCAAGCGACCTCCCACTCGGGCTCAGCTTCGAGCCACTTGTTGTGGAAGTGACGGACCTCTCGAGTCTCGAACTTCAGATACGGCATGCGTCCATCGTCAGTCTCTGTACTGGTCAACACTTGCCAGACCGTGCTCGGATCTGCCCAGTAGATAGACGCGTAGCGGAAAGTCTTCATCACATCCCGCATTGCCTTGGCTTCTCCGCCAGTGGGCTTTCGGTCGAGACTAAAACCATCAGGCCCCCACCCGCTCGCGTTCTTAAAATCTTTTCCGAAGACGTCGTAAGCCAGCAGGTTGTGCGGATCCTTCCCGGTGTCGAAGCACTCAAGCAAACGAGGGATCTGCCAGTAGCACGCAGTAATTCTTAGGTGCGCTTGGTCGAGGTCAGCCCCGACCAGGATGCGCCCTGGTGGTGCCGCGAACACTGACTTCAGCCTACCCTGACCCTTTCGATTGCCGATGTTCTGGAGGTTCGGACCTGAACTGGATAGCCTTCCTACACTGGTGACGTGCGCGTTCCATGTTGACCGTACACGTCCATCGTCATGTACTAAACCCTTCTTCGGGTCAGCGTCTCTTCGTCTCAGCGGCAAGAGTACGGTGCCCAAGATCTTGTTCTTCTCTCGCCGGTAAAGCCGAAGCTCCTTCAGAAATGACTCTTGATTATGGTTCAATTTCCCCGACGCTAAGTGAGCACGAATCACTGCGTCCCCTGTACCCGGCGCGCCTGTCTCCGTGTAGAACTCTCTCGCACTCATGGATGCAGGGATACCAAGATTCCAGCGATCATAAAGCAGTGTTCGAATCTGATCCGCGCTACCGGGGTTCATCTCGTTCACAGAGTCTTTATCCAGCTTTCTAAGACCGACGTCCTCGGCAAGAGACTGAAGGTTCCTGTACCGCTTCTTGACTGAGATGTCGTACTCGCACTCCAGTTCGAACCGAAGCTTCTGGTCCACCCAGATGCCTGCCTTGTGCATGCCGACGCACATCTCTTGTGTGGCGTGATCTACTTCATTGAGATTCCACGGACGTTCTACTGGCCAGCCTGATGGCTTGAGCCCGTCAGCGATAGGCTTGAACGCCCCCGCCTCGGTTGCTGCATCAATCAGTGGTACGACGATACGCGCGTTGACTGTGGAGTCGATGATGTTGTAGCGCAGCAGTTCAGTGTCGTCCTGACTGCCTGTGGATATCTTTGTCCCCTTCTCGGTTGTCTCCCAGCGCTCGACATCCGTCAGTACAGAGCCGACAGTCTTGAGACCCTTCGGCAAGTCTGGGGCGCGGAAGCGCGCGTGAAACAAGGTGTCGACCAGCGGGTATGGTGTGACCCCAAGCTGAGACTCGACGACCATGCGGTCGTAGTACCCCGCGTTGTGACCTACCCACACACGCCCATCGGTGAACGCCTCACGAAGTATCTCGACGATCTCCCGCTCCTGGTCGGGCGGATAGATCCGTGTGTACCCATCAGTCGACAGGATTCCAACGCCTACGGCTCGGGCATTCTGCGTCACGTCATTACGTGCAGCCGAGCCACGGTCATTGAGATCAGGGATAGCGATAGCAATCGTACGTAGGTTGCACTCCAGAGGCTCGATACCATCCGTCTCGACGTCGTAAGCCCAGAAGGGTGCAGGCTGCGCCAGCCAGTCTCTAAGCTGCTGTGGAGTGGGATTCATGAGGGAATCAGGGGCAGACCACCTCAAGACACCGTCGAACCAGCGGAACGCTTTAGCAACGTCAGCATGCAAGACTGGTCGCCAACTCGGAGACCGCTGCACAAACGAGGGGTGCAACATAGGTAATAGTTTGCGAACACCGTACTCGGGCACCCAGTCCCAGTGTTCGTCGATCTGCATGGGTCCACCACGAACGGATTGAATACTTGCGGACTGACCCGTAAGCATCGACGTCGCAGTCTTGCCCAGCGTAATAATCTTGTCGTACTTCGAGACTACGTTGAGCAGCCTCGGCTTACAGCACTCTGCGGGATGCGGATACGGCTCCTCACCGTTCTTCACCCTCTTGCGATTAAGTCTATCAAGACTCTTCTCCATCCTGCGCCACGCGCCAGACTCTTGGCCTGGGGGCTTACAGGAGATGACATGGTCGAGATCGACATCGGTTCTTCGACGATTCGCCATCGCCAAAGCTGTGCCCCACTCTCCACCGGAGCGACCGACTAGTGGTCGACCGTGCTGGACTTCATCGGGGCCAGGAGCTTCGGCAATCGCAATGACTGACGCCCCATCGTGGAACTCACCACTGACGGGACGCCACTCATCTTTTTGCAGTACACCACGAGGTCCGAGAGGACACTCATCGCAACGCGCACCACAGCTTTTAGGATCTCTGTTCATAGAATGTTGAGGCATCTATTCGGCCACCCACATGCCCCCCTGCTGGGTGAGGAGGGCGCGGAGCAACTGCACCCCCGGCCTACGCGAAATCAACTGACGATACCTTGAGCGGCACTTGCGGGCGGTGGCAGAGCAACACCGGACGGAGGCACAGGCGCGCCATTCGTAGGAGCCGCAGCAGGCGCAGGCGCTGCTTCAGTCTTCTGAGGTGCGGGCTCGGTCTTCAGAGATGCGTACTCAGACTTGGTCATGAACTTCTTGATCTCGTTGTAAGATCCAGCGATACCCTTCTGACCAGGGACGAACTCGACGTAAGCCTTACGACCGTTGTTGGTCTCGGCGAGGAACCAAGAATCGTTGATCTCAGTTGCCGTCTCGATGTTCTCGCGAGTGTAGCCAAGCGACTCGAGAATGGTACGCAGGGCAGCCATACGACCGCGAACCTGCTTGTCAGTCAAACCAGGCAGAACATTACCGTTGTCGTCGTAGGGCAGACTCACGAAGGTGAACATCTTGAATCCGTTCTCGAACTGAACGTGGAAGCGCCGAGTGCCGGGCTTATCGTTGGGGCTCGTCTCAATCTTGACGATCGATACTGTGTGAGGGCCAGCCTCAGGAACGGATGAGCCAAGAGAACTAATACCTTGAAAGGCGCTACCGGAAATTTTGAAGGCCATGATAGGCTCCATTGTTTGGGTTTGTGGTCACAGCGACCGGGGGATTTATTGACCTGGTGGTGGCGGAGGAAGCGTGGGGGAGTTGGCTGTCTTGTTGTCCTTCGCCTGGAAGTCGAACAGAGAGCGGCTCGCCTGTTGCTGCAACACGCCACGGGCAATGCCGTCCTGGCACGCCCAACGTAGATGTAAAGAGTTGTCAGTCCGACCTGACACCGCTGACTGGATAGCTTCCTGAACAGCGGCTCCCCCTACTATATCTTGTGCTACAGCTTCTGCAACATCATCTTGCCATTCGAGTCCCGGAAGGCGACTGAGCTTGTAGTTGCTCTCGCTTGCCCTCAGGATCTCTCGCAGGTTTCCTGGTGTCTTCTTCGTGCAGATGCCGGTACGATCACCGGTCACCCACTCGGGGTTTGTCGGGTCACAGTAGTAGATGCTCGGGAACCACGGGTCAGGATAGCCGGGGTCAACCATGGCGCGGACGTTTACGTCGCACCAAGATGGTAGCGTCTCTACCTGGTTGCGAGACGGGACATCAGGGCCACCAGGACAGAACATCCCGTCAGCATTCGTTCCTGGCATGCGCTCATGGAACGTCATGGCGAGGTGCACACCAAGATGTCGAGAGAGGTGCGCGATCTCCAGCAGGTGCTGATTAAGCTGCTGATAGGGGAAGAAGCGATCCTTCTTGCCGCTCCGCCCCGTCGGTGCCTGCTCAGTCCACTCCAGCATCGAGTGCTTGCACATGTGGCTGAGGTCATCGACAACGACAGCGCCGTACTCCAAAGCCTTGCCTGAGTCCGCCAGAGAACGCAGCAGAGCCACAAGCTCCACAAGATTCTTCGGTGGGTCTGGATGTACTGACGGCGTAAACCCGAGTTCGTTCTGCGCCACCAATGTGATCGCGGATGGTACGCCGAGAAACAGCGCGGTAGGAAACGCAGCTAGTGCGTCACTGGTTTTCTTGTTCTTAGGCTTGCCGTAGATTGTGATCATCACAGTCGGCAGCGCACTGTCTAGTGTCATTGTTGCTCCTGGTATTTCAGCTTTGGGTTATCGAGTTTAACTGATGGTCGATTTTCGACCCGGTCAATTTGTGGCCGCTTCGCCGTAAAAGCACATCTTGATGGCAGGGCACGATCCGTACCGGCCAATGCAGGATGCCTCGTGTTGGACCTTCGGCCAGTCCCAGTGACTGGGAAGTTCGACATCCAGGCGAGCCAGGTTGTGCTCGGCGCGCCATAGCATGTCAGCAAAGTGCTTATCCCTATGTGGTGTCGCGGGCACCATGGGACGAGCAATCTTGAAGGGTGACTGAGTCTGAATCAGGTTGAGCGCTACGCCGCCGAAGCTCGAACCGTAAAGCTGACGACCCATAATCCTAAAGGCAGCAAAGCCACCGTCGACCGCGTAGCCGTCTACGCTTCCGTTCACAGATACACGAGCCTGATGCTTGTGGTCCCAGATAAATATCTTGCCGCCCAAGTCCCGGATGACCAGGTCGAGGCGTCGAGTCAGTACGATTGCTGCGCCGCAGTCTGGATGACCTGGCACGTTCAGCGGACTCGGATAGATCTTACTGCCGTCAACCGCCTTAGCGTACGCTGCTCTACGATTGAAGTGCTGGTCCTCAGGGTGAACTACCCACAGGCCCCACTCGTGATCCTTCGTTCCGAGCACGGCCGTCACAGGGTACTCTACTGCAACCACATCACCCGGACACTCTGGGTACTTATTCATGTACTGATGGAACGTTTCAATCATCCGCTCAAGGTGCTCATGCCCACCATTGGTGTCGCACCACATCTGTACGGCGTCTTCAGGGTCAAGAAAGACAGTGGGGTCATCGTACCATGTCTCGTCGACCCAAACGCCCGAGGGTGTGCGTGCCCCCCAGATTGCGTGCTGATGCGCCTGGATTACGTGGCCCATGCTTCCACGCGTTAGCGCACTCGCAGGGATCAGGTCCTTGTTGAGTCTGTTCTGGTAGGCGAACAACTGGGGGCACCGGAAGAATGATCCGATACGTGACCAGCCTCTCGACGATCTACCTGCATCGATAAGAATCTTTTTCATTTAGACGACTTGCTGTAGTTTCCGTTGTGCCAGCGATGCTCAGCCTTTCGGGCAAGCATCCACATCTTCTGCTTCTGCGCTTCCTTCATCACCTTGCGTGCTTCTACCCCCTCGGCCTCAAGCTTCGACCAGGGGATGGACTTACGGTGGAATCGTTCATCACTGAGATCCATCACGTCACCTCTAGTTTGTTGATGATGCTGCTCACGAGCGCTTGCTCGTCTTCCATGCCGAGCAGCTTGTCCCCGAGACCCTCAAGCTCATCAGCTTTGAGGAATGACTCGATAGGACCAAACTTCTCGACAAGAATCTCTACGACTCTCTCGTCGTAAGTACCTGTAGCCACAACAACTTTCAGTAGTGTTGCGCTACCACCCAGTCGGTCGAACCGACCTTTCCACTGGACGAAGTCGCCTGGCTTCCAGGGAAGCATAGCGAAGATGGCGAGGTCCGCAGTCTGCATACCGTCGACGCCTGTACCGACGCTCTGACCAGTCGCAATCAAGCAACACGGACCATCGGACTCCCTAAAGGCATCAACCATCGAATCCCGGTCAGATTCGGGCACTCCCCCGTGCGCCATCCAGACTGGAACCTCGCCTAAGGCTTCATCCCCACGCTTCAAGGCTCGACGCAGATCATGCTCCCACAACTCTGTCTCTCGCCTACGAGCGGTAAAGATGACAACCTTACCCCCACCCTTCAAACCTTCTATAGCCTCAGCGACTACATAGTTACGCTTACGACTACATGCCTCTGCCAGGCGAGCCTCAACGACTCGCTCTCGAGCCAGAGGGTTAGACCTCGCTTCTTTTACGAGGGCCTTGGTCGCCTGACCGAAGGTCTTATCGTCGCTCCACCGCTCAGCGCGGTTCAACTCTGACCCACTCAGGTACACAACCTGCACCCGAGTGTCGGGCAATGCTGCGTGAGACTCTGAGTACGGCACCTCGTGCACCAGGAACGAGCATCGTGCCTTGAGTTCCTGCAAGTTGCTGGCACCCGTGTCGTCGAGCCCGCCATATCTACCGGGGCGTGCAGCACAGTAGCGCGTAGCAAAATTAGAATAGCTGTGTGAGAAGCCGCCAGGAGCGAGCAGATCGAGTTGAGACCAGAGCCTGCGGGGCCTACCATCGTCCAATGGCGTGGCCGTCAGACCCATGCGCAGCTTCAGACTCTTCATGCGGCTGAGGTCCATGGCTGCGACCGCTCTGTTCTCTCGGTCCACAGCAGAGTTCGCACGCTTACTAGCCGCTGTCTTGCGTCGCTCGAAGCTTACGCTGCCGTCGGATTCTTGGATTGCAGTCCATCTCTTGCGACTTCCATGCGTGTGTATCTCGTCGAGGATCAGCACCGTCGGCATCAATGTCTTGGCGAGGTCCGCCTTATCAGCCAATGCTTCTGAGCCCATGATTACGAATGGACGCCGCGACTCTCGCTGGCACTCGTACATGTACTCCTGGAATGACTGGTCCTTCTTGCGTACCTCCGATGTGGGCTTCACACGGAACGGCTTCAGGAACGTGTACTCCTGAACCTGACTCCACCAAACGTGACGCGCCTTCGCAGGGCAGACGACCAGGATCGGACCATCGTGTGCAAGAGAGGCCATGATGGCACCCAGTGTTTTGCCTGAGCCGCACGCCCATACGTTCATCGTCCACGGCCGAGAGCTTGCCCAGCCTACGCCCATGAACTGATACGGCGTAGCGATCTCCGCGACATGACTACGAAGCTCACCGCGCAGTATGAGTTCCTGTGCTCGACGCACACCGAGATCTTTCAGTGCAGCCAGATCTTGGGGATCGTTTGACCAGCCCGTAATAGACTCGATGCCCGAGGCCAAGAAGTTGTAGCTGACGCCGCTTTGTACGAGTGACCCCTCTACGAGCCACGCTGCGTGCAAGGGTGTGTAGATCTCGCATGACACAATCTCCTGGCGCTGATCGGGTTCGGCATTCTTGAGTCGGAACTTGCGACCATAGCTACGCCGACCGTAAACAAGCGTACCAGGGATCAGACCCTCGAGTCGCTCAAAGAAGTTTAGGTCGCGTGGCAGATCAACAAAGTATCGGATGTTGGGCTGTCCGTGCATGAAGGGAGGTTAAGGGATCCTTGACAGGGTGTCAAGGCAAAAAGTTGACGTGCCCCGATTAATGAGCTACCGTAGTGGTCCATATGGAGACGGTATGTCTGATAGCGCATTTTCTAGATTCATGAGAAACTCACGCGAGTCGAGGCACTGGTCGCTTGCTGACCTGTCAAGACAGGCTGGACTCAGTCAATCAGAAGTCAGTCGGATCGAGTCTGGTGCGAGACTCCCTACGATGAGACACGTCAAGGGTCTAGCTGAAGCATTTTCTTCGTCTCCGAAACAAGGAAAGAACGAGCCTGTACGATACGAAAGCTGGGTCGCCCACTTGGTAGATCTTGGTGAGCGTGCAAGAATTGACGCCAGGAGTGGCCCAGGGCGCTGGTCGAAGCGATGAGCTACATGGAACGTATGGACCCCATAGAAGAAATCGCCACACTATATATTGTAGACGAGAACACAAAAGAGCTTCTGTTCGCTCTAGAAGATCTAGGGTTCGGCGGATTAACCGTGCAGTCAGTAGAGAACGGATACGGCCTGTATATAGATGACGTGTTGATTACCGTAGCCGTAGACGACGATCCTATAGAGGCAATCAATGAGCTTCTCGATCGCACAGCAGACCTTTTCTACCACGACATCCCAGAGGTATAAGATGAAGTTGCATATGGTAAGAGAGACGCCAAAGCCCCCCTGGTGGCTGTTCTGGCGCAAACAAGAGGTGCCTACTAAAACAGTATGCGGAAGAGACCTCGATGGCGTACCGCACACTACTGAGGCCAGCGCTGTGACGTGCAAGTCTTGCCTCAAGCTGCTGAACAAAGTAAAGTGAACACTCACCAATAAGTGGTGTGTGGGTAAATGAAGAGAGGCTGGCAAGGGACGTGGGGTTTCTTGTCAGTCTTTTTTGTTAGAGTGCTATATGGCTCGATGCGGACGCTGCGGTTTCTTCAAGTCCTACCAGGGCGCTAGCAAACAGGCAGGCGCCTGTTTAATGTACCGGGGTCTACAGATACCGGAGGACTCTCTGTGGGAGCATCGATCGTGCTTCGAGTATACTCAGAAGATTCCTGACTGGACTCCTGAGCAGCACTTCGAGTTTGAAGTGAAGCGATATGGTGTTGAGCGCAGTTGGCGTGCCAATAGACGAGCGATGATCTTTTCTTCTGCGGCATTGATCGTCTCCATCGTGACGCTGATAAGTAAGCTGATTTAGCTCTTCTCAACGATCTCGAACAACTCGTCGACACGTTTCTTCATTCGCTTAACCTGACGCTCAACGTCGTCTCCGTCGAAGTCAGCAGAAATAGTAGACGTCTTCTTTTCGATGCCTGCCAGCTTAGCCTTGAGCCCATCAATCTCTGCCTGCATAGCAGTACACTTGGCTGCACAGGGCGGGGGCTGCTGTCCCTCGAGACCCTGGTTCTGAGACTCGATCTCCAGCTTCTTCATCTCCCGCTCGTGCTTCTGCTCAGCCCAGTCACGGTACAGCTTAAACGCCTTTGAGCCACCAGCTACGGCCATACCAGCCAAGGCAATCGCCACCATGGGTGCGTGTTCACCACCGATCGCTTGGGCCGCATCAGCCGCCGCCGTGATGTCCGAAGCCACACCGAGAGTCTCTGATAGTTCCGGCGGCTCAACGCCTACGTCAAGGTTTCTGAGGTCGGTAGTCTCGGGTAGTGAGTCGGTTGTTGTTTCTTTACTTGTCGGCATCATACTACCCGTTTGGCTTCTTCCGGTACCAACGTGTAGCTAAATGAGTTGCCCCACTTATCTCGCGCCTTGTAGCAGATGTCCATGAACTCAGCAAAGTCATCCGCGTTCGCAAACACTTGGCAGCCCGCAGACCATCGATCTACTTGCGTCGAGTGCGCGCCGGCCTTGTGAATGTTGATGCCGTAGTAGCCTTCAGTAATAGACTCCACATCACAATCAATGATGTCGTCTTTATTGCTGTCACGATAAGTCTTGACCGTACCGTTCCTCTGGCAGAGCGCGTCATACTTCCCCTGATGCTTGTCGATCTTCCACACGCCACGGTACTGACCCGGCACCAGAATAGCCGTGCCGTTGACATTCGTAGGGTTTTCAAGCCAGTAGCTGCCCGGCTCAGTCGTGCAGGCCCACGACTTGTGCACCCACTCATCGTCCTCGTCCTTGAAGACGCAGTGAATGACATCATCAAAGCTGTTAGCGGTGTGATCCGCAGACCGCACACCGATGATGTTGACGTTGTAAGCGCCAGACTCAAAGACCTTGTATCCGAGCGACTCAGCGTAATCGAGAATCTCAGGACGCATATCAGTTACCGCTGCTACAGTTCGCGTTTGTGGCCTGGCAGATCTGCGCGATATTGACCGCCTGGTGCTGCTGGTTCTCCAGCATCTTAGAAACAATGTCTTCCATCTTGTCCAGACGCTTCTCAACACCCTCAATCTTGACATCAGCAACCTCTTGATGAGTCAGGCTGGTAGCCTTCTTGCTCTCAAGAACACTCACCCTCTTGTCGAGTTCTTCTACATCCTGAGCAGCAGACTCAAGTGATGCAAACGATACACCCGCTGCAAAGATGACGGTCAGTCCTGGGACTGCAAGATCTTTTATGTCCACGACTCACCTCTGATCTAATCGAGATTCTCTGGACAACTATAAGACCCAAGTAGCTTGTCAGTCAACTTAGACGGTTCACATCGTTGCTTATCTGTTTCGCCTGTGCGGATACACAGCGCCCACATGCATTGCAGCGACATGGGATCACCGCCGACATCCTTGATGCAAGGTGGTGGCAAGGCGGTCAGCTTGTCAGCAATCGCCGACTCCCTCTTGGCCTCTTCGACGGATACTTGCTGGACCTTGTCTACAAGCTGTTGATTGCCGTCATTCAACGCTTCAATAGCCTCTGTTTGCGCCTCAATGGCTTTGACGCCGGCATCAGGCTTGAGACCCCAGCCGGCACCAAAGCCGACGCCCAGAGCCGCGAGAACGGTGATTGTTGTCAGTGTTACAGGTTCCATCTTGAATGCCTCGGATATCATTTTTTCGGTCCAGCCTTAGGTTTATTCTTGCGTCTTACTCGCTTCGAGACTTTTTTGCCGAGACTAAAGTGGATGCACACCGCTGTAGCGAAGAGTGTCCCGGCGAGCCCCAACGAAAAATAATCACTCATACTCCGCCTAAGACGCGATGAGTCTCACTATCACGGCACTAGACGGTGCCGTCTGATTCTGTGCGGTGGCATTACTAGTGCACCACATCGTGAGCCCCGATGTGTAAGCCTGTCCTTCAGGCATGCTGTATGAAGCAGTCGTACCAGGTGCGGCGGTGAACATCCATGTCGGAGTAAGATCCGCCGGATTAGGTGCGCTTGCTGCATCTTTGATCCGCAGATATGCGCGATCCGTTGAGTTCGCTGTGTTGTCGATCTCTACGAGATACAAGGTCCCTGACGTCTCACCAGTAACGTTAGGCTCTACAGTGTTATCCGCATCGAAGTCGACGACTAGGGTGCCTCCAAGCTCAGTGATAGCGGTTGTCTTTACTACAGCCACAGCAACCTCAGGTACAAACGAGCGTCACCGCCACGGTACCGCTGAATGATGTGTTGTCGTTCTCGATGCTGTTCGCACTGACGTAGAAGTTCAGTTGATCGAACGCAAACCCCGTAGGAATCTGCAACGAACTTGTGCTGCTGCCGATGCCGCGCACAACGAACTCTGTATTGGTCGTTCTCTGTGGGTCAAGAATATGCAGAGAAACGTTTGCAGTGCAGTTCGCAGAGTCCAAATACGCAGCGTACAAGGTACCCGAGCTACCAGTGACGTTGACTTGATTGGTCGTGTCAGTGATACCCGTGCACTTCACGATCTTATACGTGACCGCGTCGTGGAAACCTGTAATCGAAAGTGCTGCCGCCATTAATTACTACTTCTTCGAAAGACCGATAGCACTCATAGCCTTCTCCGCTGAGTCACCAGCGATGTAGGCAAGTCCCAGATAAAGCCACTCTTGAGATCCGAGCTTACCCGCCAGGAGGAGAGCCGTACCAAGTACGAGGACTGCCAGCCGACGCCATGAAATGCGCTTCTGAGAGCAGAAAAGTTTGTCAACAAATGCGTTCATGATCATGTACCTCCGAGTACCGTGACTGTAATCGCGGCATCTGGGTCCGTCTG
>Ga0209645_1000624_pt1 | contig 18144 bp, 15 predicted proteins | sample ETNvirenome_6_30_FD_184070 | JGI IMG/M metagenome (GOLD analysis project Ga0209645, IMG submission 184070) | Marine viral communities from the Pacific Ocean - ETNP_6_30 (SPAdes) (version 2) | ecosystem: Environmental > Aquatic > Marine > Oceanic | place: Pacific Ocean | collected 2013-06-19
GGGAAACGATTCATTTCATTTGCGTATAGAACTGTGTCTATGAAATATGAAAGACAACGATTAATGATAAATGGATAGTAATCTTTGTCTGCTTGGGGTTCAACAAACAAATCTTCTTTACTGTAATTTATGGCTTTGAGATAGTCACCCGGTCTCATTCTCTATCCACCAATTCTATATGATCTTGATGAACTAAATCATAACCATCATACGAATTACCATTCTTATTTTTAATGGACCACCATACCCGATCACCCGGACGAATATCCTCATCGATTGCAGAACCAACAAGAACTACATCTGACCAGATATAGCCACCCTGCTTGACTGCGAAATCGTTATAGACAATACCTGCTTCGGTAGTCTTTTGACTTTCAATAACTGTCTTTACAGCGACCCATTTTCCTAACGGTTTAAAACTCATTTGTAATTACACCTCATCATAAGTTCGACTAAACAAGCAACAAAATTAATTTCCTGATCTGCAACAAAAGCAGCCTTGTGCTGATACTCTGCAAGAATAAGAATAGCCTCTGGAATAGAACTATCCTCTAGAGTATTATACACCTCTTCATAAAAAGATCTAAACATTTCTGGTGGAGCGTTATCCAAATTCATCACGACCCACTTACGAACATCGGTAAAGTTCTTTTGCTTCATACTCTTGAACAGAGAATGAACAGGAATCTCACCCGTGGATGATAGAATACCAACATCAATGATTCCAGTTGAAGAATATCTCTGCAACTCATTGAGTGTTCGTCTAAAGTCTGGGAAATGTTTCTGGATGAAAGAAGCAACCACTTCCTTCTTGTATGGAATCTCCTCGTTATCGAGGATGTAAATAACTCTCTCCATAAAACCAGCAGCAAGTTTTGCCTTTTCTCCATTTGGAATATTGAAATCAATATTCGTGCATCGAGAATGCAACGGTTGAATAATTCTATTCTTGTAATTGCATGTAAGTATAAACCTGCATGTAGAAGAGAATTCTTCTATCGCACCTCTTAGTGCTGGTTGGAAACTCTGTGCATTGGAATAATCAAACTCGTCAAGAATGACAACCTTCATAGTGTCACTCAACGATACCGTGCTTGCAAAGTTTCTAATTCTAGTTCGGAGCATGTCAATGTTACCATCCTCCGAACAGTTAATCATTATATAATCGACACCAAGTTCTTTACATAGTGCCTTTGCTACTGTTGTTTTACCAACACCAGCCCTACCACTTAGAAGAAGATTTGGACACTCCCCAGAATCTACAATGTTCTGGAAAGTGTCTTTAATCTCTTCTGGTAGAACACACTCTGAAATTTTGTTGGGACGATATTTCTCAACAAAGAGAGAAAGTTGTTCAGCCATGATACCTGCTCGTTGGGCTAAATGCGATCCAGTATGAAAGGTTCAAACCACTAGTGTGAGTCATCTTGGAGATAACCTTCTCCGAAAGATTCACATCATAACTACCCGGAAGAATACGAAGATTCTCGATGTTGAAATGATATTGGTAATCTGCTCCGGTTTCGTTATCACCAAGAACAACGGTGTATGTGTTTGAACCAGCATCATAAGCAGAACCAGTGTAGTCCTGTCCCGGCTTTTCAAAGGCAACCATATGAATCTCATTGTCCTTCGCCTCAAACGAAATGTTTGGAAGTTGAAGAACAGCAGATGCCTTCTGAATCTCAGATAGTTGCTTGTCGCTCACTGAGAAATCAACAACCGGATCAGGCATACCGATTGCTCGGTCATCATGTGTAAGCAACTGGGGATCTGTATAGTAATACTTCACCTCAGAGCCACCACGACCCCTAATCAAAACAAACTTCTCTTCGAAAATAAACTCGGGATCAGCAAATAACGAGATGGTCCCAAGAAATTTCGAAAGATCAAAAATTCCAATCTCATGTTCAAAAGACTCTGAAACAATAGCCTCACCCATAACATTCTTCGCTGGGGTGATTGTTCTAATCTTGCTACCAGGCTTGATTAAGATATTAGAATTCAGAGCAGAAAAATTCTTAAGGATTGAAAGTGTGTCCTCAGAAATTTTCATAGCAGTATCAGTCATCATATTCAAAACTCCTCAAAGTTATCATAGTAATCATTATAAAGTTGGTAATCTTCTTGGTCCCCTTGGGCTAAATCTCTTAGTGTTTCTTTTGTTCTGTGTCTTCTCGCTTTTCTTTTCTGCTTCCTGACACTTTTCATCGGATCAACATCAAAATAATCCTCCTCATTAGAGGGTTGAGTATTATTGTTTTTAGCCATAACTATCTTTTTCTCCTTATGTTTAGTAGTATAGCGTTTCTTTTACCATAGTCAAATATTAATCTCGACCATTTCCATAATCTTGAATTCCTTGACCTGTCTGATTTATTTCTTTTATATTAACAGGTAATTCTTTACCGCTGTGATGTACCATCTTAACTCTATCCATCCACCAATCATATTCTTGATTGTCGTCTGGTCTTTTGACATCATATGAGTATCTAAAATCAAATGTATTTCCGTGTCCATGATTATTATATGATCCATGACCATTGAATCCCTTGACCATTTCAACAGGCTTTCCTACTCCACGGGGCGAGATACTCTTCAATGGTTCATATCTACCACCTTGATGCGTCATCGTTTGTCCATGTAAATCTGTCCACCAGACATCTGTATTTGGTCTTACAAACCTCAAGATACATGGATATGGAGCATCAACAGGACCGCACATATTTGTTACTTTACCATCGGGATTTTCTGGATCGAATCTTTCCAAATCAAAATTTATCCCGTCCAATATGGACCCGATATTATCCACTCGCTCACTTCCAAAAGCATTTACAATACCATATTGTCCATCAAGTATGTTGTTTCGTTCTGGATGTCCTTCAATTTCACTTTGCAATGGACCAAAGCCATAGTCTTCATAACCACCTTTTGACCTTTTAGTGATTGCTATGAGTGCTTCGGGCAATAACTGCCTTCCTTTATCCCGATACGCCTGCAATACTTCTGGATAGGCGACTGTAGGAATCGCAATATATGGATCTATACGATCAGAAAGACCAGTCTCTGAATCATAAAGTTCTATTATTCTTCTCTCTGGATGCCAATGAGTTGAACTGAATTGTGGGGGTTTAATCTCTTCTGCATTACACGCCAAACCACCCGCTACCAGACTAGCACGGTCCCTAGTTTGCTGACAGTAATAATAAGAATCCGAGTAAGTCATCTGCGCTCCTGCACTGAATTCGTCTGCAAAGAACTGAGAACTTATAATTGCATCGAAAAAGTCTCCACCATCAAATGGCAGGAAACCACCATTTTTGGCTAACCAAGGACTATCATCGCTAACAATACCATTACTACCCCCCATACCTTGAACAGCGTTACTTGACCATATGAACTCCATGACAACAAACATATATTTTGTAAACCAAGGGTCGTTAAGATCTAATGTATAATTACTTTTCTCTGATGCCCAATGCATCACTCCACAACCAAACGACATACAGGAATAATTTAAAGTATCCCAGAAACTTGGATATGCATTAACAGCATCATATCCCGGTCCAAAGTCTGGACCTTGTTCTATCTCTGTTCGTGTCGCATCGTCTTCAAAATTCCATACGGGAACATTCCCGTAAAAAGTGGTCCACTCTCCCTCACAACATCCAGTGTCATCATCATCTGAATATGGGACATAACTATGACCACCGGTATCACAATATCCAAGATTTTCACAAAGCCAATTATAATTACAATCACCTGGTTGAAGCCATTCGACAACTTGTTCATCTCCATTTTCATCAATGAAGTAACAATCACCATGTGTGTCTTGTGTAGGATTACACGAATCGCATATTGGATAGTCAGGAACGGTTAAGAAACAACCAAGGTTACCATCATTCAATCCACAGTTATTACTGAATACAGATGAATTTAAGTCCATACCAAATGCTTTTAATTCTTGGAGAAATGCATCTATATTTTGCGATGGGTTTGCTGATGGATTATAAAATGCTCCATAAAAATAGTACTCCAGAACGTCCCGCCAGGACAAGTCGGACCAATCTTTGTCGTCGGGGGTGGTGTCCATTACACCAGTCCTAACAATTTCCCTGTCTCCGTCAACACCCCATCCAAAATCTGGATGTTTCACCTTGTCCACTAAGTCCTGAGTGGTAGGTAGTTGTGGGTTGCCTTCATCGTCAATCTCATACCTTTCGTCCAAAGGAGGGGGACCAGTTGCTTTGATAAATCTTTCCTTCACAGTCCCCAAAGACTTTCCTTCAAGATCCACCAACTCCGTTTCATGATTAATAATATCATAGTAGCCTGTCAAATATTTTCTTGTATTAAATGTTCTTAATGGCCTCAAGTGTGGTGTTAAATCAAAAACATCTGTAAAGAAATCTGGATATAACTCATAGAGTTTATCTTCCAAAACTGTCATAGGAGGTCTATAACCACTACTCAGACATGGTTGTTTCCACATGGCATGATCGCCCAATGCCCTCGTCATTAGGTAAATTTTGCGAGAAAGAATACTAGAGGAAAACAAATCATTAATACCATCATTGGTGAAGAAAGGATATTTTTTTAGTTTATTACTTAGTTCTTCAGTCATCCATTCGGCACGCTCAACATTCCATCCACTTGAACCCCAAGGCATCAATAGGTTTGTATAATATCGTATTCCAGGACCAACGAACGCTATCCCGTAACTTCTTTGCACTCTTGGGACATACCATTCGCTATCTGGATTATTATAACCTTGCCAATATGGAGTATCATAATAATTAAGATTCTCTAAAGACCATTCAAATCCGTATGGGTACATGATATTATAACCATCTGTGCATATCCTATGCGGGTCTAAGAAATCTAGACACTCTTCAGTGGTATCGTTCCAGATAGTGTTACCGTATTCATCTACATGATAACCATAGGCACAAGTTTGGTATATAACTTCACCCAAGAATATACCAGAATTAGTCTGTGCGGTCCCCCTATTAGTTGCATAACCAGACTCTGACCCCCATATAGGACTAACAACTCTCTCGGGGTACAGCACCCATTCAATTTCTATTTCAGGGTTTATCTTTCTTAGAAGGTAGTTTAAGGTTTTTCTAGTGCCAGATAAATCGAAACCATAAGGAAAATCTGGTACACCATCTGAACCTGTACCAGAAACATCCAGTCTAAGGTGTCCGGGAACAGCATCGATGACAAAGGGATTTTCGACAGCATCGTCACCATACCAAGTAAGACAACCTGAATTTGTTCCCCTCAACGGGAAGGTATAGTTGGTGATACTTTCTGGGAAATAAACATCACTGTCTCCAAGTGATGTCATAGAATTTCTACCGAATGCATGAATACCCTTTGGTAAATAGATACTTACCTTCTTTAAGTTCTGAGTTCTTCCCGGCATGATCCATCTCTCAAGATGGTTCATTATTATAGGCGTGAAGTTTGTCCAAGGAACCCACTCTCTCCACCTAGACCACGTTTGGAATCTAATTCTTTTCTTAGGGGTTGCCGTATAATCAAGGTCTTCTAACCTACCAGCATTAATAGAAGGGTGAGGGGAATAATTCCCAAGACCTATCGAGGGTACTGTTGGTTTGATGAGTGGTGCTTCGCCGTTCGGATATCCAACATCATTATAACCCGTTTCCAAATCAACATAAACACCCTGCTTCCAGGAGTTGGGACCACCTAGACCAGTGGAAAATGATGGTCTGTTAGCATAATAATGTTCCTTATATCCTGGACACTTCGCATCAATAGCCGAAAGCAAAGCCTCTCTATCGTTGGGAGCATTTTCTCCAGTATCAGCGTATCCATCGTAACCAGCACGTTCCAGCATTCTTCTTTGATGAAGTGGGTCGTCGGGGAAATGTCTTAACTGTTCTTCTGTTCTTGCTCCTCTGGGTCTATATCCCCCTATATCAAATAAATCTTCAAGGGCACTATAGTAATTACACCCACCTGGAAAATCATAGTTGCTATACGAATGTCTGCTCCAAGGCCAGGCACACTCCTCCCAAGGAAAATCCCCGGCACTCACTTCAATCACATAAGGCAATGTCACACCCGGCATGGTTTCCTCGTATACACCATAGTCCTTCGGTATCTTGAGGCAATAAACAGCGGCATCTGTCTGGAACGGACTCAAACCATTAACCCTCAAATTTGTACCACCAGAACCAAACTGAGTGAAGAAATCGTTAACTCTTGGGTCTGGCCAAGTGTTTGCACCATCTGGTACATAACCTTGGGTAAACGTGTTAATCTCGTAATCGTATCCACTTAAGCGGGAACCCGATATAGAACCACTGTAAGTCATTATGGTTGGACCGGGGAAATGTTTGTATAGGTATCTCGGATGCCAAATCGGTCCTCTGTGGTCACAAGGCCAAACTTTATGTTGACCACCGCATGGGGACGGTTGGTATATTATACCCAGTTCATCTACATCACCGATGCCATATCTAGCGTATGAATATGGATTAGCGGGGACATCAAGATTCCCAGTACCAAACCAACTTACAATAGTCCCCCTACCCAGTCCCATATAGTCTTCATAGTAACTAGGAAACGCATCGTCCATACTACCATCGTTCAACATACAAGTAGTATTTGGATACCAGTTAGCATCTACGTTGGGTCGTTTTCCTATACAATCACAAACCGCCTTGGCAAAGAATATTCTATTAGCGGTATACGGATCAAAGAAACCTTGTTGTGTGTAGAAACCCGACCACCCCTCGTTGAGTGGAGTTCCCAGATTCATATACCAAGGGTCAAAACAAAATTTTCTTCCATAATATAGTGACTCTGGTCTTGTATCAGTCCAGCAACAAGAACCTATAGTCAAGTTAGTAGGATCGCCACCGTTTATATTCTGACCATACTCATTATATAATGCATCACCCCAAGTATAGCAGTAACCAGTAGCATCCGGTAGCCAGTCCTTGAGAGAGGTAAAAGGATCAGTATCAGCACCCCAGTCCCAATCGGGAGGCGGCTCGCCACCAATGGTATATTCATATTCCTTGAACGATTCAGAGTTCGCTGGATGTCTCTCATACAAATCAACTTCTGGTTTAAACCTAGTTCTCGCTGTAACATAAACCTCTGCGGTAAATCCATGAAGATATCCAGACGAATGCATCGAACGCCATAATTCTATATCTTCAATATTTTCAGGACCGTTATAATATACTAAATTGTTCTTATCCCAAACTTCACTGAACATATCAGCATCATCAAAATCAGCAAGATCTTCTGGTGGAACCTGAAGGTTGTCTCCAGTAGGTCTGGGCATTCTATTGTACAGATAATTCCACAATAACGAACCCGGACCCTCTGAACCATTCCAACCTCGGTTAGTTGGTAAGTCACAAAATCTATTGGTGTAAGCAGGGACTTTAATTATTCCAGATCCCTCTCCACTAAATTTGTGAGGATACAAATCCACATAGGTTGAATTATAGTAGTAATCATCTTCGTTGACAGAAACTTCTTTAACTATTCTACCATATTCGAAAGCGGGATCAGAGCATCCATTATCATAAAGACCACCGAATGTATAAATATTGTAGAAATTTTCATATATGGGATGACAGGCATACATGAATCCCTCTTTAAAGAAAGAACTTTCTCTCGGTTTCCAACTACTTACGAATTTATATTTCGACCCATCTCGATAACCCTCATGTGGTTTACTCAGCACAATGACGTCCATAGTACTTTCAACGACATCCTTCAATGTTAAACAGGGCGCAACCGATGTGGTGCTGTCGTTTTGATAAAGCCACTTCGAACTAAATGGACCACAACAAGGCGTAACATCTGTTAAGTATCTACTGCCCCATGTCGGCCCGTATCCCGATACATACTCTCCATCATCACCTAATATACCATCAAACCAATAATTCTCTTCTGGTGGCCGCAATTCTTGATTTTGATCGGTATCCAAATCATCCCACTCTTGCGTCTTTGTTGGTAAATAACCAGATCTAGATATTGTAACAGTACCATCAAAAGATGATCTACCTGGAATATAATCATTAAAGTGGGGATATCTGTCTACAGGTTCTTGAAAGTTAAATCCAAAATCATGAACTGGGTATGGACAGGTAGAACTAAAAGAACCGTCCGTTCTTGAGCAGCATGGAAGAAAGTTTGTTCCCGCTTCCTTTTGATAATCACTTCTGTTAGCAGCAGCATATGAAATTGGACTTAATGTATTAGTGCCACCAACAACACCACCCATTCCCCCATAGTAAGTTCTTTTCGGTGGCCATTCTCCATACTGCCTAGCATAGTTATCAGATAGATCCAAGGTCATTCTATTTGCGTTCCAGATGACTCTAGGATCCATCTGAATCATCAGAGTATGTTGCTTCTTATTATGAACGGCGTTTCTATACCCATATTCGTTTATTTCTTCATCCGTAAATACATCTGATAGGTAGACCCTCTCTCTACCATATGATATATTTCCACGGTCGTTGTTCTCCAACTTTATCTCGTTATCAAATGTTCTTCCATCAGACAAATTACAAAACACATCCTCATGGTACTTATAGAACAACCAATTGAATAAGTTTCCATAGTTATTCATTGGGTTATAGAACATCGCCCTTTTACCCGGCGGGGGAATGTCTACCGGACCACCATAATGTGTCTTTGCATCATCCCCTGTTCTACCGGCGACAAGATTTACAGCCCTTCCCATCTTATCGCCCTTGGCTGCATTTATTCTTGGAATGTTACCTGCCTGATAAAAATGTTCTGAGTCTGCTATTGGAAGGTCAGTAAGATCGTCAAATTCAAAATCACCAACGGTGGTTTTAGTGAACGCACCACTGGAACCATCGACAAACACTAATGGTGTTTTATCATAACTTCTACAGCCAGCACAATTACTATATGTTTTATATCCATCCTGCTCCGAGAATATAATATTCAGAGTATCTGTCTTCGGAGGGGCTTCGTATATGTTGGGTAGAATACACCAATAATGATTATGGATACCAGACATAAAAGGTAACCTTTATGGATTCGGTTGACTCAAATTACGATCTACTATGTAACTTCCCTGTATAGGCTGGATACTATTCGTGAATTGCTCATTGACATTCTCTAACTTGAATGGGAACGGCAACTGTTTGAATGCACATGGATCATCCAACGTATCTATAGAGTTAGCCATAGTAAACATAGGTGGATTTGCATTCGGTCTATTCTGTAATGGCACAGGAGCGCCAGCGTATTCGTGGTCCTCGGGGAACTTTATATCTGGATGACTATAAAAACCAGTGGAAGCAAAATTCATGTGAACTATAGTACCAGGTCTAATAGGTTGAACTCTCATAAATCTAGGAAGTCTAGACATGTCCACACCCGGTGAAACATATCGTGGAACTAATCTTCTATTACCCGTTGCTCCTCTCATACCAACATCTATATACTCATTGTCGGCTGAAACATTATAAAACTCACAAGTATTAAGTGCCAACGGATTCGATCTCGGTATATCACACCATAACAAGTACCGATCTATTGCTTGTATGTCTTCATCACTAATTTCTGGATATTCATCATCATCCATAGACGGATGCCATGGCAGTATACCAAGTGCAGCAGAAGCACCAGGAGTGATATCCCATTCACGACCTTGACCTCCAGTAACACCAAAGGCTCCAGAGTTTAATACTCTTACTTCATTTGTCAGAATTGGAATTACATCTCTAGCATCGAGTCCATCAGACTGCCCTCTCAGTGCGTCGGGTGTATCACGCCACTCTTTGTATTTCGTTAATTTTTCAATAATTGTTTCTCTGAATAACCCCTTCTCCGTTACAAGATTAAAGGTGTAAGAATCAAAACCTTCTACTTCACCTGTTCCTAATCTACTACTTACCCAATGCTCAACATCAGCATTTGCAGTAAAGCCACCAACCTCTATGATAGGATCTTCACTTATTCTTCTACCACCAACTCTGTAATCAGTCCCATCCCGAACTGGATAATCAAAACCTGTTACCGCTGTCCGCATATCTCTATTAAAGGCTGTCTGTGTCCAAGTATCATTTTCTTCGTCTTGGTGTTGTTTTGCAACAACCTTGGTGGTTGTGAAATCTGGTGCAACATTAAATTCAACCTCTCTCCATTCATATGCCCACATTCTAAATTCTGGATCTTCTTCATCATCAACATTCGGTAAAGTAGGACCAATTGGATGCGCCCTTATAATTTTTGCCAACACAGTACTTCTTGTCTCTGGTGCGTTGAACATATACCGGAATACACCGCTACCCTCTCCCCCCACTTCAACCTCTTGCATCAAAACTATAGAACCAACAGGTGAAGCGGGGTTATGATACCGGTTATATTCAGACACATTGATAGCCAAACTACCGGCAAAAATTGACTTTGTATTATCCGCTGTGCTTCCGGGAATATCTTTACATTCTAACCCTTCACAATCTTCGCCAGGACAACAATCACAGCCAGCGACATTGGGATGGTCTTTGTAATTGTTGCTACCTCCTGACCCATAATCATAATCGTTTACTCTATCGATACCCTCATCAATAAAGTCCCTGAAATAAGATCTATCTCTAAAATTTGCATCGGGTGGAAGACCATCATCGTCTATAACACTTTCCGCACGAAAGAACGATTCAAGATTTTCTATTTGCCGGTGTAGAGCGGTGCCTGGTCCACCTGGATGTGGCGCACCATCTTCTGTCTTTGACCAGTCCATTCGTACTAAGTTACCATCTTCGTCTTCATGACATTGCTTAGGGGCTGGGATATCATCATATCTTCTCTCATAAAAAGAATAGGAACTTCTACGCCCCTTAGCCCATCGTGTATAGTTACCTTCCACGACGGGGTTTACCTCTTCCCATGCATATGTTGAATAAATTTGTCTATCTTTTACTTGAATCTCAGCGACGGAATCTTCATTCAATCCACCCATCGCGCCACCAACATGATTGCAACCTATAATTCTAGCAAAAAAGAACTGAGTTCCACTGCCGGAAGGAAGTACATCACGATAAACCAATTCACCCTGTTTAGCCATAATATTTACGAATTAAAATTCGCCTCCGTCTAAAATGTTCTGCTCTATTGGTTTCCAACCAGTATTACTATGTATGGGAGATCCATCGGCAGCAGAAGTTGTTTGTGTAGCAACATACGTTCTACTGTTAAATGTTACTACATCACCAGCACTATAAATTATAGGGTTCCCATTCTCGTCCGTTGCTAGGAACCTGCCTTTATAAGTATCATCATTAAAGGTAGCAGTTCTATTTTTAAACGAAGTGCATTTATAGTGTGCTGATACTGCATTGTTCCATCTGTGACATTTCCCAACTTTGCTACCACCAACATAATTATAACAATTACCGCAGTATATGTCACTGCTTCTGTCCTTCAACTTATACGAAAATGGTAATCTCTTTTCTCTATAAACAGGACCAGGATATGCCCATGTAGTATCGACAACCGGAAGAGATATGTCCCGTAAAGCACTCTGTGGTAGGGTATCTACCTGAGAAACATACTCGTCTATAGCAGTTTTGTATTTATCATTTGATTTTATGTCGTTTATGAAGAGTAAAAGTTCAGTTACAAGAATCAACAAAGCCTCATTGACATTTTCCCGTGATCTATCCAGAGATCTAAAATCAAATTCCACACCACCAATTCCAAATGTACCAGCGTTCATATCATAGAAAAATGGACCCATTCTAGAATTGTTAGATATATTGGTCCCAAAGAATCTTCTTCCAGCCTCGCTAAATCTAATATCGGGTCTAGCATCATAACTAGAAGAATAGTTACCAAAAGATCTAGCAGCCGCTGCTGCTCTGTCCTTGGCGTATTGCTCATTGGTAAGAATTTCCTCCCTAGATAACGGAGAAGTTCTTGGTAATGCTCTACTAGAGTTACGGGAAGGCGTAAGGTTTGCAGAAACATCGTCATCCGTCATACTGGAAACGGTGTCGGTCAAATATTTCTTAAATAGTTCTTCTTCGCTACTGTGAGCCATCTCTCTTCTTCTTCCTCTTCTTCTTTCCTCTCTCTAATGCATCCTTTATGGCATCTATTTTTGGGTTTGCCCATCTTCTCATGTGAGTTCTATCATCGTCATTCTTATTCTGCATATGCCAAAACTGTCTATCTACTATAAACTGACTATTAGGAATTGGTTCACCTCTCCATGTAATCAAAACCCTATAATCCCTATCCTTATCAAAGGTCATCTTTAAATCTGGATCACCCCCTGATCGCTTATAAACCTTAATGCCCAGATTAGAACTTAAAATATCCAGTTCTTGTTTCATATACTTCTCATACGACAGGTTGTTTTTATACTTCGCCATATCTTATATATCTCCAAAAATAGTAGTATTATTTTATCCTACTGAAGTTGTTCTTCTTTTCAAACACAATATGATTCTGAAACTTGTCTGTCATAGAATCAGACTTGTGACTAATCACGAATATATTCGCACGATGTCCAAATGTCACCAACAATTTTAAAAACTCCTCTGTACCAACAGAGTCTAGACTAGAATCAAACACCTCATCCAATATCAGAAGATTACAATTGACGCTGTTCTTCAATCTAGCGATCTCTCTCCATGCTAGAAGAAGAGACAGATCTATTCGTAACCTCTCCCCCTCACTAAAACTTTGGTATGTAAACTCATCCCTATGGCGACTTCGTATTGTCTCGTTGAAATTCTCATCCAAGTGAAACTGACAGAAGAAATCCATGTCTGCAAGATACTTATTAATCAACTTGTTCATAACAGGAAGATAATGCTTTATTATCTTCGACTTAATTCCAGAGTCTTTCAATATACCAGTCGCTATACTGTAGTAATGCTTATCTTCTATCAGTTGCTTTCTTCCCTGAACATATCCATTACCCTCAGTCACTAAGGCATTGAACTCATCCTTAGCATCTGATATTTCAGATCCCTCTGTGAGAAGAGAGTCCCGTTTACTTTTCATCTTATTGATGTATTGATTCAATCCACCGATCTTACTTTGCTTATCAGAAACACTCTTCTCAAGAATCTTCACATCACCAAGAACATAATTTATCTTGCTCAATCTGTCCTCTAACAACTTTATTTCACCGTCCAAATCTTCAATAATACTTAGATGTTTTTCCTTATCATCCTGACCTTCTTTAAAGATACAATTCTTATGATGTTCCTCGATGGTCTGTTTACACGAAGGACATGTGTCATTGTCGTGGTAAAACTTCATACTGGAATCAATACCCTTTACTTTATTGCGTAACTGTTTCTGTTCAGATTCCTTATTCAACAACTCCTTTGGTATAGAATCCTTGTCCTCTATACTTTCCAAATTTTCTCGAATGAGTTTCTGCAACTCATCCCTCTCTCTGGTTAGTTCTTCTATCTGGGACAGAGATTCTTCTATCTCTTTGTTGTGCTTGTCAACAGACTCATTGGATTTCTTCTCCAATGCATCTATTAGTTTTTTCTTATCTTCAGTTTTACTTCTTACGAGTTCTATCTTGTGATCTATATCTTTAATATATTCTTTCACCAAATTCATTTTAGATTTCACCAATGAATTCATCACAGAGAATACATCTATGTCTAATAGATTTTCAACCACTAACCGACGATCTGCTGCGGTCAACTGCATGAAAGGAATGTAATTTGAAGAACCCAATATCACCACCTGACAAAATGACTTATATGTCATCTTGAGAATCTGTTCTTCCAACACTCTCTGATAATCCTTCGACTTAGAATCCTGCGGTATCAATACATCATTCTTGTATATCTCAAACTTCTTTGGCTTGAGATGTCTCAAGACACGATACTCATCTTTACCAACAGAGAATACAATCTCCACCTCACAATTTTTATCGTTGATTGAATTGGGAAGTTGAGGGATGTTGATCCCACGAAATGATTTACCAAACAAGGCAAATGTTAGTGCATCAAGCATCGTTGATTTACCTGCACCATTCTCACCCGACACAAGTGTATTTTCATGTCTTGTCAAATCTAATGTTGTCTTGTAATTACCGGTTGAAAGAAAGTTCCTCCAACTAAGTGTTTTAAACAATATCATAAGACACCTTCCGACCAAAGTTTATCTGTCACAGAATACTGCAAATGACTTGCTTCTGCTTCGCCGTCACCGTCCCATTTATCTGTTTCCCATTGCATAACATGAACCATTTCATGAACAATGGTAGCAACAAAATCTCTTAGACTTTGATTTGCTGAAACAACGATTCTATATTTACCCTCATCCTCTTCACAAAAACCCCAACAATCCATATCGTCATAGATGTTAAGTTTACATGTTATCTCCACATCATCAGGAATGGAAAAATATTTCCTACACCACTCAACAATTTTATATGCTTGGTTCAGAGTATTCAACCTCTTTCTCCTGCTGACGCTGCGAGAACAAGACCAACATTAGCAAGAGCGTAGGAAGCCCATACAAGACACCACGCCCATTCCTTTTTCATAGCATAACCCACAGCAACTATAGCATAGAGAATACCAGAAATCAAAGGGAGTGCCTTTGTTAACGCATCAATCATACCAGGCTGGTACATTGCCATCTTTCCACTTAGCAAATTTTGCTTTTTCATTTTTGTAATAGTTGCGATATGAATTCACAACAGACTCCTCTTTACAATAATCAGGCATACACTTCGGCCACTTTGATAAAATACCGATTGGTAACTCCGGTCTATTCTTGTCACACCATTCAATCACCCTTTGAGTTTTATGAACCTTACCATACCGTCGTGTGTATTCTGCACACAACGCCATAGCATGTTTAATCAACCAGTCATAATTTTCCGTAGAAGCACGAACCCACTTGGTACATGGGTGGTTATAGAATGATCTCTTGTATGGTGCATCACCATCTGGGTGTGCTGCACACAACATCTGCGCAGATTCCAAAATCATCTTCACCACATGCTTGTCACACGCATAATTTGCGGCAACAACTGGATTCTCATCCAGTACAAAAATATTCATAACGATAAACTCTCCATATACAGATCTTTCATAAGTCGTTTCATTCTATCCTTGTCCTGTATTTCTTCCAAGGTATCGATCTCATTGTTTATTATTGTAATGGTATCCTGCGCCAAGTCAACCATATCTTCGTCATCACTGCTTGTACAATCGAATTCTTCGACCGTGGTTATCTTCGCTGCTCCACATTCATATAACTTATCCATATACCTGTCAAAACTATAGGGATGATTTTTATTAAGTACATCCACCCTAACATAGCAGTTATCCATGTCAGAAAAATTCAAAGAATCAATATCAAGTGGACCATCATGATCGCTATATGATAATCTACGAAACATTCTATTTGGGTTTTCTATAAACTGGATGTCTCTAGTGTCTGTATCTAATACATGAAAACCCTTCTTCTCCTCTAGGTCAGAGAATGTTATTTGGTATTGGGTTCCAAGATAATATATGTTTCCTCTATCCTGTCTGCAATGAAAGTGACCAGACAATACCTTTTCGTACCTGTCAAATATATCTGGGTTCATTCCACCGACATGATTAATTCCACGCATGACCTGATAACCATCCAACTCAAGGTGTCCCACTAAAATAGGCGCACTAGCAGTTTTGATAAAGTTAACAGACTCGCTGTAATTTTCTTTATTGATCCAAGGTACTAGTGCTATGTCTAGACCATCGAAGTTCCTGACTACAGGCTCCTCGTAAATATTAATATCATCACTAAACAATTCTCTAATAGAATTTATTCGGTTTGTGTTTCTGTAGTAAACATCATGGTTACCTAGTATACAATGAAAATCAATACCGTCTTCAGAGAGTTTAGTCATGAATCTTTCTCTGATTTGATTTAGTATATTGAAATTAACAAACTTGCGGCGATCCATTAGATCACCAGCATGTATGACAGTTTTTATGTCATTCTCCTTGAGGTATGGGAAAAATACCTCGTCAAAGAACTTCATAAAATAATCAAAAAATAACTGAGAGTCTGATCTCGCTCCAAAATGAGTATCGTTAATCAGCGCTATTTTCATCAGTGTTCTCGTCCATAAACTGATCTAGTTTTCCAGATTTCTTAGCCTTTTTCTTTTTCTTAGGCTCGAACTTCTTTAATTCTTTTTCGTTTATTTGAAAGGCATCTTTCATAGCATCTTGAACATTCATCTCGTCTTTCTTTTCAAAGTAATTTTCTCTGTACCACTTCTGTATTATGACATCTTCTTGACTCTCAAGCAACTTAAATTTTATATATGACTGCTTCTTTTCTTTTTCGATCCTTCGAAGAAAAGCATAATAAGTTATCTGTGTAAAATACGAGAAAGGATTCTTTGATTTTTCCGAATCAAAATTATGAGCATACATGATGCAATTCTCAATAGCATCACCTATCATCTCTTCCTTATACGGGTAGTTTGCAAAATTAGTTTTGAATGAAAGATGTTCTGCTATCTTCATAAAGCATTCACCAATGTAAGAAGTTACTGGTGGTCTTGGTTCTCCAAGATCATTGGCTTCGTTTACCAACGCTTTCCATTCACACATAGCAGCAAAGAACTGTTTGTTGTCTATGTAATGGGGCTTCTTTTCACTGTCTTTGTTTTCTTTCATGCGATTATTATAGTCCCCATACTCTCTTACACAAGCAATAAATAAAAAAAATAAAAATTACTTGACAACCTGAAAACCGGTATTATCATTGGGAGTGCCAACGAACATTAAAGCCTAATAGTATACTTATAGTTAACTATAGTCTTCACCGTTAATATCAAAATCCCAATCACTGAACCTGTTTCCATAGTCAGGGTGGTCCTTATCATCACCTGTATACTCTGGTGGATCTTTTTTATTATCCTTCATACCCTTATCATATTCTTCAAGCATTGAGGTCAAATCCTCATTGTCTAGATACCCATCATTTATAAGATCTTTAATAATGTCAGGAGGAATCATGAGAGTCATCATGATAAATTCAATATCATCATCACTCATATCCTTATGACTTTTTTCCATCTTAGTCAACTCATCAAAGAGACTCTCTGGAGTTGAGTCCATATTTGGTCCTGCCATACCAGGTGGCATGGGTGGAAAATTAAACTTCTTTTTCATAACATCATCCAGGTTTGTTATTCTCTTTTCGACCGGATTGTTATAAACCCTATCAATCTCCAATTCATAGAGTTCCACAGCAGACTTGGTAGGCTTCGTGATAAGAAGCACCATGCTCTTTGGTATTTTTATTTTTCTATCTGCTGAATGTTCAGACCATTTCTTAAGAACGGTCATCTGATTCACATTCATACCATTGAAAACTGGCTGAATATGAAACGCCATAGGGTCTGTTATTACATACTTGTCACTGACTTGACCCACAATTCTAGTTATTATTTCCTCACCAGTCGTCAACTTTAGTAACCTGTAAACCGTCTTATTCTTCTTACTGGTTTTTTTATCCATTGCTTTCCCCAATTGATATTAGATTATATCGAAACTTCTCATTATTATATATCTTAACTCGTTCATCCAAATGCCTCATAGTGTGGTTTCGCCATTTTTTGTAGCAAAGATTATCGGCTATGTCATATACCTTTACCTTATCCTTTTGGTTCGATTTTCTTAGACCTCTTCCTATTGACTGTAGAACTCGTATTACAGATTTGGATGGTGATGTGAAAATGATGTTGTGAATGTTTTTGATATTTATTCCCGTTGAGCATGTTCCATATGATGCAACGAGTGTAGAGTTTTTATTATTGTCTACAATATGTCGAATTTCTTCTCGCTGATCTACATCGGTTCCACCGTGAATAAGGTATACATCATTCTTTTTGTCCTTCAGTTTATCATATAAAGGTATACCATGCTTTTCCACGAAGTTAAACAGGACAAGAGTATTTCCCTTCAGAGAAGCAGCCAGATCGCATATGAAAGCGTTTCTCCTCGTATTTTTAATTATCCATGCCATTTCATCCTGATATGAGGCTCTCTTTATAGTCTCTATCTCCTGCTGATTATAACCGAATATTAAGCAGTCAATTTCTAGTTGAGACAG
>Ga0209645_1000625_pt1 | contig 18125 bp, 21 predicted proteins | sample ETNvirenome_6_30_FD_184070 | JGI IMG/M metagenome (GOLD analysis project Ga0209645, IMG submission 184070) | Marine viral communities from the Pacific Ocean - ETNP_6_30 (SPAdes) (version 2) | ecosystem: Environmental > Aquatic > Marine > Oceanic | place: Pacific Ocean | collected 2013-06-19
ACGACTTTCTCAGCACCAACTAACGCAGTAGAAGGAGCTATCATCTCTGTAGAGATAGCACAAGGCGGTACAGCAAGAACAATAGCTTGGAATACAGTATTTGAGTTTGCGGCATCAACCGCACCAACTGTAACCGCTACAGCCAACAAAACAGATATATTTAGTTTTAGATACAACGGATCAGTCTGGCAAGAAATCGGTAGAGTTCAAAACCTAGCACAAACATAATATGGAAACGCTACAGCGTACAGCAAATAGAGGAAGCATATCTACTGGGTATGATATTGATAACTCTTGTAAGTTTGAAGATGATAATGATGAATGGCTTTACAGAACAAATGCTTCAGGAACTAATAGAAAAACTTGGACTGTAAGTTGGTGGTTTAAACAAACAGAACTTCGTTCCGCAAATGGTGCAGCTACAGAACATTGGCAGGGTGGAGTTTATGGTGAAGCAACAAGAGCAGGTATTTTCGCAGATGATAGAATTTGGATTGATATAGGTGGCGGTGATGGTAATGCTGGAACTCTTTTTAGAAGTCTATCTACACAAAAAATAAGAGACACTTCAGCTTGGTATCATATTGTTATAGCTTGTGATAGTACACAAAGCACCGAAGCTGATAGATTAAAAGTTTGGTTAAATGGTGTAGAAGTAACAGCGTGGGACCAAAAACAATATCCTACTTTAAATTATCAAAGTGCTTTACAAGGAACTGGAGGAGTTCAAATGAAGTGGGGTTCAGCCGATGCAACTTATCACGGATATTCAGGCTATCTTGCAGAATGTCATTATCTTGATGGTGTTACTAAAGTGCAAACAGATTTTGGTGAGTTTGATGATGATAGTGGTATTTGGAAACCAAAAGAATACACAGGAACGTATGGCACGAATGGCACTTATTTAGATTTTGCAGATGCTTCAGACTTAGGTGATGATGAAAGTGGCAATGGTAATGATTACACAGAAAACAACATAACAGCAGCCGACCAAGCAACTGACACACCTACTAATAATTTTTGTACTTTGTTTCCACCACCTGCTGCTGTAACAGGAACAGCACCCAGTATAAAGGAAGGCGGTACTACAATGTTTGGTGGAGTTTCAAGTTCACAAAATGCTTTTGGTACAATGGGAGTTAGAAGTGGTAAATGGTATTTTGAATCTACAATTACTGATGATGGTGGGGTTGCAACATCTAATCATAATTTTGGAGTTATAGACCCCGAACAAATTACATATGTTATGACTTCGGGCAGAGATATTGGAGCATCACCTGCTGGTTGGGCTTGTTCTTCCAATAGTTTACCTAGAAATAATAATGCTGCAGCTTCAGGTGCAAACGCTACTGGTGCTTTAAATGAAAATGAAATTATGGGTGTTGCTATAGATATGGACAATGGAAAAATATGGTGGCATAGACAAGGAACATGGACTTCAATTAGTAGCACAGCAGGAGACCCAGCAAACGGAACAACACCTGCTTTTAGTAATTTACTAACAGCTACAGATAATTTTGTTATCCCTGCTGGTGGTTATTATGTCAATGATGGCAACCAAGCTAGAGCAATGAATTTTGGTGGTTATGCACAAGCAGTCTTTACAGCAGTAGGAACATACGCAGATGCAAATGGATATGGTAGCTTTGCCTATCAACCCCCATCAGGCTACTACGCCTTATGCACTAAAAATTTAGCGGAGTACGGATAATGGCTTATACAAATATAGACGACCCATCTGCAAAGTTTCAAACATTGCTTTATACAGGTAATAGTAGCAGTCCAAGAGACTTAGTAAATGATGGAAACTCAGACCTACAACCTGATTTGGTTTGGGTAAAAGGCAGAAGCCATGCAGACATTCAGTTGCTTTATGATAGCAGTAGAGGTGGTGGTAAATTTTTAAGAAGCGCATCAACTGCGGCTGAAAATACAGGTGGTTTTGGTGTAACAGCTTTTAATTCAGATGGTTTTAGAACTAATGCTTATACTTACACAAATGAAAATACACATACTTATGTAGCATGGCAATGGAAAGCAAATGGTGGTACGACCTCAAGCAATACGGATGGCTCAATAACTTCTACAGTACAAGCCGATACTGATGCTGGATTTAGTATTATTACCTATACAGGCAATGCTACTAATTCAACAGTAGGACATGGATTAGGTGTTCAACCATCTGTAATTATTAATAAAAAAAGAGGTTCTACAGCTTCTTGGAGTGTTTGGCACTCAGCTTTGCTTGGAACTCAATTATTAGAATTAAACACTACTGGAGCAACAGCAACAGTTCCAGCAATTTGGAATAGTACAGTTCCTACATCTTCAGTTTTTAGCATTGGTACTGATGGACAAACAAATTCTAATAATACAACTTATGTAACTTACGCTTTTGCAGAAAAACAAGGCTACAGCAAGTTTGGTAAATATGTCGGCAATGGAAGTACAGATGGTACATTCGTTTATACAGGCTTTAAACCTGCTTGTGTAATAATAAAATGCAGTTCTGCTGTAACCCATTGGAGAATATTTGACCACAAAAGATTAGGCTACAACCCAAGCAATGAAAAACTTTATCCTAATTTAGATAATGCAGAAGCCACAGCAACAGAAATAGATTTTTTAAGTAACGGGTTTAAAATTCGTTCAAGTGATAGTGATGTGGGTAATAATAGTAGTGATTATATTTATATGGCTTGGGGGGAAAATCCATTCACGACATCAACAGGCATACCAACAACAGCAAGATAGGAGTATAATTTTAATATGTGGGCATTAGTAGAAAACAATAAAGTAAGTCAGGTTTATACCAGACCTAAAGCAATAACCATTGGGGATGTATCTTATCCGCAAAATATCTTTATGCTTTGGTCTAGCGATGAGCTTGAAGCAATAGGCATTTATTCAGTAGTTGTAGATAACAGCAACTTTAAAAATCCTTCTTATTACATCAACACCGATCAATCTTTTGATTTTGATAACGATGTTGTAACTGCATCTTATGGTACAGCGACAGCTAAAAACTTAGACGATACAACCGATCCTGATACAGGTGATGTAACTCATGGTTTAAAGTACAATCACAATCAAGTCATTACCAATCAAGCATACGGACTCTTACAACCTAACGATTGGTATGTGGTCAGAGAAACTGAAGCTGGTACAGCTATTCCTGCTGATTGGACTACTTTTAGATCAGGTGTAAGAAGTACAGCAGAAGATATGCAAAGCAAAATTAATGCTGTAACAACTGTAGATGAGTTAGCAGCTTTGTATGTTTACAACGATGCGACTCCACCTGTCAGACCATTAGGCGAATTTCCAACTCCACCAGAGGAGTAAAACATGGCGTTACTACCCGTAACTCCACCACCAGGAATCGTAACCAACGGAACTGATTACTCAAACAAAGGGCGTTGGGTAGACAGCGATCTTATTCGTTTTCAAAATGGTTCACTTAAACCTATCGGTGGTTGGGAAAAACTCAAAGATACAGCTCTTACTGGCACTCCAACAGGAATGTATGCCTATAAAACAAATGCAGGTAAAAGAGTTTTAGCGGTTGGTACAAGACAAAAGATTTATGTTTTATTTGATGATACTTGGTATGACATCACACCATCAGGCTTTGTTCCAGATTCATCAAGCGATGCGCTAGGATTTGGTGCATATCAGTATGGTAAAGAAGATTACGGAGATGCAAGAAGTCAATCAGGTTTATTCTTTGATTCTCAGTCTTGGTCTTTTGATAACTTTGGCGAACACTTACTCTTTTGTTGTGCAAGTGATGGCAAAATTTATAGATGGCGACCAGACGCAGGTTCAGGCTCACCCGATGCAACAGGTATTGTTCTAACCAATGCTCCAACTAATTGTGCTGGTGTATTGGTTAGTAATGAACGACACGTTATCGCATTAGGAGCTAGTGGCGATCCAAGAAAGATTGCCTGGTCATCAAGAGAAACAACAACAACATGGACAGCAGCATCTACTAATACTGCTGGTGATTTACAAATACCAACAGGCGGTAAAATCCTAAGTGGTATTAAATGGCAAACAGACATCGTGATCTTTACCGATACAGGTATTGCTAGAGTCTATTACGCTGGATCACCTTTTATTTATGGTATTCAAGATGCTGGAACAAACTGTCGAGTAACAGGCCCAAGAACAGTTGTCTCGGCTGGTAACTTCTTAGCATGGATGGGTGAAAACGCTTTCTTTATTTATGATGGTAATGTTAAAGAAATACCATGCGAAACACATGACTTTGTGTATGACAATTTACAATATAATTATCGCAGGGTTTCATGTGGTGGACACAACTCAAACTTTAATGAAATTTGGTGGTTTTTTCCAACTTCATTATCAACGCCTAATAAGTATGTTATATGGAACTACGCAGAGAATACTTGGTCTGTAGGATCTATGGATAGAGGTTGTTGGATTGACCAAGGTGTGTTTGATTATCCGATTGCTTGTGATGCCGATGGTTTTGTTTATCAGCATGAAAGCACAACATTAAATAACTCAACAGGCATTGGTTCTGCTGTTCCTTTTGCAACAAGCGGGCCAATCGAAATAGGTAATGGCGATAACTATGTGCAATGTAATCAGATTATTCCTGATGAAGAAGCCAATACATTGCCTGGTGTAACGATTAGTTTCAAAGGTCGATTTACTCCATTAGGAGCTGAACAAGACTTTGGATCATTTACTTTTGAAAGTGATGGCTACACGGATGCGAGATTTACAGGTAGACAAGTATCTATGACAGTTACAGGAACTACCACACAAGATTTTAAAGTGGGTAATATAAGATTAAATTTACGCGACAGAGGGCGTAGGTAATGGCAAGAAGAGCCTTAACTAAACCTGGCCCAACGTATAGCGAAGAATACCAAAGCTATCTGGTAACAGAAATAGAATACCGAGATGGTTTAAGTTTTAAAAAAGGCGAGCGTATTGAAGCCAATGGTGGCGATCAAACAGAAGTCGTCTTAGTGAGTCCAAATGGAACTAAGTATAAAATCACAGTCGACAATAGCGGAAACCTCTCTACCACCCAAGTCGCGTAAGGAAGACTGGGAAGTAGAGTTTGATAGGCTTGAGCCACATATTATTAGTGCATTAAAGTATCAAGATAGGTATAATCTAAGTGATATTAAAGAAAAAATCAGACAAGGACTTTTTCACATTTGGTCTGGTAAAGATGCTTTTTATGTATCTAGCTTTGGTGAATTTCCTAAATATAGAGTTTTAAACTTATTTCTATGTGGCGGAGACTACAACGAGCTAGAAGAAATGCTTAAAAGCATAGAAAATTTTGCAAAACAATATGATTGCAAATACCTTTATGGCGGTGGTCGTAAGGGTTGGATAAGAAAACTACAACATCTTGGCTTTGAACAAGAGTACACAGTTAAGAAGGAATTATAATTATGGGATGGGAAACAATAATACCAGCAGCAATAGGTTTATATGGTGCATCAAAAGGTAGTGGCGATAAACAAACTGTTACCAATCAAGTTGATCCAGCAACACAGGCTAGATACAATGACTTATACAATACAGCCAAGGGCATAGCAGGACAGCCTTTTGTACCTTATACAGGTGCAAGAGTAGCAGGATTTAATCCTGACCAATTACAAGGTTTTGACGCAACAAGAAGTTCGTTTCAAGATTCTATGTCTTATAACCCAAGAGGGTTATTATCTGACATGAGTACACAACCATTAGACATTCAATCATTTCAAAATCCTTACAACACACAAGTCATTGACCAATCATTAGCTGATTTAGATAGAGCAAGACAAATTAGATTACAAAGCGATCAAGACCGAGCTATCGGTGCTGGTGCATTTGGCGGATCTCGTTCTGCTTTATTAGAAGCTGAAACCAACAGAAACTTTGCTGATGCAGCAGCTAGAACATCAAGCAATCTTAGACAGTCTGGTTATAACAATTCTCTTAACGCAGCCATGCAAGACAGAAACTTTAGAAGTGGCATACAATCAGGATTGCTAGGCGATCAATACAGAAATCTTGGTTTACTATCTGGTATTGGAACTCAGCAACAAGGTCTGCAACAAGCAGGAATGGATGCTGGTTACAACGAGTTCTTACGAGCATTAGCTTATGGCCCTCAACAACTTGGTTTATTATCTGGAGCTGTCTTTGGTATGACTCCAAGCGAGATACAATCTACATCCAATAAACAGGGAACATTTGGTCAAATTGCAGACGGAATAGATACTTATAATGCTGTTAAAGGACTTTTTTCATAGGTAAACAATGGCAATAGACTACACAAAATTTCCATACGCACCCATGTCAAATCCAATGGGTTTATTAAATAATACCCAACCCAATAATTTCGCCATTGATTCAATGCAAATTCAACAAGCTATTAATCAAAAGAAAATAGATGAAGAACAACAGCAAAGAAAAAGAGCAGACCAAAGTATGAAGTTACAACAATTCGCTGATACGATGCGAATGATTAATGCAAATAAATCAGGCAACTATGGAGCTTCTAAAATTTTCTCTGACAGAATTGCTCAACGAAAAGCATTGTTTGAACAAAAACAGAAACGAGAAGAGTTCAAAAAAAATAACCCAGGCATGGTTGATATGTTAGAAGCATTAGAAGTTGGAATTCCAGCTTCAGTTTTTAATAAAGGACAAACATACAAACCAGACCTTAGAACTTATAAAAACGTAACAAAAGAAAATATACAGATTGGTAATGTAATTTTAAAACCAAATGAGTCAAGACCATTTAATATTTCTAATCCTACAATAGCAAACGCATTAATGAACACATCAGGAATAGATGAGGTTAGCAAAGGAACAGTTTATACAAGACAGGGTGGTTTATATGATACTCCAGATGGAACTTATAGAGAGTTGTTAGTTGGAGACAAACAAATGTTCAAAGGGCCAGGAGGAACTTTTACTACAGAACAATTTTATGCAAAATACCCAGCCAATAAAATAAGCACAACTACATCAGCAGAAGGATATAGATACGATGCAGACTTAAAAACATTTAACAAAATGAATACAGATTTAGTTGCTATTGAAAAATCAATGTTCCAAACTGAAAATTATTGGAAAAATGTTAAAGACTCAAATGTTGGTATTTCAAGATTAGGAGATCAAATCTCTCAGTGGTTTACAACTCTTGCTGGCAGCAAGGATTTAACACCAAAAGAACTTTACAGAGCATTGGCAGAAGGTCAATTACAAGGTTTGATAGGAGCTAACAGAATAGATACTGTTGGTGGTGGTGTTATGACTGAGAAAGATGCTTGGAGGGTTATAGCTAGATTGGGTGGAGATGTAGACTCTTTGCAAAACCCAGCTATTGTTGGCCCATTACTAGAAGAAATGTATAACCTTAAAGTTTTTGATTACAACCAACAAATAAAAGCATATAACAATGCAGTCGAGACTGGAAATTTTAAAGGTTATAAAAAAAGAGAACCAATAACTGCTGAAGAAGTAATAAATAAATTTTCTTTACTTCCTGAAAATATACCCCCTGGAAGCAAAAAAGTTACCATAAATAATCAAACCCTTTATCAAGATGGCGATACTTACTATGCAGTAGTAAATGGCGAGGTTGTTGAGGTCGATATAGATGGTTAAAAAAGTTAAATTATCTGAACTAGAAAACATAACAACCACAGCTCCACAAACATTATCTGTTGGAGATGTGGCAAGTCAAGCTGCCTCAAATTTTATTCCTAGCGCATTGCAATATGGTAAAGATGTTATTACTCCTTTGCTTGATCCAATAGGAACTGCACAATCATTAAGCCAGCTTGGTTTGGGAATTATTCAATTAGCTATACCTGGAGAACAGGCAAATGAAGGAACAGCAAAAGCGGTAGGAGCTTATTTTGCCAATAGGTATGGTGGCATAGAAAATCTTAAAAAAACCATTGCAAGTGATCCTGCTGGTTTTTTAGGCGATGCTTCAGTATTACTTACAGGTGGAGCTAGTATTGCAGGCAAGGTTGGCCCTTTAACCAAAACAGCACAAAAAGTTAAAACTGTTGGTCAAAATATAGATCCTATAGTTGGCGGATCTAATCTTGCAGGAAAAGTAGTAGCACCAGTTTTAGGAACTACAACTTCAGCTGGTAAAACAGCAGTAAATACAGCATATGCAGCAGGCCAGGTTGGGGGTGATCAAGGTAAAGTATTTAGAGAAAATATGCGAGGCAAAGAAAATGCAGAGGTTGTTGTAACAGAGGCTAGAGAGGCTCTTAAAGGTAAGGCAGATGCAAGAAAAAAAGAATATTTAGACAGCATGGATGGAATTAAGGCTGCTAATCAAAAAGTTGATTTTTCTCCTGTTGTAGATGAAATAAATAAAATAGAAAAAAGTTTTGAATTTAAAGGACAAACAACTTTAGACAAAGCTGGTTTAAATAAATTAAAAGAAATAAAAGAAGCGGTTGAAATTTGGAAGAATAATAAAAATTTTCATACAGTAGAAGGATTAGATGCTCTTAAAAAGAAAATAGATAATTTAATGCCTGAAGGAGATACTTTTGGAAAAACTGCTGGCAAGGGAGCATCCATAGTTTCACAAGCTAGAAATTCTGTTAATAAAATAATAAAAGAAGCATCTCCTGAGTACGCAAAAACAATGAAAGCGTATGAAGAAGCTATAACTCTTGAAAAAGAAATTAGACAATCATTAAGTCTTGGTAATAAAGCGTCAGCAGATACAGCGTTAAGAAAATTGCTGTCTACTATGAGAAACAATGTAAACACCAATTTTGGAAACAGATTAGAAAATTTAAAATTATTAGATGCTGCTGGTGATACAAATATATTGGAAAGATTAGCTGGTCAAAGTTTTAATACTTTAACTCCTAGAGGTTTGCAAGGTGGTAATTTTGTAATGAACCAAGTGGCTTATGGTGCGCCTGGAATGTTAACTGGAAATCCAGCGTTATATAGTTTGTTTGCTGCACAATCACCAAGATTGGTTGGAGAACTTTCACACTTGGCTGGTCGCACAATTCCAAAAATTCCAATAACTCGACAGGTTGGAATATTAGAACAAGAAGCAAATCAAAACAATCCAAACAATCAAACATTAGAGGCATTTAACTCTCTATTCAAATAAACCATGTCCAGAAAAACGGAAAGGATTGGTCGTAGTGGCGAATTCCTGACCGCCTCAGTTCTAGCCAAAGTATCTGATACAGTTACAGTCTTACCTCACGCAGCCGAAGCCGATGTAATCTTTGAATGGAATAATCATTTGATTAAGTGCCAGGTTAAAACAAGAAACAACATTGAGAGAGGTGGAGTGTCTTGGCGATTTGATTTACGCAGAGGAGCTAATACCAAAAACAGAAAGTATGGTAAAAACACGTTAGATGTTTTTGCACTTATCTCTGTTCCATATAATACAATTTACTTCTTACCTTTTAATTGCAAAAAACAATCAATTTGTATATCAGATGAAATTATGAAAAATCTTAACTCGTTAGACAGTTTACAGAAAGCTATGGACAGCATTGTGTGGATTAATACTGACAGACAAATGACAAATGTAGCGTCATTTGACGATGATTCATTGGTTGCAATAGGCTAGTTATTGGCTTAAAACAGCCATTAGGGTGTTTAGCTCAGTTGGTAGAGCATCTCGTTTACACCATTCAACATACATATCACTAACAATCACTATACATCATTTATCCAGTTAAATACTTGCAAAAGTGTCATACTTGATTCATTATTAATACTAGAAATACACAAACAACACATAGATGTTGACAAATGTATGACAAATGAAAACTGAAACTGCAACATTTACTGATCTATCTAAAATGCTAGGGAGATGCGTGAGCGTGGCAGACAGTCCTTGTATCGGAGTATGTTCAGTTACCCAATGGGGTGATGATCGCTGTAAAGGGTGTGGGAGAACGCAGACCGAAATAAGGGATTGGGGAACTTTCTCTGACACAGAGAAAAAAATAATTAACTTGCGTAATGCTTCAGAGAATTACGACATCAGACATCTAAAACGAGGAGTAAAAGATGAAATACAAGAACGACACGCAGATACAGGCACTTAAAATATATCCAACTGGTTATTACGTTTACTACAGAATCAATGGTAAGCGTAGGAGCATGAAGTTAGGATCTTTGGACTTACCTATTAAAGTGGCAAGAAACCTAGCACAAAAAAACTTGGGCCTAGTAGCTACTGGAGTAGATCCAATGGATAAGAAAAACAAGCTCACATTAGATGAGGCGTTTACTAACTATGTGCAAAAACTAACCAACAAAGGATCAAAGAGTGCAAAGCAATATACCGCAATCTATGAAAAGGATATTAAGAAACAATTTGGTCATAAACATTTGGATGAGATTTCTGATAGTGAGATACAAACACTACATGACAAAGTAACTCAACGTGCGCCAATAGCAGCTAACAAATGCCTGGAAGTATTAAAAGCAACTTATCGTCATGCCAAAATTAAAGATCATCCTGTAGACGGAATAGAAAAGAACCCGGAAACAAAACGCAAACGCTACTTAACTGAAGAAGAGCTGAATGGTGTTGTTAGAATATTAAACTCTAAATCGAAGATACCTGAACTAGCGAACTCAGTTGCATTTATTTGGTTACTTATATTAACAGGCGCAAGATGTGGTGAGATTGCTGGGGCCAGGTGGTCAGACTTACAAGATAACAAGCTAACATTAAAAAACCATAAGACGATGCGATATGGTGATGACAGAGTTATTTATTTATCTAAACAAGCTATGAATATTATTAATTCTTTGCCAAGAACAAGTGGCACGATAGTTGGTATCAATAGTCCGAGAAAGTTTTGGCATGGAATCAGAAAACAAATCAACGCACCAGATTTAAGGTTGCATGATCTTCGACACAGCTACGCATCTTTTGGTATTGGTTTAGATATGAACCTAAGTATGGTTGGTAATTTGTTGGGCCATAGAGATATTGCAGCGACTCAACGCTATGCACATATCCATGAAAAGGTGTCAGTTGAGAACGCACAGAAGATTGGCGACCATATTCAGAAAATTATAATGAATGGCTAATTTTTATTGGTTTTAGACAAAAATGGATTCACAGGAAGCCGACAGAGACATTTTGTTGGCTTGGTCTAAGGTTTACTATTAACCAAGCAAAAAAGCTCTTATAAACGATCTAAAGGCTTATAAGTACAATAATGCTACAAATTAAGCCAACCAGAGCAAATCTCATTATTTCTTCGTGTTTCATATTAAAAAGGATTATCTTGAAATTGTTTTTGTAATAAATTGTAATTCTCACCAACAAATTGATACCAGTTTAAATTACCTTCTTGATCTCTTTTGTATAAAAAGAATTGTTCTTTGCAAAATTGTATAAACTCATCAGAATCCTCTTCTTCTTTTAATGGATTACCATTTGGATCAACTTTGTGTACCAGCTCTAATTCAAGTTCTATGTAGTGAATAGCTTTTAATAAATCTTTGATTTTATCGTCTTTGTCTCTGGTTATGTATTTAACGACATTGGTTAAGTTAGGTGAAAGGTTGTTTGCGTAAGAGTATTCAATCGGTTGTATGCCAGCACCTTTATAGTGCATCCCCCCAACTTGTTTTTTTGTTGCTCTCACCGCTGCATCCCACTCTTTTACTGTTGCTTCATCTATAGACATTTTTGCTCCTAAGTTATCTGTAAATATTAAATGTAAAATTTCGTGAATCTTTTTACGAAGAAAATTTCTAAATTAAATTTCTAATATTCTTCTCGTTCACTTGCTTTATTAAAAAAGCATGGGTTAGAATAACACAATCGTGAACAATGAGGAAAATAAATGAACAATAAAGTTTGGCTAACACAAGAAGAGTTAGCAGAGAGATGGAGAAAGTCTCCAAGAACATTAGCAAATTACCGGGCGCAAGGCAAAGGCCCAACCTATTCTAAAATGGGTGGTAAGGTTCTTTATGATCTTGAAGTCATAGAACAGGAAGAAAATAAATCAGTCATACAACCAGTCGCTAGTTAATTGGTTAATGCAAGGTCGAAAGGCCGAAGAGGAGAGCTTGAGTGCATACAGCAAATAGAACAACTGTTGGGAATCAAATTGGAAGTTAATTACAGTCAATCGTTTGGCGGTGGACATGATTTACTTGGTTGTCCTGGTTACGCAATAGAAGTTAAAAGACGTAAAGCAGTATCACAAGCGGATCTAAAAAACTGGTGGGATCAATCAGTTAAACAAGCACTTAAAGTTAATCTGTTACCTTGTCTTTGGTTTAGAGCTGATAGGTCAGATTGGAAAGTAGCCATACCAGATGTCTACGCACATAAAAACAATTTATTTCCCATAGAAGATTTCAACATAGCATCGGTTATGTCAACGGAACTATGGGCAGCAATAATGAGAGAGGAGTACAACATTGGCACACGCGAAATTAGCACCGAGTAGTATAAGTAGAGTTATTAGATGTCCAGGTTCAGCGATACCTAATGCTGAAGCACCTAATACATCATCTTTACCTGCTGCAAGAGGTACTGCAATTCATGAGATGTGTGAGCAGTTATTAAAGGACAGGTTAGATAATATTACACTCTCTGATTATTGGTTGGGTAAAACAGTAGAGCTAGAAGGTTTTGCCATAGAGATAGGCTTAGAAGAAATTATGATAGCTGAAACTTACGTCAACTACATCAGGCAAAGAACAGAAGAACTTAATGGCAAACTCTTAATAGAAGAGAAGCTCTACATGAATGAAATCAGCGATGACTGTTGGGGAACAAGTGATGCAGTAATTTTAGGCGAGAACAATCGCATGGTAGTTGCTGATCTAAAGTCTGGTAACTTTCCAGTTGATGTAAGTTTTAACGAACAATTAATGACATATAGTTTGGGCGCACTAGCTCGGTGGGGAAATGAAAATACTGTGGTTGAAATGACAATCATTCAACCAAGTAAAAAATCTTTTCACAGAGATGGCCCTATTAGAAGTTTTGATATTCAAGCTGTCGATCTAGTAGATTGGGGTTTCAATATCTTAAAACCAGCGTGTGAGGAAGCATTGGGTGAGAGTCCAACCTACAACGCTGGAGATTGGTGTCGGTTTTGTGCTTACAAACCCGATTGTTTAACATTTCAAAAACATCAGGAAGGTGAAAAATGAAAGAAGAAGAGAAAGCGTTATTGTCATTTAATGACAAAGACGGAAACCCCAGGGAAATCCACAATAAAGATTTAACTGATCGTGTTCGACCTTTGGTTGAAGAAATCCAACAGGATTTAAAAGCCGAACAAGAACTTATGCCAACATTCAACGATGCAGTCAGAATTGTGCATCACATGGAGTCTATTCGTAAGAATATACGAAATGCGTTGGATAAACTTGAAGCTGAATTACCAGCCTACAAAAAGCCAGTAAAAATACATGGCGTTGATGAGGTGAAGAAATGAGTTTAGCTGCAATTCAAAAGAAAGCGAAAGCGAAACCAAGTATTGTTATTATCTATGGCCCTTCTGGGTTGGGTAAGACAACACTTGCTGTTGGCTCAAAAGATCCAGTAGTTTTGCAAACTGAAGAAGGTCTTGGAATCCTAACCAAGAACCGAGACATAGCTCACTTTCCATTAGCAAAAGATTACGATACTTTTATTGGTTATCTTAAATCATTGGTTGATGAGGATGAGTTACCTTATTCATCATTGGTCGTAGACAGTCTTGATTGGTTAGAGCCAATCATTTTTGCTAAAACTTGTGAAGCACATAATCAAAAATCTATTGAGTCTTTTGGTTATGGTCGTGGTTATGTAGAAGCAGTTAAGTATTGGAGAGAGTTTCTTGATCTTATTAATAGATTAAGAAATGAAAAAGCCATGCGAATATGTTTGATTGCACACAATCAAATTAAAACATTCCATGATCCATCTACTGAAAGTTATGACCGCCACGAACTAAAACTAAATAAACACGCATCAGCTTTAGTTCTTGAAGCTAGCGATATGTGTTTGTTCCTTAATTATAAAAAAGGAACTGTCAAGGTTCAGGGCAACAAAGGTCTTACCAATAAAACTGTTCAGTCAGGAAGGGTTTTAGTTACAACTGAATCACCTGCTGCAGTTGCTAAAAATAGATATGGTTTACCAGAAGAAATCCCAGTCGTGGAGGAAGGCAATGATTTTATTGTCAGAGCTGAAAAGACTTGGGCGGAGATTGGTAAGTTAATCAATAAATCCTAATGGCATTACGACTAAGCCATGACAATGCTCTCTACTACATGAAGAGAGCAAAGGTTTTGTTGGATCATGTTGAAGAACAAAATGGGGAAAACGATCATCTCTTACCCATTGGCGGTAACAAAGAATTGGTAGAAATTGCCAAGGCTTTGTCCGAACTGATTGATCGTACAGGCGACTTTGAAGAGTACGATCTTGGATAAGTTTTTTTTAGTGTTAATTTTTTTACGGAGGTAATTATGGTTGATTTAACACAATATAATGGCGGTGAGGCGTTTGATACTGCAAATGCAAATGGAAGTGGAGGAAGCTCATTAGAGCCAGGTCGCTACACTTTGCATTATGCTGGTTCAGACATGATAGAAGGAAAGAACAACTGGAAAGCGTTAAAAATGCTTTTTGAAGTTGACGGAACGACTATCAATGTCAGCAACACTTTTACCATGGCATCTGATAATCCTAAAGCAGTAGACATAGGGCAAAACTCTTTGATGCTGTTTATGAACGCAGTAGGATTAAACTCTATGAAAAATACTGACCAACTTGTAGGCAAGTCAGTATCAGCAGAGTTAATCAGAGGTGATTCCGGGTACTTAGAAATCAAAGAAGATTTTGGTAAAACTTGGGAAGTGGTTGGTGCAGCTAAGTCTGAGCCAAAGGTAGAAGAAAAAGCTGATGACACAGACCACAGCGAAAACATACCTTTCTAATTATGATCTGGCATATCGGAGGCCAACCTTATGTGGCTACTGTCATGGGTTGGCTGCTCCGATGTTTACCATGTTTCAGGGGAATAGGTATGGGGGGTGTTCACTAGATCACCTTAATAAAATTCAACGAGGAGAAAAGATGCAAGAGATAAAAAATTTTGCACAGATAAATCAAGAAGGATTAGATTACGCATTAGGCAAAGCCAAGTCAGTTTACTTAGACACAAAAAAAGAAACAGGATCATTTGAATTACACAAGTGGTCAAAAGAACAAAGACTAAGATTTGTTCAAGCGTTAGTTCACTCTTATCTGAATCATGCTCATCATCAAGCAAAGACAGGTGAGAGTAAGAATGACTGATCTAACACAATTCTTTGGTGAAGAGGGCCTAGCAATAGATCCTAACTTTGCTTTTGCCAATAAGGGTAAAAGTATTCAAGATTTAATGAACGAGATGCAGACGCATGGTTTGTTGGTTGATTATATAGACATGAGTGGTGATTTAGTTCGCTGTAAGGTAGGAGCAGTTGCAAACTGTCGACCTGATAGAGTAGGCGAGGCATCTGGGTATTATGTTTTTAATCAGATCGACCACGAAAAATTTGTTTGCGTCTTTGGTAATTGGCGAAGTTCTTTTGAGGGGAAGTTCCTTAGTTACTCAGCCAATGATTTAACACCTGTAGAAAAGCAAGACCTACAACGCAAGTTGGAAGAGGCTAATGCCAGGAGACAAGAAGCTAAAGAAAAGCAACAAGAAGAAGTTGCTGTATATGCCAAAGAAAAGTTTGAGTCGGCTGAAGAGGTGGTTCAACATAAGTATTTAGATAGTAAAAGTGTTAAAAGTTATGGTTTAAAACAAGTAAATGGCAATCTACTTGTCGGTGTGTATTCTATCACCAAAAATGATAATGGAACATTAGCAAAAGAGATAAAGTCGCTCCAATATATATCACCCAACGGAGATAAGAAATTTGTCGGTGGTGGAGCTGTCAGAGGCAACGTAAACCTTATTGGTTGCGATGTGAATGATCTGTTGCACTTACCCAATCTAATCGTCTGTGAGGGTTATGCGACAGCAGGTTCAATTTATGAGAGTACAGGTGTTCCTTGCTTGGTGGTATTTAGTGCGAACTTTTGTTTGCCAGCTCTCAGCAGATTAAGAGAAATAATTGGTAACAACTGTAAATTTATTTTAGCCTTAGACAATGACGAGAACCAAGTTGGCAACACTAAGGCCAATGAAGTTGCGACAGCAGTTGTAAATTGTGTAACCAGATTGCCAAGCATTATTGGTGATTACAATGATTTAGCAAGACAACAGGGGAATGAGCAAGTCAAACTCGAACTGTTAGACTCCAAGTTTAACATTCGACAATATGCCATTCGGAATCTAGTAAACTCTCCTCCTCAGACTGAGTGGTTAGTAGACTCGTTTGTTCCCCTCTCGAAACCCGGAATTATTGCTGCGGTAGGTGGCGTTGGTAAAAGTTTAAGTGTCATTCAGTTGGCATTAGGCATTGCAACAGGTGGCAGTTGGTGGGGAAAGAAAATACTACAACAAGGTAACAGCGTAATCTTTGCAGCCGAGGATGATTTAAGTGAGATCCACAGGAGAATAGACTTACTTGATCCAAAGGGTGAGAGATTTGATTCACCTTACGATGTCTATGTATTTCCTATTCCTGAACAAAAAGAGCCGATGATCTTATTAAGAGAAGAAGGCATTACTCCTATTGGTCAAGAGTTGGTTGATGAATTGAAGCTGATACCTAATTTAAAGTTATGTTGTTTTGATCCTCTCCAGGCATTTACTACAGGCAATGTTTCTAGCTCTAACGAAGTGGGCCAACTTTGGGGTTCTTATTGTGCGAACATAAGTGCCAGAATTGGTTGTAGCACTTTAACAGTTCATCATCTTAATAAAGGTGCATTAACGAATGACTCTGATGATGCCATGTCGCATCGTATGGAAATCCGGGGAGCATCATCAATTACAGACTCAGTTAGATTTGCGATAGCAATGTGGTTAGCTGACGAAGAAACGTGTGAAAGAATTTGTGCAGAACAAGGCATAGACTTTAACCGAATGGCAGTTGTTAAAGCTGCATTAGTAAAAAGTAATTCAGGTAACGTAGATTACGGAATCAAAACTTTGATTCGTAAAGAAGCAGTTTTAGAAATCTTAGACGGAAGCAAAGCATTTGAATGGAATTAGTCGCAAAGTTGATTTGTGATTAATCGTGATGTTACAATTTTAGTCCTAGCATTAATTAAAGGAGAAAGGAGAGATGAATGTATTAAGTTTGTTTGACGGAATGAGTTGTGGAATGATCGCTTTAGATCGTTTAGGAATCAAAGTTGATAATTATTACGCAAGTGAGATTGATAAGTATGCAATCCAAGTAAGCCAAGCCAATTACCCAGATATTATTCAAGTGGGTGATATTACCAAGTTAGATTTATCAACATTACCGAAGATTGATTTAGTGATGGGTGGTAGTCCATGTCAAGGATTTAGCTTTGCAGGTAAACAGTTGGCCTTTGATGATCCTAGGTCAGCATTGTTCTTTGAGTTTCACAAAGCTATCTCATACTTACAGCCGAAATATTTTTTATTAGAAAATGTGAAGATGAAAAAAGAATACTTGGATATTATTTCTGAGTACATGGGAGTTGAACCCATTTTTATACAAAGTTCTTTGGTTAGCGCACAGTCAAGACAGAGATATTATTGGACTAACATTCCTAATGTTGAGCAGCCAGAGGAGAGGGGAATAGTTTTAAGGGATATTTTAGAAGATCAGCCACAAGATCCAACTTTAATGTCGGATAAGTTTGTTGCTAGAAATGGTGATAGAAATTGCATGATCGATAAAACTAAAGAAAAAGCAAGTAATTTGTCAGCTATGGAATATGTAAAGAATGGTAGACAAGGAGATTATTTGGCTTGTGATAGATATGGAACACCTCAAAGAGTTGGCACTATTAAAGATGGTGGTCAAGGCAATCGTATTTATTCTAAAGATGGAAAAGGCATATCTATTTCTGCACAAAGTGGAGGCACAGCAGGGAATGGCAATATGTTGGTAGAAACTAGCGATAAACCTCAACACATAGGTACAGCAGTTGATATTAACGGCCATGATATATT
>Ga0209645_1000626_pt1 | contig 18116 bp, 30 predicted proteins | sample ETNvirenome_6_30_FD_184070 | JGI IMG/M metagenome (GOLD analysis project Ga0209645, IMG submission 184070) | Marine viral communities from the Pacific Ocean - ETNP_6_30 (SPAdes) (version 2) | ecosystem: Environmental > Aquatic > Marine > Oceanic | place: Pacific Ocean | collected 2013-06-19
AGTCCCAGGATTCAATTACCTTTATAGCTTCATATGGGTTATCTTCTCCACCATAATGTTTTGGGTGGTCTACCCAGTTACTCTGAGGTTTCTTCATCATTATTTACTGTAGGCATTAAAACGTCTTTATATTCTTTTTCTAAGTTTCCTATTAAATCTAACACTCTATTAGTTAGGTCTTCTACTTTTTTCACATCCGTTTTAAGAACACTAATCAACTCTACTTTAGTTTCTATATCTCCTGGTAATATCAGTACTTTATAACTAAACTGTTCAGATAGGTTGTTTGCAAACGCTTGTAACTCTTCTTGTGGGGGAACCCTTAATAGTTGAATTACTAGGATAGGTTCATATTTTTCATTTAATAAATCTTCTAATTTAGACAGTAGTTTTTTCTCGTTCATTTTTTTCTTTTAATATTAATTCTGCAATTTTATTCCATTTTTCAGGTAGGTTTAATTTTTCACTTAATAATACATCTACAATTTCAGAAGATAAAGCATCTTCACTTATTAATGCATCTGCTCCACCGATATATTTTTCTAAACCCATTAATCCTCGGTCTTCGTAGACACTTATAATTTTATCTTTATTTAACCACCTTTTATGAAAACTCATATTTTTTTTTAGATTTTATTTGTATTACCAAAATAATTTATTATATTTGTACTGTAATCATATTAATAAAAACGAATAAATAAATAAAAATGGTAGAAAAAATTATGGAACCTTTAACAAAAACTCACATCGAATCAGTAGCACCTTCAGTATACGCTACATCACCCTCAACTAATGTCTCTGACAAGTACAGTTTTATCCCCACAACTCAAATAATGAATGACCTAGGACAAGAAGGTTGGCAAGTGTACGACGCTAGTCAACGTAACTCTAGAACTGGACAAGGTATGTTTACTAAACATATGTTGAGATTTAGAAACAATGAAGTACCTATGGTGGATGGTATTGTTCCAGAAATTGTTCTAACTAATTCACACGATGGTCGAAATGCTTTTAACCTACACGCTGGACTATTTCGTTTAGTTTGTTCTAATGGACTGGTAATTGCAGACCAAACATTTGAAAAAGTTAAAATTAAACACCAATGGTACAACCTTCAAGATGTTCAACAGATTACTGATAAAGTTGTTACATCTATCCCTAAGATTATGGGTTGTGTTGATGATTTTAAAAATACACAATTAACTGAAGCTGCTAAGAAAGACTTCGCTAAGAAAGCTATCCTTACTCGTTGGAAAGATGGTCAAGATTATCTACCATTATCTGAAATCCTTAAACCAACTAGAGGTGCGGACCAAGGAAATAAACTATGGGAAGTATTCAACATCATCCAAGAAAAAATTATTCGTGGTGGGATTACTTACTACCTGGCTTCTGGAAGACAACAAACTGTTAGAGAGTTGACTAACATTGACCAAAGACTAAATGTTAATAAAAAACTTTGGACATTGGCTGAAGAGTATGTGTCGTAAAAAGTTAAAACTTACTTGAAAATAAAAACCCTCCTACTGGAGGGTTTTTTATTTAGACATACTATTTTCTGTCAATGATTTTTAACAATAGAATAACAGCAATTAATCCTACAAATCCCGAGTTGCCAAGAGAGTCTATAAGAGTAGTAACATTACCTACTACGTCCATACCAAATACAGGTCCTCCAAATAATACTTGAACTAAGACCCCTACTGATAGGAAAGTGATTAATAAATCAGATACTCCAGTAAAAAATCCTTTAATCATACCAAAAACATTTTCCATTTTACATTTTTTTATCAAAGGTTTAGGTACATACACGCGTTTTGTACTAGTGTTTAGAAATTTAGTTTTCTATTCACTACCCAAATAACTAAAGATAAGATTACGAAAAAATGAAATGATTAAAATATTTTTTTTATCGTATATAACATAAAAAAACATTAAAATTTAGTTTTTAAATGAATGACCGCTAATTTTTTTTTTTAAAAATTGAAAAAATTATAATAAAAATTACTGGTTTTACGATAAAAAATAGGTTTGTTTCTATAAATTTTTTTACGTATATTTGTATTATGAGTAAAAAAACCACAAAATGGGAGACAATTTTTAAAGATATAGACGAAAAGTTTGAACTATTATCTTATGAAGATTGTAATACAATCCCTACTGGTGATAGTGAAGACGAAGAAGAAGTATTTAACTTGAATGGTAATAGACTAACTACAAGACCAGTTAGTGACCAGTGGGCAAAAAAAACTAGTGTGCCCTACGTACAAAAAAAGGATGCTAAGGGTATAAAACATGTGGAGGTAGGATTCTTTACACCTAAAGGAGACACTCAATTTATAGGAGAGAAAGAATGGTTAGAAAAATCAGTGAACATACTCAACAGTGCTTTGGTTAGGAGAACAACATTAGTCTTAGAAAAAAATGAAGATAAGATTAAACTATCTCTATTTAATTTTTGTAAAAGTAGAAGTGTCGGTCATAGGTATTTTGCTAAACAAAGTAATGACATTCACATTACCTTTAATTTAAAAACTAAAAACTTTTATATAACCACATCTACTTTTGTTAATAGACGTAAAAGAACTAATACAACCAAGAACGATTTTTCAAAAATTATAAACCTAATTAATCCACTAAAGTTCATTAATACCTTTGGTGGGTTAACACACCCAACCCAACCTAGAACAACCTTTCCGACTAACACACCAACCCCCAAAGTAGAACCTATAAAAGCATTGATAGAATTAGTAGAAGAATTAGATGTAGAGATTAGTGTGGTCCCACATGATAGTAATTCCCCATCTGAACTATTAAGTGAAATTATTGTAAAATGGTTCGTTAAGGTATGGGGAATTAAAACATCTAATGATTACACTTATTATTTACTAAAACATTATCCTGGAATTAAAAAGTTAAGAAAATATGATATGAATTTAATTCATACTATATTGGGTGAAAGAGGACTTAAAGGTAAGTTTTATAATAAATTACTTAATCTTGAACCAGAGATTAATATAACGGACCTACACTTCCTCCAAAAAACTTTAGGAGATGATGGGGTAAAAAGAATATCGACTCATTTATTAGCTTATAGTAAAAATTTTGAGGATAGTAAGTTTACCCAACCAGAACATTTAATTACTAATATTGGTTATTGTGATGAACTCTCCAAATATGAAAAAAATAATATAATTAATATATACAATACCTGTAAAGACCCCACATGTATTGGAGGTTTTATAGATTTACTATTAGACCACTTTAAAACTAAAAATAAACTACAAGGGTATGGTGTCTTTAAAAAGATAAAAGCTAAAACCCTGAATAAATTTAACGAGGAACACAGTGAATGGTCTAACTTACTTCATGAATGTGAAAGAACCACACAAGTCAATTATCTATACCCTAATGATTTTATTACTCACATAGAAAAACCTATAGAATTAGATGGGGACATGTATTTTGTGAAAGTATTAAAGGATGATAATGATTACTTTAAAGAAGGACAAATACAAAATCACTGTGTACGAACTTATTTAGATAGATACAAAAGCATTATAATTTCGGTTAGAAAAAATCATGAAAGTGGGATGGAGAGAATGACTTGTGAGTTTAGGGAAATGGTAACGTGGGAAAATGGTTTTGGAATGAGTAGTATTAAGGAAAGTACCCCGACCCTAGTCCAAGCTAGAATGAAATATAATAATAATCCTACAGGAAACTGGGAAGTTATTATGAGGTTATTACGAAAAGAGTTTTTAGATTACGTTTGTAAACCTACAAATAACACAAGGCCTATTATTAAAATTAGTAATAAAATGACAAACCATATCGAGACTTTAAAATATGATATAAAAGTTGATAGGTTTATAAGTGATGATGTGGTAACCCATGAAAACCCAACTGTTACTGTACCTACAACCCCAAGGGTTAGACATGAAAATTATATGAGAGATGATTTACCTTTTTAATCATAGTTTGTATATTTTGTTAAAATAAATTTTTTATAACAAACAAGATGAAAGTAAAATTAGAATACATTTGGTTGGATGGAAATGAACCAACACAAAAGTTAAGAAGTAAAACTAAAGTATGGGATTATGACCCGATGAGTGACCCTAAAATGCAGAGTAAAAGAACAATGGCATATAATGGTAGGGTAATACCCTGTCCACAAGAATTACCTAACTGGAGTTTTGACGGTTCATCCACCAATCAAGCTATAGGTAATAATTCAGACTGTGTATTAAAACCAGTTCATGTTATAATGGACCCACAAAGATTAGATGGTTATTTAGTTATGTGTGAAGTATTAAACCCAGACGGGACTCCACACATTACCAACAAAAGACACGATTTAATAGATGACGAACAATATTGGTTTGGATTCGAACAGGAATATATATTAAGCCAAAAACACGGTTCACCTATAGGTTTTCCCAATGACGGATTCCCCAAACCACAAGGAGATTACTATTGTGGATTAGGTGCGGGGAATGTAGTAGGTAGAGATATTGTAGAAGAACATTTACAAGTTTGTTTGGAAGCAAATCTTAACATTACTGGAACCAATGCTGAAGTAATGATTGGTCAATGGGAATACCAAATATTCAGTGAAGGTGCTAAAAAAGCTAGTGACGAACTATGGTTGTCTAGATTTTTGTTAATCAGACTAACAGAAAAATATGATTTGATGGTTGATTTTAAACCTAAACCAGTAGAAGGTGATTGGAATGGTTCAGGACTTCATGTTAATTTTTCTAGTGATTTAACTAGAGAAATTGGTGGGGAAGAGATGTTTAATGCAATATGTGAAGAGATGGGTAAAAACCACCAAGAACATATTGAAGTTTATGGTGAAGAAAACGAAAAAAGATTAACAGGTTTACATGAGACCCAACACATTAATAAATTTAGTTATGGTGTGAGTGATAGAGGAGCGAGTATTCGTATTCCTATTTCCACAGTGGAAAATAACTGGAAAGGTTATTTGGAAGATAGAAGACCAGCTAGTAATGCCGACCCATACTTATTAACTAGAACAATCTATACTAGTTTAGTTAGAGCAGAAAATAAATTTAGAACAATAGAAGTATAACATGAAAATAACATTATTTAGTCAGTGGGAGTGTAAAACATGTATAGCACTTAAAGAGACTTTAGACCAAGAAAAAATTAACTATAAAGTTATAGAGGTTTTAGAAAATAAAGAATTGTGGGAGGAAATTAGAAAACAGCAACTAAAAATAGACCCTAGTAGTATAATGTATACACCTACTTTGTTAGTAGAAAGTAAAGGAGTGGGGGTTTATATCTCCGCGGGAAGAGATTTTGATACTACGGAACAAGCATTAGATAAACTAAAAGAATATTTATAATTATGGAAGTAAACGATAAGACAATACAAGACACTTTAAAAGATAATAAAGTGGTATTAGTAGATTTTTGGGCTGAATGGTGCGGACCATGTAGGGTCCTGGGACCAACCATAGAAGAGTTGGAATCCGACTTTAAAGAAAAAGCAGTGATAGGTAAATTAAATATTACTGACAATCCCGAAACATCTAGTAAATACGGTGTTAGAAGTATACCTACAGTGATTATATATAAAAATGGAGAAGAAGTTGAAAGATTAGTGGGGTTAAGAGATAAAACTTTTTATACAGATAAACTTAATTATTATTTAAATTAAAATGAAAACATTATTATTATACTCAGAAGACGGTTGCCCATGGTGTACCAAGATGAAAGGATTGTTAGACGAAAACAAGATTAAGTTTTTAGTTAGAGACATAGACCGTTACGATAAAGAATGGGAAAAAGTTAGTAAAGAAGCCAAAACAGAATACATCCCAACTGCTTGTATAGTGGACCACCAAGAAAAAACTAAAACTTATTTAACACCAGATGTAGATTTTGAAGAAATTGAAGAAGGTGTAGAAAAAATTAAAATATTAATGAAATAATGGGATTAGATATTTCATATTACCCCAACGTAAAACGTATACCAGATGAAGAAGTTCCAGAAGGTGTAGAAGCATTCAACCGAGAGTATGAGGAGTGGGAAAAAAGCAGATTCAATGAAGGTAATAATAATTACTTATATTATTTAGACCCAGACCGAGGTTATTTTGGAGGTCATATGAAAGGCATAGAACCTGGTTGGTATGAAGTACCACGAGATGATAGTGGTGTTAATTATTTTAGAGCGGGAAGTTATTCTGGATACAATGAATGGAGAAATGACCTTGCGTTAGCTGCAGGATATGAAGGAGGAGCTGATGAAGTGTGGTCAATGGGTGACCGACTCTATGAACCAGACAGTCCACCATTTTTAGAATTAATTAATTTTTCCGACGCGGAGGGTGTGATAGGTCCAGACATAAGTAAAAAACTTTATAATGACTTTGTTAATTACGAAAACAAAGTTAAACAAGAAGTAGATAAGTGGTATCTTAAAATACATCCAGAAAAAGCATATGGTGTAGATGATACTAAATGGTTTTTATCTAAGTATGAAGATTGGAAAAAAGCTTTTGAAGCTGCCTCTAAAGGTGGATTTGTTTCTTTCCATTAACACTTGTCTATCCATTTTATTTTTCTTATTATTTTATCAAATATAAAATGATGGTAGAAGAAAACCCAATCCTAGAACATATCACAGAATTAAATCCAGAAGCTATAGTATTGGATGGTTTAGATGATGCTATAGTTGGAGTAGGACATTCAAAAGATTTAGAACCTAGGTTGATTTATTCAATATCAAAAATTATATTAACACTTATGGAGCGTGACAAAATGACACGACTTGAAGCAATAGAATTTTATGATTATAATATTGCTGATGGATACTTCGGAAAACACGGACCCATATTTTTAGAATTACCCAATAACAATTAAAAAATTACCCACAATGAAAAAAAAATTAATGTACAACATGGAAGGAAAAGAATTAATGTATAACGCACTTAAAACTCAATGTGAAGCAGAAAAAGCAGAAGCAGAATTCACACTAAACAACTATATGATGAATAGTGTGGGTATCGGAGAACATCCACAACAAGTTGAAGAGGCGATGTCAGCTTTGGACAAACTTGCTGCAGCTACTGACAAACTTGAAAATCTAAAAAGATTTATGAAAAAATATAAATCTTAACACATTAGATAAAAAAAATTAAAAAATATTACCCCTGGGGGTTGACGAGGGGGATTTTTTTTATATAATTAAACAACGTTAGTGACTTTTACTATTTTATTAACTACTTATAATACTATTCAAAAATTACTTTAACACTAAAAACTATGAATTTACGAGACGCACTTCAGACACAAGACACAGTAACCGAAAACGGGATGACAACTAACTCATCTACTTTAAATCACTGTGTAGACCTATTCTTCCAGATAGGTGCGATGAGAGGTATGGACAAGAAAAGACTTGTTTCTAAATTCTCAAAAGCGTACAACGAAGACGCTCTAGTAGCCATGAGAATTTTGTTCTGGGCAAGAGACGTAAGAGGTGGAGCTGGTGAAAGACAAATTTTTAGAGATTTACTAGGTTGGTTGTGTGAAAATCACAGTGATGTACTAAACAAAAATGTTCACTTAATTAGTGAATATGGAAGATGGGATGACATTTTGACACTTGTTGGTAGTACTAACTGTTGGTTGGAACCACTAAACTTAATCAAAACCGCTTTGGAGAACAAAGATGGGTTATGTGCAAAGTGGATGCCTAGAAAAGGAGTTAAAGCCAATACTATTAGAAAGTATATGAAAATGACTCCCAAAGAGTACCGAAAAACTTTAGTAGGATTAACTAATGTGGTGGAAACCAGCATGTGTTCTAAGGAATGGGAGAATATTAACTATTCTAAATTACCATCCTTGGCATCATCTAGATACCAAAAAGCATTTCACAGAAATGATGGGGAAAGATATCGTGAGTATGTAGAGTCTTTGAAAAAAGGAACTGCTAAAATCAACGCGGGAGCGGTGTACCCTTACGACATTACCAAGTCCATCAAGTTCGGTGACTCTGATGTCGCGAGTGAACAATGGAAAGCTTTACCTAACTATATGGAAGGTTCTGAAGAAAGAATTCTTCCAGTAGTTGATGTCTCAGGTTCAATGGGGTGTTTTGCGGGAAATAATCCTAACCTTACTTGTATGGATGTGGCCATCTCCTTAGGTTTATACATTTCGGAAAGAAACTTGGGTCAGTTCAAAGATACGTTTATAACGTTCTCTGCAAGACCTAAACTACAAGTCCTTAATGGTGACTTAAGTGATAGAATGCTCCAACTAGCACGAGCGGACTGGGGTATGAACACCAACCTAGAAGCGACCTTTAAACTGATTTTAGACCAAGCGGTCAAACATCGAGTTTCACAAGATGAAATGCCAACAAAGGTATTGATTCTATCAGATATGGAATTTGATATGGCTCTAGGTAAAAGTAGAGGTTGCAATTGGGATGGGGTAACTGACTGGAATCCAACCGCACAACAAATGATTAAAAGGATGTATGAAGATGCTGGATACGAAATGCCAGATGTAGTTTACTGGAACTTAAACTCTAGGAATGACAATTTCCCTACTTCAGTTAATGAAATGGGAACAGCATTAGTATCTGGTTTCTCTCCTTCAATCATGAAAAGTGTTTTAACATGTGAGGAGTTTACTCCTTACAACATGATGATGGAGACTATCGACTCACCTCGATACGAACCAATCACGGTCTGATGGGTAGACCAAAGAATCTCTCCGGCAAAATTTAACTTTAAATCAAAACCAGAGAAGAGAGGTGGAAGTTACTCCCCACCCGCCAAACTAAACAAGGGGTACTTAGTCTCAGGAGTCCTAAGTAAAATAAGAGTCCACAACTGATTCTGACTACCCAGAAGATTTGAAGATTCTCGTGATATTTTCACGTTTATATAAAAAGGAAGGATACAGCAATCTTAAATTGTAACCAAAATGACGAACAACGACCCCCTTCCTGATATTATTAAACCTCCAGTGACGACTGGGGGTTTTTTTTATTTGGCAATTTAAAATATTTTTTCTATATTAGTGTTAATAAAAAATTAGAAGTTATGCCAAAGATATTTGAAGTAGGAGGTTGTGTTAGAGATGAACTATTAGGTGTTCAAACTAACGACATTGATTTCACTTTTGTATTAGACGATATTAATCAGACAGTAGATGAAGGGTGGGAACAAATGTTGAACCACTTAAAATCCACAGGATTTAAAATATTTTTGGAGACAAAAGATTGTTTCACTGTAAGAGCTAAATTCCCAAAAGGACACCAACATGAAGGGTTAGTTGCAGATTTTGTAATGGCAAGAAAAGAAGTTGGTGTGATTCCTGGTACCAGAAAACCAGTTCTTAGATTGGGTACCTTAAAGGATGATTTAACTCGCAGAGATTTTACCCTTAATGCGATGGCAAAAGATTTAGATGGTAACATTATAGATTTATTTGATGGACAACTTCATTTAATTTTAAATTTATTGGTTACTCCTTTGGACCCAGTTACCACCTTTTTAGATGACCCTCTTCGCATGATTCGTGCATTAAGATTTCACATCACCAGAGGATTCCAAATTCACGAAACTGTATGGGAAGCAATTTTCACTCCAGGTCTTATAGATAAGTTGGAAGAAGTTGTTTCACAAGAACGAATTCAAGGGGAAGTTATTAAAATGATGAAACATGATACAGTAAAAACTTTACGATTGTTTTCTAAGATTGATAAAGCAGAACCCAGATTATTAGAAATTATGTTTGGTGGTAACATGTGGTTACTACCAACAACTAAAAAATAAAACGAAGATGAGATTAAAAATAGATTTAGGACAATGGCTTAAACACTTATCATTTTGGCATAATAAGTCAGATGATGAATGTATTGAACTAGCAACAAATGAATATGGTGTAGATGCAGAACAGGCACTAATGAATATGTTAGAAAGAGACTTCTGTACAAGTATTAATAATAATGTTGTAGAACTATTAAACCAAAACAAAGATGAGTGAAAAAAAACAACAATATACGATTAAGAAGACAATCATAGAAAAGAACATTCAAGTAATTCTAAATGATTCTATGGGTGTTGTAGCATATTTCACATTAGATGAAGCAGTGAAAATGTGCCAACTATTAAATTCTAATTCAGATAGTAATTGTAGATATGAAATAACACAAGAAATCAAATGAAAAGTACTATAGAAGAAGAAAAAGGATTGGGGTTATTAAACGAAAAAGGACTGGAAGGAATCCAGTACCTTAAATTAGTAGGTATTAAACCAGGTCCAGAAATGTACGATTTAATTAAACAAGCTGAAAAGTTAGGTTACATCCCTAACAATACCGTACAAATAAAACCTATCACATGGTTACCTTATTCTAATCATGGATGGGGTAATGGATATGTCTCAATACCAGAAGGACATAAGTTTTATGAAAAAACTTATGATGAGTTATATGAATTAGGTTTAGACGCGAGTGGTGGATTAACTTATAGTGGACCTGAACAAAGTGGATGGGTAGTAGGATTTGATACGGCTCATAGTTTTAATAATAGTAAAATACATGATGAGAATTTTGTTAAGACTGAAACTATTGAATTGTTACTTCAGATTTTTACCTAGTTCTTTTTCTAATTGTTCTATACGGTAGTGAAGTAGAGCGTTCTCTATTTCCATTTTCCTTAACTTAATAACTGTTTCTTGGACGGACTCGGGTGGCTCAAACTCAATTATCCAATTATGATTAGACTCTACAGTTTCTTCCATTCTGGTTACATCTAATCTGAGTCTGGTTGTTTCTGCAGTTAAACTAAACCATATTCCTGCGATAGAAACCACACCCACAATCATACCTATTAGTGCTTTAATATCTAATTTAATTTGTGATTTTTCAGAAAGTTCAGACATAGTTAACGAGTCTTTAAATAGTCAGTTATTAACTGTACCATACCCGCATCAAAATATCTGGAGTCAAACTCAGCTACTATTTCACTTGAGTCATCAGTTTCATGGTATACCATATAACGAGGATAATCAAAACCGTCAGTATATTCTACAACTAGTTCACCATCTTTATAGTCGGTTCTACTAATCTCATCAATACTGAACTCTCTTAATAGTTTTTTAATCCTATTTCTCATTTTTATTTTTCGTAACTATACGGTGGCTTATCTTCAAGAGCTTCTGGATTCCTACCGTTTTTTTGGTAATAACGAGCAGCGTATTCAAAATCCTCAAACGTCTTATATTTTTGTTGTACACCTTTATTATTCATTTCCCAAGCTTTTCTTATAGTTGGTTTAGGTTTCGGTTTTTCTTCTTCAGGTTTAGAAGACCCTGAAGTCTTAGCACCAGTACTTTCACCATCAGCATTTTTATTTGGGAATTTGGCCAAGGCTCTTGCCGCAACTTTATCAGGAAGTTCTCCACCCCCCGTAGGTAACCCCAAAACTGCACTTGTTGCATCTGCACAGTTTCTTTTAGCTATGTGATAACCTTTAGGGTCACAAAAGTTAGGCATCGAAGGTATTTGGATACCTGCAGCTTCTATTTTAATTTCAGGCCACTTAGAATGTTTTTTATTTCTAAACCTAGGTTGTACTTTAAAATAATTATCCTTTTGTTGTTCAGTTAGGTATATGTAATAATTTCCAGCTGAATCTTTACCACAAGATTTAGCACTGTCAACTTTACATCCAGTAAAGGACCCGGTAAATTTATGAGATTTAACATTCCCCATTTGTTGTGCTCCACTACTACCAGGACCCCAATCAGTCCAGTACTGTGAATTATTTAGACTTCCTAATTTTGCATCGTCTGGTCTCACACCAATATGACCACTTACGGGAAACACTTTACCAGGTTTTAGTCCAGTTGGGATACCCCACGAATTATTACTAGTCATTTTACCTGGTGAATAATAACGTAAATTAAATCTATATAATTTTTTCTTTTCAGCATTAGTAACATTATTTTTAGCTCTTGGTGCACTAGCATTTAATCCTTTATATAATTTTTGCAATCCAGGTAGTAAGTCTGTTCCACAAATCAGTTTAACTAATATTGGTAGTGTGGGTGATAGTAATACAGCTCCTGCGGCCATTGCAACTTTTACAGCATCTTGAGCTTTTTTCTTAGTCCCGATTATTGGTATAAAATCTGGAACCGCACCCTGTTTTCCCTGTGCCCAGTCAATAGTATCGTCAAGTGCGTCATCTACATAACCAGCAACGGCTTTAGCACCCTTAACTGCCTGGTCACCTACATACTCTAAACCATCCCCAACTGTTTCAACTGCATCACTAACCGCATCCACTGTCGCGTCATAAGCATCTTCAACATAACTCCACTCATTAAGTTGTTCACTAGTTGGTTGACCTACTTTGTAGGACATTATTTTTAACATTAACTCCTGTTCTTTTAAAATTTCTTTTTTGGTTTTTTTATCCATGATAATTTGTTTTATTAATAAATATTAGTTAATTTTGAAATGTGAACGAAATACTATACATAGCTTCCCTTATTATTTTCTTAATTGGAATTTCAGGTTCTATAGTACCAGGAATACCTGGTCCATTTATTAGTTATATGGGTGTAGTTTTATTGTACGGAACTACTGATTTACCTATAACTACAGAAATGATGTGGATACTAGGATTCTTTATGGTCTTATCCACAGTAGGGGATTATGTCCTCCAAGTAATGGGTGTAAAAAAACTAGGTGGGGGTAAAAACGCTGTCAGGGGTACTATCATAGGTACTATACTGGGTTTATTTATCCCACCTATTGGAATATTATTGGGTGCATTAATAGGTGCATTTATAGGTGCAAAAAGTGAAATTGATAGTGATTCACAAGCTATTAAAATAGCATTAGGTGCATTTGTTGGATTTCTTTTAGGTACGGTTGTCAAATTGGTTTACAGTATCTATATTATTTATTACGTAATTACATTATTATGAAGTTAGGATATGCTTGTATAAACATGACCTTGAGCGGTCAAAAACCAAAAATTACCACAAATAGGTCAATGATTAAAAAAACCTTTTTAAGTAAAGGTATAGAATATGCTGGAGAACTAGCATTGTTAAATTGTACGGACCTATACAAAATTATACTTTGGAATGTAAAAAATGGTATTAAGTTTTTTAGAGTATCTTCAGATATATTTCCCTGGGCTTCTGAGTACAATATAGAAGACCTACCACAATATGGGACTATTCAAACTATATTAAGTAGTTGTGGTCAGTATGCTAAGGACAACGGTTTGAGACTCACTACACACCCAGGACCTTTTAATGTCCTAGTCTCACCCAGAGAACATGTAGTAAAAAATACCATAACCGACTTGACCAATCACGGTAAAGTTTTTGATTTATTAGAACTAACACGTACACCTTATAATAAAATTAACATTCATTGTAATGGTGTATACGGTGATAAAAAGGCAGCTATGGACCGATTCTGTGAGAACTTCAAATTACTACCTGAGTCAGTCCAGACTCGTCTTACAGTTGAAAATGATGATAAAGCTAGTATGTACTCAGTAAAAGACTTAATGTATATACATGAAAAGATAGGTGTCCCAATCGTATTTGACTATCATCACCACAAGTTTTGTACTGGAGGTCTTTCAGAAAAAGAAGCTTTGGAATTGGCAATTTCTACATGGCCTAAAGATATTACACCTGTGGTACATTATTCAGAATCAAAATCACTACATGAAAGTAATGAAAAAATAAAACCACAAGCACACTCCGACTATGTGGACATTATACCTAATACGTATGGTTATGATGTGGATATTATGGTAGAAGCAAAAGCTAAAGAACTCTCCATACTCAAACACTTGTCTTCACAACCTAGTCTAATAATATAGTTATAATCTAAAAATATGTTAAATGCAGTTGACAAATAATAATTATAAAACTAGATTTATATCAGAAACTTCGAGTTTCCATAGAGGTGAAAAGCCATATTAATAACACGATAAAAATAAAAACAATGAAAAAAGTATTTTTAATTTTAGGTATTACAGTATTACTTATGTCATGTGATAACTCCGCAACTGAAAACGCTACAGCAGAACCTGCAACTACAGAAGAAGCTGTTGTTGAAGAAGCTGTTGTTGAAGAAGCTACTACTGAAGAAGTTGTCGCTGAAGAAGCTACTACTGAAGAAGTTAGTGAGTAACTGTAACTTTTTGTAAATTAAAATGCTCGAGTAATTGAGCATTTTTTTTTGCAAAAATATTTAAATTAAGTTTGTAGTTATAAATTATATTTGTATATTTGTATTGTTCAATTATTCACACTTAATACTTTTTATATGACAGACCAGGAAACAATACAAAAACTTAAAGACTACACAGGAGATAACGGATTTCTTAAATCAGTACTAAACGGATACAATCGTTGGGGAAGACTAACCCCAAAACAAATGGAAGCTGTTAAAAAGTTTTTTACACCTAAAAAACCTAAAGGTACTATCAAACCTATTAAAGTTAATGTTGACCTAGTTTTAAAAAGGTATGTAGCAAGAGGAATTTCAGAAGAGTATGAACTAGGTAAAGTAACACCTATTACTGTTACTGTTTCTGAAATTAATGCACTTACTCCTAAAGCGGTAAGAGTGAAAGGAAAGATGACTTTTACTGATGTCGGATGTTGTCGTAATTGTGGAAGAGACTTAACCGACTGGGTATCAAAGGCTTCGGGAATGGGGCCTGTATGTGCAAAACATCTGGGAATTGAAAGACCTACTACCAAATCAGAGATAGAAGAATTTAATAAAAAATTAAAAGAAAAAATCGAAGAGATGGGTGAGTTTGAGTTCTGGATTCCAAAGTCACAAATTAAAAACGCTATGGGACCTATGAAGTACATTCTTGAGTGTTAATAATTATATGGGACTTAGGTCCCATTTTTTTTGCATTAGACTTTTCTTAACTGTTATTATTTAGTATAATTATTACATGAATTATCACGAAGACGACAGAGCACAACGATTATTAAATGTATTTCCTTTAGATAAAGGACAAATTAATATTAGTTATATAAACTCAACAGAACATATTGTTGCATGGCATAAACACGAAAAACAAACTGACTATTGGATTTGTCTAAAAGGAAGTTTAAAAGTAGGTTGGGCGACAGAAGAAGATGGGTGTGAGTTTAAGTATCTATCAGATAAAAATCCCCAAGTATTAGAAATACCACCAGGTATATATCATGGTTATAAAGCTTTGGAACCAGGTACTATTCTTGCATATTATGTTACTAAAAAGTATGACCCTACTGATGAACACAGAGCTGGTATTGGGGATTTCGGTGAAGAATGGAAAACAGAAAATAAATAAAAAATATGAAAGATAATATAATTAAAGATTTTAGTTTATACGCTAGAAGTATGAAAAACCCCATAAGTTCCACAACTTTATGGGACTATGAAAATGCCTTAACTCCTTATATTTTAGAAGAAAGAGAAATGAGAGCAACACAGATGGATATTTTTTCTAGATTAATGATGGAAAGAATAATATGGTTGTCGGGACCAGTAATGGATATAACAGCACAAATATTACAGGCACAAATAATGTATTTAGATACCATCAACGACAATGATATAACTTTACACATTGATTCTCCTGGTGGTTCGGTAAAAGCAGGGCTAGGTATTGTAGACGTAATGGAGTATGTAAAATGTGACATTAGAACTTTGAATACTGGTATGGCAGCTTCTATGGGTTCAGTTTTATTAGGTGTAGGAACTAAAGGCAAAAGAAGTTCCTTACGTTACAGTAAAACAATGTTACACCAATCTAGTGGAGGTGCTGTAGGTAATATCCAGGACGCTCGTATCACTATGGATGAATGGGAAAAAACTAATAAAATTTTGTTTGAAATTTTAGGTAAAGCTTGTGGTAAAACAGCAAAAAGAGTAGAAAAAGATGCACAAAGAGATTTATGGTTGGATGCACAACAAGCATTAGACTATGGAATAATCGATGAAATAATTCAAAAAAGAAGTTAAAATGAAAAAAGAACCAATTTGGGGAGCTAAAGGTGACGAAACCAACGCTTCCAGTGATAGTACAAATCAAATTACAAATGTAGACAACCACATTTATTTCTATTCAGAAGTAGAAAGACCTAAGATGTTGGAATTAAATAAAAAACTAAATGAGTTAGATGTGAAACTACAAACCACTAGTTTAAAGTTAGGGACAGAATTACCTAAAATTTATCTTCACATTAATTCATATGGTGGTAGTATTTTTGCGGGACTTTCAACCTTAGATACTATTAGAAACACAAAATGTGAAGTTGTAACAATCATCGAAGGATGTGCTGCGAGTGCAGGTACAATGATAAGTGTGGTAGGTAAAGAAAGATACATGCATAAACATGCTTATATGTTAATACATCAGTTAAGTGCTGGAAGTTGGGGTAAGTATTCAGACCTTGTTGATGATATGGAAAACAACACCAGGTTAATGGAAATGATAAAAAAATTATATAAAGAATATACAAAAGTACCAGATAAAGAATTGGATGAAATTCTTAAACACGATTTATGGTGGGATGCTGAAAAGTGTTTAGAGTATGGTTTGGTAGATAAAATTTTAGATTGATATGGAAAAAGACCCTTTAAACTCTTATACTAGTCTTTTAGATAGATTAGTAAAATTTATTACTGACGGTAATAAAATGAAAACTTTTCTAAAAGAAAAAAAGAGAACAATATTTTATTTTACTCTATTACTAATAGTTGTGGGGACTTCTATAAGTGTTTGGCAACGAGGTGAATGTATAAACTGTGAAAGATTAACTAAAGAACAATCAATTTTTTATAAACAAAACCCTACTGAATTAAATAAACTAATTGAAAGTAAAGTTTTTGTACCCCATACAAATATTAAAGATTATCTAATTGATTTAATATTGCCTATAACGTTTAATGTTTTAGCTTTTTTAATAGTATTCTCAATTTTTTATATCATATATAGTGTCATAAGACAGGTATTATTAAAATTTAAAGTAGACCCAAATAAAAGTATAAATTTAGATAAACTATTTAATAAAAATGATTAGAATTGAAACTAAACACGGAATACTGGAAGTTGAATTATATGAAAAAGATGTTCCACAAACAGTCAATAACTTTTTAAAGTTAATAAATAATAAATTTTACACTGATTTAATTTTTCATAGAGTTATTCCTGGATTTGTGGTTCAAGGAGGGTGTCCTAAAGGTAACGGTAGTGGAGGACCTGGTTATACCATACCTTGTGAATTAGATACGCAAAAACAATATCACGAAAAAGGTGTACTATCTATGGCACATGCTGGTAGAGACACTGGGGGTTCTCAGTTCTTTATATGTCACAATAGACACAACACAAGCCATTTAGATGGCAACCATACTTGTTTTGGTAAAGTAACTAAAGGTTTAGATATTATTGACAAAATACAAGAAGGTGATAAATTTACTATTACAAAAAATTAAAAAATGGAAGATAAGAAAATTATAATGTACACAATGAAAAGTTGTGGTTACTGTGCACAAATGAAAAAATCTCTAAAAGAATCTGAAATAGAAGTAGAGATTAGAGACAAAGATGAGTGGAAATTAGAATGGGAAAAAGTAAAAGCGATTACTAGAAGTGCGGTATTCCCCACATTTGTCATTGGTAAAGAATACATCTTACCAAATAGAGATTTCCAAAACCCTAAAGAGGCAATACAAACTTTACAGTATTATAAAACTGCACACCAGGAAGATACTACTTTGACTGAGGTATTAGAAATGGTAAAAAATTCTATTTACATGGTTAAAATGGTTATGACCGAAGTTGAGAAATTAAATAAAAGGTTAGATAAGTTAGACGCACAAAAAATAGGTTTAGACGAAAAAGAAAAAATTAGAGAACAAATGGTTCAAAGGAATAAACTTATAGCGGAACAACGTAGAATGAATCAAGGAAATCGTGATGATATAAATAAAAAAACTCAGGAATTAACACAAGATACCTTAAAAAGGTATGTCGATAGAAAAAATCCAGAGGTTAAGTAGT
>Ga0209645_1000628_pt1 | contig 18098 bp, 16 predicted proteins | sample ETNvirenome_6_30_FD_184070 | JGI IMG/M metagenome (GOLD analysis project Ga0209645, IMG submission 184070) | Marine viral communities from the Pacific Ocean - ETNP_6_30 (SPAdes) (version 2) | ecosystem: Environmental > Aquatic > Marine > Oceanic | place: Pacific Ocean | collected 2013-06-19
CAGAGTCTAAATTGCCCCGCGTTTTTGACTTCCGGGTAAAAAGTAACTGGCCCGAATATCTGCCAGATCCGCAAGAGGCTTATGGGTACAATGAGATGGATGTAAAACCCTCACCAGCAACAAGCCGGGAGGTGACGCGGTTCGATATCGCAATGGATATTTTGAGAGAATTAGATCCAGACAGTGGGCGGTTAATCTGGGCCGTTTCTACAAGTGCCCGTAGGAGGGCCAGAGGGCCTCACTGGGCGCGTATTGGGCGTATGATGGGTGTACATGCCCAAACAGTGAAGAGGCGCTTTGAGAGGGCCATTTTAGGGCTATGGTACAAAATGTAGTATGTAGTGTTTACAATACGTACGAAATGTAGTATTGATTTTGTACGCTGGGGGTTCTTATCCATGACGTTCAGCGTACTCCCTGTCGAAAACGAGAACTTATGCCGGCCTCTGTGCCGGCATTTTTTTTGAGGTTACCTTGGCTAAACGTGAAAGAATTAAACGCGCAATATTTGATGTGATCTGTCAGCGCATGAGCGAGGGCATGTCTCTTGCCCGGATCTGCCGCGAGGATAGCGAGCTGCCGTCAGACCGTACTGTGCTGCGACATATCCAAGAGGACGATGATGCGTACGAGGCTTATCGGAAGGCTCAGGCGATACGTGCGGAGCGGTTACGTGATGAGATTATTGATCTGATCGAGCTGCCATTGCCCGATGATCCTAAGATGGCATCAGCCGAGGTTAATCGTCGCCGCCTCGAGGCTGACTACAAGGACAAGTTCATTCGGCAGGTTGCATCCAATGGACTGCGAGCTCGCAAGGATGAAGGCGACGATACGCCCAATGCAATCACGTTGAGCTGGGGCAATGGATCTGTCGAGGTATCTTAACGGACAATCTGATTGTCCCTGGTGCGGACGCATCACGCGGTTCGAGTATCAACAGTCACACATAATCTGTGGTGGTTGTAAGCGTAGTGTCGTGGACTGTTGCGAGGGAGAGGTCGCAAACAACGGATTGTCTGGACACGATGATGTCGCCACTCTCGCGCGCGAGCAGATGTGAATGACAATCAATATCAACAAGGCAGGTCAGTCAGGTGAGTAACCTGACGTTCAAGCCAATGATTACAAAGGCTTAGGTGTAGTTCGCCACAGTCTCGCCACAACCAGCAGTCGGTCCAACAAAAACGGCTCGGGTGATTTCATAAAGAGACCCCCCCCACCCCCCCAGGATCGCCCGCCTATTGTCTATGACGATACGTCCGACGCACAGTCTCACGGGGTCTCAATGACGAAAACGCTATGGCAAAAACTGTTTCACTGCTCAAAAAACATAAGAGCAAAAAAGGCGGCTTAACTGAGGCCGGCCGCAAATATTACAACCGAAAAACCGGATCTAACCTCAAACGGCCGCAACCCGGCGGGGGATCTCGGAAAAAATCATTTTGCGCCCGTATGGGCGGTGTCAAAGGCCCTATGAAAGACAGCAAGGGCCGTCCAACTAGAAAGGCGCTGGCTTTACGCCGGTGGAAATGCTGATGGCAAAACCTGGGCTTTACGCGAACATCAACAAGCGCCGCAAAGCCGGCACCTCGAGATCAAAAAAGAACACCACGATCAGCGCTAAATCCTATTCGCTGATGAAGAGAGGGTTCCCGAAAAAGAAAAAGTAAGGGTCCAACAGGAGCATGGCGAAAAATAAATCTGTAAACATCGAGATCCCTTACACACCTCGACCACTACAACAGAAGCTACATGAGCTGATAGACCAGCACCGCTTTACCGTTTTGGTAATGCATCGGCGCTTTGGCAAGACAGTATGTGCGATCAACCACATGATTAAGCGCGCTATACTCGAGCCCAAAGATCGCCCGAGGCTGGCTTACATAGCTCCAACTCGGGTCCAAGCAAAACTCGTCGCGTGGGATTACTTAAAGCATTACTGCGCGGCGATACCCGATGTTTCCTACAACGAAACAGAGCTCCGGGCTGATTTTCCAAACGGAGCGCGGATTCAGTTACTCGGGGCCGAGAACCCATCTTCGCTGCGCGGGATCTATTTAGATTTTGCTTGTGTCGATGAGGTAGCGGACTGCCCGGAGAGTTTGTTTCCGGAAATTTTGAGGCCAGCGCTTAGTGATAGAAAAGGAACCTGCGTCTTTCTGGGGACACCCCGCGGCCACAATTATTTTTTCGACCTATGGGAAACTGCCGATTCAGCCAATGGGTGGGGACGGGCCATGTATAAGGCAAGTGAAACGGGCATTGTCGATAGTGACGAGCTCGAGGCTGCCGCGGCCACGATGTCTGAGGATCAGTTTAATCAAGAATTTGAGTGCAGTTGGGTGGCTAATGTCCCCGGCTCAGTATTTGGCAAAGAGCTACAGAAGGCTAACGACGATGGTAGAATTACGGAAGTACCGTACGATCCTAGCGCGCCGGTTGAAACAAGCTTTGACATCGGTATGCATGATTATACTTCAATTTGGTTCTATCAGCGGATTGGTCGCTCTATCCATTTTATTGATTATTATCAAAATCGCGGCGAAGGGCTTCCACACTATGTACAAATGCTGCAGGAGCGGGATTACGTCTATTCGCGCCATAATGGACCGCACGACCTCGAGGTTCGGGAGATCGGCAGCGGAAAAACTCGGAGAGAAGTGGCTTACGATCTTGGATTGAATTTTCGGATTGTTCCGCGGATTCCGGTGCATGATGGAATCCATGCTGCGAGAATGTTGATCCCGATGGCCTGGTTTGATCAAGGAAAGTGCCGGGAAGGTCTCGAGGCTCTTAGATATTATCACTATGCGTACGACGAACGCTCGAGGCGGTTTAGAGACAAGCCTGTGCATTCCTGGGCATCGCATGCCGCGGATTCGTTCCGCTACGCCAGTATTGCAATTGAAAAATTTGATGATCGGACCCGAGCTCCCCAGGTGACGGCCGATAACAACTACAACCCGCTTGAGGTAGCGCTATGAGCTTTTTGATGCCGAAACAAAAATTGCCGCCGCCACCCCCGATACCGCCAGTGCCACCGGCACCGGCCGTCGAGGTTGCGTCAACAAAGGTTCAAGATGACGTGCGTTCGGATCTGAAGCGCCGTAAGGGCTCGGCTGCAGCGATTGCGACGAGCGGCATGGGCTTAACTACTGAAGAAAAGGTTGCCGGCGCATCTTTGCTCGGTGGCGCAATGAAAGGATAGCACGATGGGTGGACCTATTGTTGATACAGTCACAGACGTTTTCACCGGCGGCAGCGGTGGTGGAGACTCAACGCCAACCCCGCCAACAGTAACCCCTAAGCCAGTTGTGACACCTCGCAAGGCTGTGCGGGTTGGTGAGAAGGGCGCTGAGAAAAAGAAAAAGCGCGCAGCCATTCGGCGCGGCGTTCCCCGGCGGTTGAGCTCCAGTGTTTTGGGTTCTGTTGCTGGTGAGGAAACGAAAGCGCGGTTGGGCGATTAATGACAACTCAACCTGATGACGTAGCCATTAAGCTCGCCAAGCGGCTCAGTAAGCTTGAAGACGAGCGCGGCCAGTGGGAGCACCATTGGCAACAGCTCGCCGAGTATATCTTGCCGCGTAAGGCAGATATCAATGTCAAGCGCACGGCTGGCGACAAGCGCATGGAGATGGTGTTTGATGGCACCGCTATACATGCGTGTGAAATGTTGTCTGCGTCATTGCATGGTATGCTTACAAATCCCTATTCGCCCTGGTTCGATCTTCGCTATCGCAATGAAGAGATGAACGTCGATGATGAGGCGAAAGAATATCTCGAGGAAGTAACAGACCAGCTACACAAGGCGTTCCAGCGCTCGAACTTCTCGGAGCAAATCCATGAGCTCTATATGGACCTCGTGGTATTTGGCACCGGCGTTTGTTTCATCGAGTCCGACGATACTTTCGATCTGAGATTTTCGACGCGGCATATCAAAGAGTGCTTTTTAGTTGAGAACAATCTAGGTCGGGTTGATACAGTCTACCGTAAATTTACATTGCCGGTGCGAGCGGCCGCGCAACAATTCGGCGAAGAGAACATCGGCGAGAAAATGCGGAAGAAGCTCGAGAAAGATCCGCATGAGGAAGTTGTCGTTGTTCATGTAGTCATGCCGCGCACAGATCGTGATGCGCAGAAGATTGACGCGAAGAACATGCCGTTCGCGAGCCTGTATTTTGATCCGGACCAAAAGATTGTCCTGGGAGAGAGCGGCTTCCGGGAAATGCCATACGTCACGCCTAGGTTTTTGAAGAGCTCATACGAAAAGGGGTATGGAAGATCCCCTTCGATGACAGCCTTACCTGACGTGAAAATGATTAACCGCATGTCTGAGGTGACGATCAAGGCAGCACAGAAGCAAGTAGACCCGCCGCTGATGGTTCCGGATGACGGTTTCATCTTGCCAGTGCGCACCCGTCCCGGCGGTTTGAACTTCTATCGATCGGGAACACGCGATCGGATAGAGCCATTGCAGATCGGCGCAAACAATCCGCTCGGGTTGAACCTTGAGGAACAGCGCCGGCAAGCTATTCGCGCTGCATACTATGTTGACCAGCTCGTGCTCGGCACGGGGCCGCAAATGACAGCGACAGAGGTCGTACAGCGAACGGAAGAAAAGATGCGTTTATTGGGTCCAGTATTAGGACGGCTGCAAGCCGAGCTGCTACAGCCCATGATTGACCGGGCGTTTAATATCATGGTGCGGCAGAACAGGTTCCCTGCGCCACCGCCAGCAATTGCAGATATGGATATTGAGATCGAGTATGTGTCGCCTCTAGCACGAGCTCAGCGGCAGAACGACCTGCAAGCCATCATGCGCATGTTTGAGATCATGTCGCCGGCAGCATCTATAGATCCATCAGTGTTTGACCATGTCGATTTTGATGGCCTTGTGCGTCACCTCTTAGGTGTTCTGCATGTGCCGGCTCGGGTGAGCCAGGGTGAGGCTGAGGTGATGGCGAAACGCGAACAGCGAGCGGAAGCTGAGCAAGCGCAGATGCAACAGATGGAAGCACTGCAAACGGCTGAAGCGATGGGCGCGGCTGCGCCGGCGATGAAGGTTCTACAGCAAGGAAACCAAGCGGGATTTTAAAACATGGACGAACAGGAGCAACTAGCGGCCCTCGAACAGGACCGCGAAGGATTACGGCTGGCCTATCGCGAGCTGTTTGAAACAGACAACGGTGTGCGGATTCTCGAGGATCTCAAGAGCCGGTGCCATTGTTACGTACCCTCGTTTGATAACGACCCTTATCGGACGGCTTACAATGAGGGGCAACGTGCAACCATATTATTCATCGAACAGATGATGAAAGATTTACCGCAACAGGCAAAAGGAGAGTAAAGGTGGACGAACAGGTAGCGGAGTCGGTTGAACCGGCAGCTCCGTCTGAGGAAGTCTCTGATTTTAGGGCAAGCTTGCCCGAAGACTTACGGGAGCATTCGGCGTTGCAGCCGATACAGGATGTCGAGAACTTAGCTAAGGCATACGTGAATGCCTCGAGCATGATCGGCAAAGACAAAGTGGTTTTACCGGGCGAGCATGCGTCCGCGGAAGATTGGGCCGCGGTGTATGATCGGCTTGGCCGGCCAGAAGATGCTGACAGCTACAACATCGATGCTGGCGAGAGCGCAGACGATGGGATGCTTAATTGGTTCCAGAGCACGGCGCATGACATTGGGTTGAACAATGCGCAAGCGCAACAGCTCGTGACGGCCTACAATGAAATGGCATCGAGTCAGACCGAAAATATAGAAGGTGTGATGGAAGCAGCGCACCAAGAAACACAGGCTGTATTGCAAAAAGAATTTGGGGCTAAGTTTGAGGACAATATAGAAAATGCTGGAGCCTTGCTCGAGCAGTTTGGCCCGGAGTTATCGGAAAATATTGACAACATGATTTTAGCGGACGGCAGCCGGCTAGGTGACCATCCCGAGTTCATAAAAACATTTGTGAATATTTCAAATTTTATTCAAGAGCGCGTTTCGGAAGATGAGCTCATAGGCATGGAGAAAACTCCTGGCGCTATGTCTCCCGATGAGGCGCGAACAAAACTTACTGAGATAGAGCGGCCAGATGGTCCGCTTTGGGATCGAGCTCACCCACAACATGAGTTCTTTGTGCAAGAGCGATCCCGACTTTATGGCTTCATGTATCCCGAAGCCGGGTAGCCCGTAAGGGTCCAAAAGCTGGCGAGCTAACGCCGTCTATCAGACGCGAAATGTAGACGCGGTCCTGTATGGGGTAGCCGGTCAATTAAATTTTCTCATCAACTTTTGAAACGGAAGGAAGGTGACCTGTGTCTACACAAATCACCACAGCCTTTAGCCAGCAGTTTAGTAGCAACGTCTACTTACTTGCTCAGCAAAAGGGCTCTAAACTCCGCTCAGCAGTACGTGAGGAATCTGTCACCGGCGAAAAGGCGTTTTTCGATCAAATCGGGAAAGCAGCGGCGCAACCCAAGACGAGCCGCCACTCCGACACTCCTTTGATGGAAACACCGCACTCTCGCAGAATGGTGACGATGACTACGTACGAGTGGGCAGATCTCGTGGATGACGCTGATAAGGTGTCCATGTTGATCGATCCGACGAGCACCTATGCTCGTGCCGCTGCGGCCGCAATGGCGCGCAGTATCGATGATGTGATCATCGCGGCAGCTACTGGAACCGCAAGCACTGGTAAGGCGGGAAGCACGAGCACCTCTATGCTCGCTGCCAACCAAATTGCTAATGGCGGTACTGGTTTGACGTTGGCGAAACTACTCAGCGCCAAGGAGATTATGGATTCGGCTGATGTCGATGAAGATAATCGCCACATCGTCATTTCACCAATTGGACTCCAAGACCTCTTGAATACGACTGAGGTCAAAAGTTCGGATTTCAATACCGTGAAAGCGTTAGTTCAAGGAAGCCTGGATTCCTATCTCGGGTTCCGCTTCCATACTTCAACCCGCTTAGCGAAATCGGGCAACATCCGTACCTGCTTTGCCTTCCAAGGCGATGGCCTCATGTTGGCAGTTGGTAAAGATGTAACCGCTCGGATCGATGAGCGTTCAGACAAATCATATTCAACGCAAGTGTACTATTGCATGTCCATAGGTAGCACCAGGATGGAAGAAGAGAAGGTAGTGCAGTTGGATATTGATGAGTCTGCATAAGGAGGGATGAAAAATGGGAACAGCTAATTCCACGCTGGTTACAAATTTTGAAGCCAGCCCTCCAGCATTCAACGATGTTGCTAACCTGCATGGCGTGATGCGTGTAGCACAAGGAACGATCGTTGTTGCCTCGGGTGACTCAGATGATAATGACATACTGATGCTCGCCCCAGTGCCGTCAAATTGCACCGTGCCGCATATCTTCATTGGCTCGGATACGCTTGGCGGTTCGAACACCTTCAATGTCGGTATCTATCAGTCCGATGGAACTGTAGTTGACGAAGATGTCTTCGCCACCACAGTTGCTGACGCTGGTGCGATGACTGACGTTCGTCACGAAGCTTCCAACATTAATACTGTTGGAAAGAAAATGTGGGAGATCGCCGGTGCGTCTGTTGACCCTGGCGGGTACTACTACATTGCTGTGACTATGGCGGCCGCGGGTGGCACTGAGGGAGATCTCTCCTTCATCATCCACTACGTGGTGAGCTAACCGGATTGGGGGGCCTCTGGCCCCCCTTTCTTCTTTAGGAATTTAAGATGGCATCTGACGTTGATATTTGTAACTCAGCGCTGAACATGATCGGTGCGTCGAACATCATAAGTTTGACTGAGGACTCGAAGGCCGGCCGCGTGTGCAACCAACGCTATGAGTTTGTCCGCGACAGCGTGTTCCGGGCTCACCCCTGGAACTGTCTCATTCGCCGTGCAGCATTGTCCGCGCTATCGGATGCACCTTCATACGAATACACCAAACAATACCAGTTACCGACTGATCCATTTTGTCTGCGCGTGTTAGACGTTGAGGGCGAGATCGACTCTGGCGTGACGTATGTCATCGAGGGCCGCAAGCTTTTGACTGATGAGGGTACGATCAACCTGCGCTATCTGGCTCGGGTTACTGATGCGAACGAATACGATGCCCTTCTCATAGAAACGATTTCGGCGCGCATGGCGCATGAGATTTCATACACCATGACGAACTCTAACGGGTTCACTGAGAGCCTGTGGAATCTGTACCTTATGAAACTAAGCGAAGCTCGGTTTGCTGATGCCACTGAAGGCACACCCGAGGAGCTCGTATCCGATAACTTCACAACGATACGTCTGTAATGGCTAGAGCGTCTGTAGCGTTTTCTAACTTCACAGCCGGCCGGTTAAGTAGCCGGCTCGATGGAAGAACGGATCTCGCAAAATATTTTAACGGCTGCACAACGCTGACCAATTTTATGGTGCATCCGCATGGCGGTGCCGTGCGCCGGCCGGGAACGTATTATGTTGCTGAAGTCAAAACGAGCTCGAAGAAAACGCGCCTGATACCTTTCGAGTTTAACACAGATCAAACGTACATCATCGAGCTCGGTGATGCGTATATGCGGTTCTTTACAAACTCGGGCCAGATTGTTGAAGGCAACAAGACGATCACCGGAGCGACACAGGCAAACCCTTGTGTCGTTACATCGAGCTCGCATGGCTACTCCAACGGCGAAGAAATAACGATCAGCTCAGTGGGAGGAATGACTGAGCTCAACGGCAAGCGCTATCTGGTAGCCAACAAAACGACAAACACGTTTGAGCTTACAGATAAAGACGGCACCAACATTAACAGCACTGGTTTCACGGCCTATGCGTCAGGCGGCGTTGCCAATCGTATTTACGAGATTGCTTCCCCATTCCTTGAGGCTGAGCTGTTCGACGTTAAGTTTGCGCAATCTGCCGACACCATGTGGATGGTGCATCCTAATCATTATCCTCGAAAGCTTACGCGCACCGGCAATACATCTTGGACTCTGACAACAGCGCCGATCGAGTACGGGCCAATGCAAGATGAGAATACGGAAGCGACAACGCTAACTGCATCAGCGCGTACGGGCTCGAGCTGCACGGTAACTGCGAGCGCTGATACATTTGTTAGCACTGACGTTGGCCGGCTTATCAAGATGCATGACGGCTGGGTCAAGATCGATACCCATAACAGTGCAACAGAAGTTGTCGGCACCGTGCAAGACAACCTCGAGGGGCGAGCGGAGCTGCTTCCGGAATACACGGCGACAACGATATCTTTTAAAGAGGGTGATCCGAGCTCAACCGGTGCTGAGCACAATGATCGAATTGTTGATAGCGGTAAAAATTTTATAGACCAGGGTTTTCAGATCGGCCACACGATTACTGTGTCAGGCACATCATCTAACAACGGAGATTATCTCGTTGTAGATGTAACAGACGACACCATGCTGGTATCACCGTCTGACGACCTTGCTGATGAGAGCGCTGGGGGCAGCTTCACTATCGTAGGCAAGCTCGAGGCGACTGACGAATGGTCTCTGGGCGCGTTCTCAGAAACCACAGGCTATCCAAGCGCCGTATGTTTCTTTGAGGAGCGCTTAGTCTACGCCGGCACAACAGATCAACCTCAGACAGTTTTCTTTTCTGAGTCCGGGGGTTTCGATCAGTTCGCGGATGGTGCGGACGATGGCGATGCGATGATCTATACAATCGCGTCTAGCCAGGTAAACAAGATCCGTTATCTGTCTCCCGGCCGAGTGCTCATTATAGGCACAAGCGGTGCGGAGTTTGCAGCTCAAGGCTCGAGCGCTCAGGAACCGATTACGCCAACGAGCATACAGATTAAGCGCCAGACTACCTACGGCACGGCAACTGTGTCGCCGGTGCAATCGGGCAACGTAGTTTTATTTCTGCAGCGAGCTCAGCGTAAGATCCGGGAGCTGGTCTACAATTTCGACGTAGATGGCTACATTGCTCCCGATATGACGTTATTGGCTGAGGACGTTACGGCCGGCGGCATTGTCGATATGGACATGCAGCAAGAGCCCGATAACGTGCTTTGGTGTTGCCGAGCTGACGGCGCGTTTTTAGGCATGACTTATCGACGCGAAGAAAATGTTGTCGCATGGCATAAGCATGATCTGGGCGGTAAGGCCGGCAGTTGCACGGTAACTATTACGGACTACGCAAACATCGCCACGGGAACCACGCTCAAATTCACCAAGAGTGACGGGACCACGTATACATTTACAACGGAAGCAGCCGGCGCAAGCGATCCAGCCGATACAAGTTTTGGGTTTAGGCCGAACTCATCAAACAATGTTACCGCTGATAATTTGTTCACCCGGATTGCGGCGAGCTCAGCAACAACTGGTCTAACGTGCGAAAACCCGGCAGCTAATGTTGTAACTATTACAGAAACAACCCGCTCCGGAGTGCAGCCTCTGACAGTTGTATCAAGCGATACGACACGGATGGCAGTGACTTCAGAGACCAATGCTGTAGCGGAGTCAGTTGCAGTCATTCCCGGAGACCTCTCTGAGGATCAAACCTGGGTGCTGACTCAGAAGAACGTCAACGGCACAACGCGGCGGTATGTTGAATATCTGAAAAGCCAGGACTTCAACGGCGTTGCCGATGATGCATTCTTTGTGGATTGCGGACTGACATATGACAGCTCAGCAACCACAACAATCACCGGGCTTGATCACCTCGAGGGTTACACGGTTGCCATCCTAGCAGACGGGTCCAGCCATGCTGACAAGCAAGTGAGCTCAGGCAGTATTACGCTCGATAGATCGGCCGAAAAAGTGCATGTCGGGCTGCCATATACATCAACCTTGCGCACCATGCGCATCGAGGGCGGTGCAGTCGATGGCAGCTCGCAAGGCAAGATCAAACGCATACACGATGTGACAGTTCGTTTCTTTGAGACGTTAGGCGCTAAAGTGGGGCCAACGCCGAGTAGCTTAGACCTAATACCTTTTCGTTCTAGCGCCGACGAAATGGGTCAGCCGCTTGGGCTATTTACAGGAGACAAGGATCTCGAGTTTCGGGATGGATACACAACGGACGGCCATGTAACTGTGGTCCAAGATCAGCCGTTGCCAATGACGATACTAGGTATCTATGCGAGGCTCGAAACCTTTAATGCATGAGCAATTTTACAATTGAGAAATATAAAGCGGAGCATGGCGAAGTTTTAATTTCTGATGGCGAAGTTCCTTGGACCACAGATGTTGGACAAGCCAAGCTTTTAGAGAAATCCAATTTTTCGGTCACAATATTGCAAAACGACGATCCGGTTATGTGTTCCGGAATTATCGATTTGTGGAAAGGGTGCGGCGAAGGTTGGTTCATAGCAGCCAAGGAGCTGCTCGACTACCCGGTGACGTTATCCCGTGCAACCAAAGAGGTTTTGCATGAGGAGATCGTCAAGACCAACTATCGCCGAGTGCAAGTAAACGTGCGAGCCGATTGGAAAGTAGCAATCCGGTTTTCTCAGTTTTTAGGATTTAAGGAAGAGGGGCTCATGGAAAAATTTGGACCCGAGGGCGCTGATTACCTGCGCATGAGTATTATCCGATGAGTGAGTATTTATACGCAGCGGCATCAATCGGCGGTGGTTTGATGAGCGCGGCTGGTAACAGCAAGTCCGGTGCGGCCGCACGTCAGGCAGCCGAGTACAACGCAAAAATTCAAGAGCGTAACGCAGAAGTTTTTGAGCGAAATGCGGAAATGCGCCTGACGGCGCAAGAGCGCTCAAACATACGCTTTGCCCAACAAGCTAATCGTATGATTGAGGGCATGGGCGTTGCGTTTCGCAAAAATAATGTAGTTGCAAACACCGGCACCGCGCTCAAGGTTCAGATGATTAGCGCGGCAGAGGCTGACGATGAGATGGCGTATCGCACTTACAATGCCAAGGTCGGTGCGTTGTCGCTGCGAGAGCAAGCAACCGATGCTCGATTGTCTGCCAACTTGACCCGGCTCGAGGGCAGGGCGAAGCAGCAAGCTTACAAAATAAGAGCCGGCCAGAGTTTGATGAGTTCATTCACTGATGTCGCCAAGACAATGTACACGTAGGCCAATATGAAAATACCACAGGTTTATCGAGCTCAGACTTTGATGAGCGAGGAGACGGGCGCTCGCCCATTGCGTTCTCAACTAAGCAGCTCAGCGATGGAGGCACCGGGTCAAGCCATAGCGGCTGGCGGTAAAGAGTTGACCCAAAAAGGTCTCAGCCTTTTACAAAAAGAAGTAAAGATGCGGCGCGCTTCAAACCAACTTGCGGCCGAAAACGAATTTAAAATGAAAATGTATGACCACGAGATCAGGGCATCCAGCATGGATGACCCGGAAAAAGCTCGCGCATACATTAATCGAGAGGCTGCGAAACTGCGCCAGAACATGAAGATGCTGACGGGTACGTTTGACAGCGTTACCAAGCGTCGCATCGATGCATCTCTTAGCAGTGAAACCATGTTAATTATGGCGCGCTCTCGAGCTGAGTCGCGCAAGCGCATGGTCTCGGGTCACATCGCGAGTTCGCTCTCGCAAGCAGATGCGCTAATTAAAGAGTACGCTACAGCTACACCGGCTCGACGTAAAATAATCAAGGCTCAAATTTTCGGTCAGGCGGGTGGCCCAGATCCGAAAACACAACAAACGCTCGCGCCAGTTGAAGGCATATTTCAACGCCTGGAGTCCATTGGCTATTACGATGCGGAACAACGGCGCAAAACAGAACTAGGCTACAAACAAGAGCTTGCTGAGGGCGATGTAAATCAGGAGCTCCTCGAGGCCAGTGAGGCCGGCGATCCTGGCGCGGCCGAAAGGGTTTACCAAGAGCTGCGCGGCACAAAGAAATATGGAGACCTTGCACCTGATCGTCGCCTTGAACTGGCAGAGGAAGCGCTGCGCCTGAGTGATCGGCTGATGAAGCGCAAAGTGACTGATGCAGACCGAAAAATTACCAGAAATAAAAAAGCGAGGACTGAGAAACACAGAACAAATTACGCGACAACCGCAGCAAAAATTGCTGAGCACCGGCTGGACCCTAAAAAGCCACTGCCAAAGGTTTCTGATATTACTGGTATGTTGAAAACGGACGGCATCTCTTCCACCCAACATGACCAGTTAATGAACTTATTAAATGATGTCGGTAAAACCGTTCAAATCGATAACACTTGGATCGGTACGACGATAAAAAGCATAAACAGCGCAAAAACGCATGAAGATCTAAACAAAATTCAAACCGCAGTTATTAACGCGTTAGGCAAAAAAATAGATACTAACGAACTTCAGATGCTGGAAAATCGCATCGCCGGCAAAAGAAATAATACAATCCAACATCAACAAACGGCAGCGTTTGAAAATGTCTTAGAACAATATGTAAAGCAGCAAGGGTTCCTCGATAAGATTTTACCAGGGTCATCTGTACGCGGCCAAATTGTTCTACAAAATTTTCAAGCCAAGATTGCGGATGGTGGCACAACGCCATTGCAAGCTTTCAAAGAAGCAATCAACGCATTTAAGGCTACGCCAAATTTGCGTCAGATACCTCAACCACTTTACGGCCCACCTAGACTAGATCCTATTTTAGGCGGCCCGGAAGCTGGCATCAAAAATATTGAAGAGTGGACAGCGACTGATGCTGATGTGGCGATAGCTGATGTGCAACGGAGATTTAAAGGCAAGCCCCGTACCCTGGCAGCTCAACTCGGAACATTATTTTTAATTAAAAAATATCTCGAGTCCCAAAGCGTTAATGACGGTGACGCCAGTGCGACGATGAACGATGCCGAGTTTCTGGAGAATCAAAAGGAACAACGCCGATGATGTTGTTTGATGTCAACAATCCGATGTTGCCAGAAGAGTTGCAGCAATCTTTGCGCGAAAATATCGAGTCCAAGGATTACAACGCAAAAGCAATTCAAGAGGATTCGGAACTTAATCTGGCTGATCACCCGTCAGATCGGCCGCACCAAATCACGAGCACGGCACTTGCCCAAGATCCAACGTGGGTACAGAGCTCTCGCATTCTCTATGGCTTGCTTGGTGACAAGGGTGTACCCCGCCGTAGCCGGCAAGGTGGCAAGCTTGTGTTTGAATATTCTGCACCAGATGCAGATGAAATATCAGACGAGGATATCGGGGAATGGGGGCTCGAGCTGCTAGGCCAGTTCAATTGGAATCTGCCTGACATGATGAGCATGGTGTACAAGCTTCAAGGTGCGCCGCTCGATCAGCGTATAGCATTCTACAACATGATGACCAAATACGAAGAGCTCCCTAATTTTACCTGGGACGGCTCTGTCAGAATGCTTAAAGGGTTAGGCACAGATATCACAACCTATCTAGGCTTAGGAACTTTAGGAGCTGGGTTCCTAGCAAAACAAGCAGCCGCGCAAGCTGGCAAAAAGGGCATTAAGGCTGCGCTGCGAGCAACGCTGCCGGCCGGTATAGTTGCAGGTATCGAGGGCGGTGCTTTTACAAGCATCGATGATGCCATGCGCCAGCATGTTGCTATGGGTGCGCCGGCGCAAAGTGGGCAGAGTGAATTTGATATTAGTCGTAATTTAACAGCAACTGGCATAGGCACGGCTGCCGGCTTAACGCTAGGCACGGTTGCGCCCATCGCTATACCGGCGGTGGTTAAAGGAAGCATTCGCGGCTTTAAGGCAGCGATGGAAGCCATACCCACACCAGCTCCAAATACGTTTTTTACCGGGGTGCCAACGGGTGGTTCGGGAAGTGGTATTCGTTCGACAGGTGTGGAGCGTGGGCAGCGTGTCAAGAAAGCCTATCGGTTTCGTCCAGGAGAAAAGGACCAACTGGCTGAGGTAGCTAAAAAGGCAAACCTGAGCTCGGCTGAGGTGCAAGCAGAATATAAACGTCTGAAAGAGAGGTATCCGGAAAGCGATGGTTGGTCGCCAATTGAGGTTGTTGGTGCTTCAAAAAAAGATGGAGTGATAGAACTTAAAATTAGAGAGCAAGCTTACGACTTTCATAATAAGGGCAATGTCCAGGATCTGTCCGATAAAATGGTATCTGAGGTTGTAGCGCTCAAAAAACGATTTGATGACGGCGATCCTGTAGCCGCAACAATTTGGGAGCACCGGAAATGGTACTCCGAAATGCGTCAACGGTTGCGCGCCGAGTTCGGTTCGTTCGGTGACGTGTTTGCTGATGTTATTGGTACAACGTCAGCTCAAACCAACGTGCAACAAAACTGGGAAAACGCCATCGAGGTTATGCATCGATTTACACGAGGCGAGTTTGATGATGCCCTCACTAAATTAGATGTGTGGTTAAAAAGCGGTAAACCGCTTGGCAGCGGTAAGGTTGATGGTGATGGTTATGTCGATAACCACTATCGTGTGAGAGCTGATGCTGAAAAGGCTGCCCTTAAAAATGGCGCGAGCGAGAGTGAGGCCGAAGATATTGCGCTTGAGGCTGCACAGTCTGAGTTCCCGTTAATTGCTAAAAGAACAGGTAAGCTGTTTAACGCAAACAGCCCAGCAACCATGATGGCTCTGCTTGATCTGTTTAGAAAAATAACACCGGGTTCTAGTCCAAAGACCCCAAACTTTACTGGCAACCTTATTGGTTTCTCAGACAAGGCAACCATCGATGTTTGGGCGGCGAGAAACCTGCGCAGATTAGCGGGGATGTCCCGCATCGCGTCTCCCGCTGAAAAAGGTGTCGGCGGTAACATATTGCAAACAACAATGGAGCCCGGTGGCGAGTTTGGTTTCGGCCAAGAAGTTTATCGAGCTGCTACTGCTAAGCTGCGCCAACAAAATATCGATCTTAATGATGATGATTTGCAAGCAGTCGTATGGTTTCTCGAAAAAGAAATTTGGACGAAGAACGGCTGGACAACCCGAGCCGGGGAAGGCGGCAGCCTAGAGACAGAGGCTGACTTTGCCGGCGTGTGGAATCCGGAAGGTGTTAAGGCAGCGCGTAGCACTTTAACGTCCGACCCAGATGCAAAGAACCGGGCTGAGATAGAAACAAAGCTTGCAGATCCGGAATTAAAACAAACCTATGATGATGCTGTAGCGGCTAAGGCTGAGCTCGGTGATTTTATCGAGGCGCGCACATTAGCAAAACAACGCGATTACATTATGCAGACAGAAGGTATCGAGGATAAGGATGCCGCCGTTGCAAGGGTGCGCGAAATCAAAAAGCAGATCGGCACTTATAATCGTGAGATAAAAAAATACGAGGCATTGCAACCGCGCCTGGAGAAAAAGACAGCGCAGCGGGAAGCGGATGTTGCAGAGGCTGAAGCAGTGGTTGCGCGTAAAGTGCCAGCGCAAAGGTTCACGGGCGGCATCTCTTTGCAGCAAGGAGAAAAAGCCCCGAGTGATCCTCTAATGAACGAGGCGCAAGGCCGGTTGCTGCAAACCATAGAGCCTGACGACACAGTAATTATGATGCGCGCTACACCATCAAAAGGCAGGTACATAGATCCTACTGGTGAACCTTGGGATGAGCGCACAATCGATTTTGAATATGTAGCGCGAGAAAATCACGACCCCGAGGATGTTATCAGGCAGCTTCTGCAAGAGGCGAAAGACGCTAATCAGGAAAGCGTATTTTTCTCGCAGGTTGTGCCAAGCGGAACGGTTGAAAATGCCAACCCTGGAATGGAAGTTTATTTTAATCGTAGTCTTACTGAAGATGACGTAGATAAATTGACTAAAATGATAAATGCGGCAAAACTCGATGTCGGCTTTACATACTCAACAGATCTCAGGTATGCGCAGCGCGTTGCCGGCGGCGCTCAGCTCGATGATTTTGTGGGTATTCGCATGCAGTACATACCAGAGTTTGGCGGTGGTGAAATGGGGGGTATTGAGGCGCGCAAACAGATACGCCGTTTGATCAATACGCTGCCTGATGAAGTGGACTTTGTGAGCGATATCCAGTATGCTGAGTACGATACCAAGGTCTTTTTTAGAGACAATGGAGATTACGATGCCGAGCTTACAGGAAGTATACCGGGAAGCCGTTGAGGCTGACGGTGAAGACAGTCGGTTTGCTAAAGCCATTAAGGCTCAAATGGAAGCACTCGAGAAACCCTCGAGCGCGGAGCGCCATTTTATAGCCGGGGGCCGGCCGCTTGATACAAGCGAGCCACCTACCGAATAAGGCAACTAAATCTAACTGAAACAACGCCGCTTTTTAGCGGCGTTTTTTATTGGGAATTTTCATGGCACTGAATGAGAATGAACAGCTCAGCGGTTCGCTGTTGGGCCGCGGCGGCGTGAGCGCACCCCTGGAAGAGCAACCCGGCGAAACCCAAGTTGCAATGAGCCGCGTACCCCAAAAGCTAGGAAGGGCTGGCGCTGATTTCGTTGAGGGCTTACTTGCGCCTAAAGATTCCGACGATGTGCTCCGCGGTGCGCGCCAAAAGATAAGGCAAAAACAAAATCAGGAAAAACCATCGCCCGAGGGAGACTCCCCTTCGCAAGGCGGTGAGCCGGCGGCTCCCGACGCTGCTCCTGTCGTAGATGAGCCGCCGGCGGTAATCAAAGAAGGCCAACCGGATGAGCCTTTTAGCACAGAGCCCCAGCCTGAGAGTGCGCCTCAGCCAGCGCAGCCGGCTCAACCAAAGCCAGACATTCCCCGTCAATTTATTGTCGATGATCCCTATGAGTCATACATCAAGGTAAATGATGATGACGTGAACTCTGTAATGAGTGCGCCGGCAAACCGTGACCAGTTGCTCGCCGGCGGCCTGTCGGATTTCAATGGCACAAAGCTTCCGACTGAAGACGGCATACAGGCACGTATCGAGGCGATCTCGCAAAAATACTCTGGCAAGATTACTGAGGCTAAACGCGACGAGATCTCGAGAGAAGCAACCCGGCAGATGGCTGACCTCGTGGGTATGAACCCGCGGAAGCTTACTGAAGCAATACTGAACCGTAAATCGGGCCAAGCCATCGAGGTCGAGGGCATGGGCTTAGCCGAGACAATATTGGCGGCCCGTGATTTGCTGGTAAGTGAAATGCGAAAGCTCGATGGGCTGGCTGAGGCTGCTAAAACAGGATCTGAGGAAGACCTGTTGCGGTTTAGATATCAGATGGAGCTGGTCGCTAACTTGCAAGCAAATGTGAAGGGGGCTCAGAC
>Ga0209645_1000629_pt1 | contig 18077 bp, 7 predicted proteins | sample ETNvirenome_6_30_FD_184070 | JGI IMG/M metagenome (GOLD analysis project Ga0209645, IMG submission 184070) | Marine viral communities from the Pacific Ocean - ETNP_6_30 (SPAdes) (version 2) | ecosystem: Environmental > Aquatic > Marine > Oceanic | place: Pacific Ocean | collected 2013-06-19
AATTATCTTTATACCATTGCATTTGCCTATCACCTAATTTACCTTTAGCTAAAGTTTTATATAATAAACCCGTAAAGTCTTCGGCACTAGGCGGAATAAAGAAATTGAATTTACCTTTACTTGCACCTCTTACAGCTGCTTTAGCTGGTGAAAATCTTTTATATGTTTCAATACCGGTCTTAGCTTCAATAATATCATTAAATGCCTCATCTAAGTTTTGTGATTTGCTGTATTTAATTCTAGCTTCATTAGCTTCATTATCAAGCTCTTGCATTTTGTCTAATACCTGTTCATTAGTACTACCCTTAGGTAAGCGTTGAGATTTAGGTAATTCTAAATTATTTTTTATTGCAGCTTTAGATTTTGATTTGCTTAATTTTACTTGAGCTTTATCTGTGGGTACTATAGCATCGGTTAATATTAATGGGGCTAATCCTGCATTTGCTATAGCTTTTGATGCAGCTTCATAGCGGGTTGGTTTAGTTGATTCAATTGGTTTTTGTAAATTTTTATTTTCATCTAATGGAGAGGTTGATCTTAGTGATTTTCCAGCAATTCTTACTTTATTTATAACGTCGTCGTATATTTTTGGAATAATAGCAACTCTAAAGTTTTCCATTATTTCTTCAAATGTTTGAGCGTTTTTATTTCCAACAATTATTTTTGCTAATTGTCTTAAAGTTTCAGAAGCCGGTTGAGTATGTTCATATCTATAATCAGAAGCTTTATTTAATCCTTTTACTCTAAATTCTAACCCGGGAATAGCAGCTGTTCTAATTAAACCATTAATATTAGAATTAAAAGTATTTAATACCATTCCAATTTTTACTTTATCTTTTCTACTTTTGTTAGAATTTTGATATGCATTAGTTAACTTTTGTATTATTTTTTTAAACCCCTGCTTTTGATTTTCTGCAAATTTTATTCGTTCAGGCAAAGAAATATCCCATTCTTTTTTATTTATAAATCCTTTAGGAGATTGTGTAGGAACTATTGGGGTTTTATATATAATTCCATCAATTTCTACACCTTTTCTAGGAATCCATTTTACATTTTTATTTATAGCATTAGATAATATATTTTCATAATAATCTTTTCTACCGCGAGTTAAAAATTGATTAGATCTTCTTTTGCCATCAACAACTGCACGCTCTAATAATATATTTTTATTTTCATTAAATTCTTTTTCTGTTAATTCAAGTGACTCAAAGCCAATTTTATTATCTAATAGTTGTTTATCCCCAACTTTGTATTGTCTACTAATAACAGGATCTATAATGTTTATCCACTCCTGAATGCCTACATCTTTAATCATAGACGACGACAAATCTTTTAATTCTATTCTACCAGAATTAATATCAGATATATTATTAAAGCTAAAAGCATCGCTGGGAGATAATCCAAAAACTTTACTTAATGCTCTACTAAATAATATTCTGCTTTCTTTTGAATCTGAAGGTGCTGTTTCTTCACTTTTAAATACTTTAGGATTATAAACTATAAATGCTGTTTCCCCCTCTAATGGAAAAGTATATGATTTCCACCCTAATTCTTTTTGAAATTTTTGAACCATAGATTCATATAATCTTTGCCTACTTGGTTCTTTACCCGTAAATGTTATTGAATTTAAATTGTCTTGTTTAATTATATCTAATACACTATTTGCTACAATACTAAATACCTTAATAGAATCTTTTGCTCCAACTTTGCCAGTTATTTCAGATGAGCCAAGTTCATCGAAAAAAGCCATAGCCATTGATTTAGGATCCTTAACAAAAGCATCATCTTTTATTCCTTCTGTTTGTTCTAAAATTTCATAATCAAAATCATCATTTTCAAATAATGAAATTCTAAAAGTTTGATTAGCTGCATTAAAATTATAAAATTTATTATTAGGAGCTAAAGGATTTAAAAGATCAGGCACCCAAGTTCCGTCTCCTTTAGTATTAAAACTATATAATAATCTACTCCCTTTGCCAGTTTCAATATCGGTTTTTTGTTGGGGAGTTAAATCTTTCTGCTGTCGTACCTCTTGGTTTGTAGCAAATTTAGCGAGTACATTAATTAATCCTTTAGCTGTTTGAGCTTGTTTATCCCTAGGCCCGGCAGTTCTTTTGCCTTCGATAATACCTATAGCTTTTAGAATTGAACTATTGTCAATACCTTTATTTTTTTCATAAGGTACTATACCAGCTTTTTTTGTAGTTCTTTCCTTACGTGTATATAAATTAGGGTCTTTTAACAAGTTATTAGGTACCCCAGTTGCAGTACCTATAAGACCCTCGCTAACAGGTGCGCCTTCTAAAACAGCCGCCTGGGGCAAAGCTTGTCTAATAATATCTATGTTTTCTTCAATAAAGTTTATTACCGCACCAAGTTCTCCTTGTGTAAAATTAGAGGCGCCAGCAAACTTTTTAGCAGGTATACCAATTTGTTTAGCAAATACCTTTATTGCAGCATTTGGTAATGTTTTAAAAGTAAGTTCGTCTTCAGTTAATTCTAAATCCGCAACAACGTCTTCAAGCGCTTGTTGATTTTCTGCGCTAAGTGTTTCTTTTTTAACTTGTTTTTTAGCTTTAGCAGGTGCGACTTCAGCCTCTACTTCGGGAGCGGCTTCAGCAGCTACCTGTGGCGCTTCTGTAATATCACCCGCAAATTCTTCTTCTAATACCCTACGAGAAGCTGTAATAGCTCTTACAGGTAAGAACTTATTAATATAAGCAGCTAAAGGAACGTTAGATGCAGGATCATATGCTTGTATTAAATCAAGTATACCACCAGCTCCTGTTTCAATTTCATCAGTAAGTAATTGTCTGTCAAAACCTGGTGCATTTTTACGCTGCTCTACTATTTTATTAGTTATAGGTTTAAACTGTTCTATTATTTCTAAAGCACCATTAATACCTTTTTCTTCATATATTTCTTGAACTTTATTAGATGCTTCTTCAGACCTTGATTCTTTAATTACTGTTTCTGCTTGTTTAACTGCTGGTTCTTGAATATCTAATTTAACTCCTTCTTCAGCTGTTTTTATTTGCTGGCTAGTTAATTTACCTTCTTGTATATTTTTATTATAATCTCTAATAAAATTATATACATCTCTTCCTGTATCAAATCTAACTTTGACTCCGCCTACCTGTAGTATTTTAGAAATTATATCACGAAGTTTTGTAAATATATTTTCTTTAAATTTTATATCTCCCGTTAAAATAGCATCAGAAAATAATGTAAGAGCTTCTTCAGCTTGAATTTCAGCTGGCTGATCTTGATACTGTTGAAGTCTTTGTGCAAAATTACTATCTTTAACTTGATTTATATCAATTTTGTTAATATATTCCATTAAGGAATTACCTAATTGTAAAGCTGTATTAGGGGAATCTTTAACAGTTTTGTATAAAATAGCATGTAAAAATTCATGAGCAGGAGCAGCAACTGCTATTTCTTTATCCGCAATTTCTTTGTTTATTACAATAGTTTGCTTTCCGTCTTTATTTTGAATTATAAATCCTTGTTGAGAAGATGCTTTAATATTCTGATCTTGCTCGTTTAAAAAAGCTTCTGTTTCTGCTGTAGTTGCAAACTCTTGAATATCTAAATCAGTAATATCTTTAGCTGCTTCTCTTATTTTTTCAACTTGTTGAGTCACGGCTTTTGATCCAATACCTTTTAAATCTTCATCAATCTGCTTTATTCTATCAGATTGTTCAATAGTTAAATTTGGCTCACCTATTTGCTCAATTTGATTTTTTAATTGATTTTTTTCTTTCATTAACTGAACAGTAGTAGCCTGATCTTGTTCATTTAATCTTAAAGACTTTATTTGATTTGTAGCGCCTTGAGTTTCCCTAAAATTTAATTTTATAGCATCCCCTTGTTCTTGTGTAATATTTCCTTTTTTAATTTCAGAATCTACACTTCTTTGCAATACCTTATCTGAATTTTTTAATTGAGATAATTTTATTTGTGTTTCAGTAGTTTTTTCTAAAGGATCAAATGCATAAGAAATATTTGTATATTCTGTTGGTTTTATTTCAGCATTTACCTTTATTTCTTGTATTAAATTACGCCCTAATTCAACTCCTTTAGCTAAATTAATAGGTGCCCCATATAATCCACCACCACCAAGTCCGGCTAAAAATGCATCGGCAACCCCTTCGCTAAAAGGTTTTCCATTTACTAAATTTTGAGTTATTTGAGTGCCAACCTCTTCAAGCCCTTCTCCCACTATTGAAACAGGAACGCCAAATTTTTGTAAAGCTCCTTCATACATAGAAATAATTCCATCTTTAAAAGTTTTACTACCCTGTTCAACACCTTCTTTAGCAATAATATTTTTATATGTTTTTCCAATAGCCCCACTTCCAAGCACTCCTTCAAAAAATCCTTCTGATAAACCAATTAAAGTTGATTTTAAAAGCATTTCTGCTTTTTCTTGATCAGGGTATTCTTCTTTTTGAGTTCTCATTTCTCCAGCAGCTAAAGGAATACCGCCTCCTAATGTTAAAGCAGTTCTCGACAAACCAGCGGCTCCTCCAAACATTAAAGATAAACTTACAGGCGCAGATTCTGCTAATGTTTCTCCTAGCAAATAAAAGCCTTCACTGATATTGCCTTTAGAAAAATTTTCCCCAATGCCTCCTTTTATATTATTTAAGTCTTTATATTCTTCTTGTATTTTGCCTAACTTATTTTGTTCATCTATTAAAGAATCTAACAAAGACCGAGTTCCTATAGATTCTTCAAATTTTGTTAAATCCGTTTCAGGTAACCCTAAAGCTCTATTAACAGGATCACTTACTAAGGATCCTATTTCATAAATAAAAGAAGGCACTGATAGCAAATATTCGCCTAAAGCTTTATCACCTTTTTTTAATGATCTTAATAAAGACTTTGCGCTGCCTTCTTCTTTAAGTTTACTTCTTAAATTATCATTTATTTCTTTTCTTCTGTTTGCAAGAGTTGCATATTCTTTTATTCTTTTAGGAGAATCTAACGCATCTATTTGCATATCATCTCCTGCTATAACTTTTATTCTATCATCAATTTTTGTAATATCATCTATTAAATCTTCAGTTGTTCTTTCTGAAGGGTCAAAAGTTACCACAACCTCCTCTAATTTAACAGGCTGACTAGAGATTTTTGCTTGGTCTAATGCATTTTGTTTTCTTCTTTTAAATATAGCCTCAGGGCTATTGTCTATTTCTTGAGACTCCGAAGAACCATTTTCCAAGTTGGATGCCGTATCGCTTACCTCCACAGTTGCATCCACTGTCTCCTGTGAAGGGGTTTCCTTTCCCTCTTCGTCGGGATCGGTTTCTTTTATACCTGGATTTTTTTCAAATAGCTCATCAAGAGTATAACCTTTAATAGATGCAATTTCCTCAATATCATCTTGAGTTAGTACGGTATTATTAAAAATATAATTTGGCATATTATTTTATTTGTTGTAAAATAGGATCTAAACGGCCTGTTCCTTCCGTAGCAGCTTCTTGAACGGGTCCCATTTCAGGGGTTATTAATTTTAAAAAATCATTTTTAAATCTTCTGCCTACAGCATCATTACCTATTCCTGGATATTTATTTAAAACAAGCGTAAAAAACTTATTAGCTTGCTGTTCATTACTTAAATCAAATTGTTCAGCTGCTGTTTTTTCTGTTTCTGGTATAATCACTATGTTAGTTTGTGCATCATATTGTACATTAGGCACATCCATAAATTGTGCCCAACTAGTAGCAGGATTATTTTTAAATCTATTATATAATTCTTCCGGTGTTATATTTAAATATCCATAACCTTTGCCTCCTGAACCCGGATCTTTATCACTATCTTTACCAGCTAATGATATATAATCTTTTAATTTTTTATTATTAGGTATAAGCTTGCTTGCGTATTCTGTATAAGCTCTTTTAAACTCTATTTGCATAGGGCTATTTTGTTTTACAAGCTCTACATCATCAAAAGACTTATTAGAGTTTTTTCCAATAATAGCCCATATATCTTGAGCTGCTCTAGGGTCTTGAAAAAATGATTCCGCTTGAGCTTCAATAATAGGGGTCATTGTAGTAGCTATAGTACCAGTATTAGCTTTTGCATGTAATGAACCGTAATTAGTTCCTTTTATAGGTATTACATATTCAAATTTAGAAAGTCCTTTATCGGTAAGATTGCCATTTTCATCTAAAAATTTTTGTGCTTTATAAGAGTTAGTTATCATTGAATTTATATCCGTTACTTTTCCCGGATCATAATTAAAAAATAACATTGCATCCTTATCAATTGCACCGTCAATATTTTCTCCTGAAAATTTCACCCTATAAGAACCAGTTGTTGCATCATAATAATATTCTTTATTACCAGCTGCTAATCCCGTATTAACATTTTGAGCAGCAACATAATCAGGTGTTTCTGGCCTGCTCATTGACATGCCGTTTTGTAATCCCGCAATAGATGGATCAAATTCATCTTTATAAAACTGGGCAGAAGCATTGTCAGCTTGAATTATATTATATAATTGTGTAAGGCGCTTTGAGTAATCTGCATTTTCTTTTTGTGCTTTTTTTAGCTCCGCATTATTTGAAGCTTTTTTCATGCTTAAAGCACTATTGGTAATATTATCTAAAAGCTCATTTGCTATTTTAAAAGCAGAAGGATCCGCATTTAGCTTATTTAAATTAGCTAATACTTGATCTTGTTTTTTAAGACCATATTCTAAAGCCCAATCTAATTGAGCCTGAACTTTTTTAGCAAGCTCATCATTTTTTTGCCTTGTAAAATCAATATAGTCTGTTGTTGCTTTTGTTACACCAGCTATTGTGTTTGCCCAAATTTGTCCTGATTGTCTATCTACAACCGCTTGTGGATTTTCGTATGCTCCCATAATTTAGTTTATTGTCGTTAGTTGTAGAAAAAATAATTAGAACTACTATCTTGTACTCCCGGAAGACTTGTTGAGCTATAGCCTGAAGGATTATAGCTAGAGCCTGAATTTTGTATTTGGAATACATTTTCATTTGCTTTAAATGGATCTACAACGTTATTTGTATATCCACCTAAATCTGAAGTGTTTTGTGAAGGATTATATGCTGCTTTTGCATAACTACTAGCAATACCCGCTGCACTTGTAATACCAGCTCCCATTATGTTAGCAGCATCAGCTCTGGCTTGAGCGGCAACTTGCTGTTGACCCGTTATTTGGGCTTGTTTTCTATTAAGCTGTTCTGTTTCCCTTCTTTCTTTTTCTCCAAAAACAAATGCTCTACCAGCGGCAGTAGATTGTTGAATTCTCTGGCCCTCGGCTAATTGTATGCCTTGTAATCTTCTTTGTTCTGCTAATTTATTAGCTTCTAAAGTTGCCTCTCCTTGGGCTCTTAGCTCTTCATTTCTTTTTTCTTGTTGTTCTATATTTGCAGCTACCCCTTGTTTACTTCTGGCCGCTGCCTGTGCTAAGGCTGTAGCCCCTCCTGCGCTAGCCCCTGTTGCTGCTAATAAATCTAATGTATTAGCTAAAGCTATATCTGTCTGCTCTATTTGCATTTCAGCTGCTTTAGTTGCAACACCTAAACTTTCAAATGGATTAGTCATTTGATCAGATAAATCTTCAGCCATACCTGAAAGATCTCTTATTTGATCGTAAGGATTTATAATAGGCTGTCTGTTTCTTTCTAATGCCGCAAGCTCTCTTTCTCTTCTTCTTGCCTCCGCTCTTGCTCTTCTAGCTCTTCCACTAGCCCCAATACTTCCAAAAAGACTGCCAAATAAACTAGCCGCGCCCCCTATAATAGCCGCGGTGGCCGCGCCACCCGTTGGGTCTAACCTTATTAGCCCTTCAATTTCATGGCCATACCATGCGAGTTTTAAAATTTCAATTATTCCTTCCATTTGTTATTATTAATAAGATGATTCTGCGTATTCCGAAGATACAGCAAATAATTCTTTTGGGCCGCCAAAATCAGTAACAGCATCGGTAGACATCGTAACTGTAGCAAAATGTCCTTTAATACCGCTCATTTGATTACCAAATCTAACTTCGCCAGGAACCACAATGCTATTATTAACTATATTAGACATATATTTGTTTTCTTTTCTACTAAATCCTGCCCTGTTTATTGGTGGTATTAATTGTGTCGGAAATTGGTTACCGTAATTATCATAAGCACCCTCATTATAACTATATATTAAAGCGGCTGTATCTTGAGTATTAGTTGTAGGAAAAGTTAAAAAATCAGGTGCTGTATCTGCAACTCCAATACCTGTAAAATCTGATTTAATACTATTTACTTGCCAGCCATTACTTCCTTCGTAATTTACTGTTTTAAATACCTTAGACATACTTGGTCTAGGGTTAAATATAAATGTTACGCTAGAGGTATTATCTACTCCGTAAAAATTGCCCCTATTAACAGTCATACTATTATGGCGATACAATGCAGCAGTATTTGTTCCATTATTAATAGTATAAAAATAATTTTTTAAGCTAAACCCTAAACTAGGTTTATAATTAAAAAAGCTATTCCACCCGTTTATACTATCATCAAAAGATAATGTAAAATATTTATTAGTTTCAGGTTTGCCTAAAGCATTATTTGTAAAAGACGCATTAGCGGTTTGAAGTGATACAACATATTGTTTATTATAAATATCCCACATACCTACAGCTTTACCAGCAACAAAAGGTTTACCTTGATCTAGCTCGCTTAGTTTATCTCTAAAAAAGTCATACATACCATACCGCTGTATTTCTTCTAAGCCATTATTAGATAATCTTAATACAGCGTTTCTATCTTTATCAGTAAAGTATTGTCTAAACCCGTAAACAGCGTGGCTTTCGGGATTTCTACTAATACCAAAATTACCTGCGTAAGCCTGAGGCTCGCCTATAACCATATTGCTAGTTGTAACAGTAGGATTGCCTTCTGCGGAATATATAATATTTTTATTTATAGGTGCCCTACTAACTTTATCTTCTTGAAATATAGTTAAATAATAATCTTGAGCATAAAGTTTTTGTATTGAACCATAAGCAGGGTTTAAACTACGTGTTATATCTGTGCCTACGCTGAATACATTAGTTTCATTAATACCAGTACTAGAATTAAATATACCTGAATATATTAAAGAATTATTTCTAAATGTTGCATTAGGTTCTTCTTCAACTAAATATGCTCTTGGCCCAAAACTTACAGATGTATTATTGTATCCCCCTCTAATTCTAGATTCTTCAATAGTCCAATTCTTAGCAATAATTGCACTATTAGAAGTTTCTGCATTGCCTTGATTATAACCGCCTAAAGTTTGAGGTATGCCAAATGACCCATTCCAAACTGGGGTGGATGAAGAGTTTAAAACTTTCTTTAAAACGAAGCTATTAAAATATTTTACTTCTATAGTTGCTGGCATAATATATTATTACTTATTTATTTATAAATTTAATTACCAACCTTGGTATTCCATAGCCAAAGAAGGATAATTTGAATTAGCTAAACTTTTTAATCCTGTACTATCAAAATAAGCTACCCATTTTCTATGTATATTTTGTGTTAATCCTGGATTTCCCGTTGAACTTGTATTAGAGTAATCTGTTCCATAAGTAGCGTTAATGGAAGAATCATTAGAGCCAGCTGTGTATGCAAACCATCCAGCATTATCTGGAGTCCACTCTTGGGTAAGATCGGCATTTGTATAAAATTTACTTACATATTTCATATGCCATTCTCTAGCATAAAGAGTTTGATTTGTAGATTGAGTGGAGGCAATTTGTGCTGTATTTACAGCAGTATTGCTTACTCTATACTGATAAGAATATATATTATTACCTCCATAAGCTGCTGGGTAATAAAAATCTCCAAAAAACACATTAGCACTAACTAATCCGCTAACTATATTAAAACCATTTTCTGGACATTCGGATGATCCATAGCCTACTACTATAGGGTCAGATGATCCCGTTGAACTTTTTATTCCCCAAGGGTATCTAACTATTATTCTATAATCACCAAATTTGTCTGCAATATTAGCATATGGTGATTTACCTATTACAAAAGTTTTTCTTGCAATAGTATTTTGAATATTCCCATTAAGCGCTTTTACCTGTGTATTAGCTTCTAAACAATCAATATTTGCAATATTACTAGAAAAGCCATTATCATTAACTCTAGATGAATTAAAATAAAAAGGTAAATCTCTTTGGTTTATTATACCAGCGCCACCCACTGAACCTCCCGAAGCAAAAGCTGTTCTATTTATTTGTGACCCTCCAAAATTTATAGGTTTACCCTCAATATCTGTTGCTGTAACCCAATTATTACCCCCGCCAAATGGTCTATACTGTAAATAAACAGGGTACATAAGTAAAGGATAATCATTTTGTGTTAAGCCTTCTAGCCCAGCGTCTAATTGGTTAAAATTAATTTCTACTCCTATAAATGCTGTTCCTTGCCGTAAACCAGCTTGAGCTTGGTCTAATGTTGTTGCATCAGCTGAAGACTGTATAGCCATCGCATTTTGATTTTTATTAAGCATGTAAAAACTAGGACAGTCTGGGACAGAGTTAAGAATTTGAGTTTGTGCTCCTCCACTTACATTTACTTCATTTATATCATTACTTAATTGCAATCCGCTATAAGGAGCTCTAATATCGTTATTACTGGTGCTTGACACCCCTGGCAAAGGTATACTTCCTGCAGCGTTTGTTCTATTATTTACAAAATATAAAGCTCCTGATTCCCCGCCTGAATTAGCAACACTATATCCATATTTAGAAGTTGAGCCGAATTCTACATTAAGAGCTTCATTTCCAAATAAAACAGTAAGTGGCAAATTAGTAGCCTCTGTTGGGCCGCCCGCATCTGTTAACGTAATAGTTATTGGATAAGGGCCAGTTAAATCTTGAGTAGTTGATAATTCTCCTGCGGCATTTATACTAAATATACTTTGATTAGCAGGGGATGTAATTGACCAACTTAAGTCTTCAGTATTTAAACTCGTATCGGCCGTACCATTTACACCTGCAAATGTAGCTAATGTGCCTGTATAGCCAGCCGTAAATTGTAAAGTAAGATTGTTAGGAACGGGATCAATACTTACAGCCGGCTGATTTGGAATTGTATATGTTTTAAAAACAGGAGAAGTGTTTGCTAAAGGTACTTCAAATCCTGCAGAACCAGCGGGGTTTCCGTTTACATCAGTAAAATTAACCGTTATATTATATATTTTTTCTGTTCCGGCTTCTAAGCTATAATAAAAATCTTTAGTGCTTTGTATTTTATATCTATACCAAGTATCTTGATTTTGACTATCATAAGGAGAACTTGTTGGGGGGACTTCAACAACAGTAAAAAAGGTAATTTTATCATCTTCCTCACTTAAACTTGTAACGCTAGCTATTGAAGCGGTTAGCCGATTAGCTGGTAAATCTTGGTTTACAGCTTCGCCTAAAGAGTTAACATCTGTAGGGGCCCACCCTTCACCTGAGGTAGATGGTAAAATATCAACATTACCATTAGCATGACTTTGATTTTCATTAAAATCTACTGTAACATTCCCTATAGCACCTGTAACAACATTAGTCGTACTTTCTATTGCTGTATTAAGTTCTGATATTAAACCGCTAGTGGACGTTTCATAATATATATCTAATCTTGATTCAACAGGCTGAGTTTCAAATACACCTAATAAAAAATTATATGAGCCCGAAGCCCCTACTGAACCTATAGGGTTTGATGCTATTTGTGATATTCTTCCAACTAAAGGATTAGATGTTGTATCGTATATATCTGTAACATTTTGTCCAAATAAGTCTTCTTCTTCGGCAATAGTAATTACGGTATTAGATTGATTTCCTGGATAAAATTGTTTATTATAAGTTGGAGGCCCAGCCGCATCTGGAGTAACTCTTCCGAATAATTGTACTGAACTTCTAAATTGTTTTTGTTCAGGGCCAACTTCAGATAAATCTCTAGGTACTTTATTTACATTATCATTAATCAATGTAACAAATCCAACTGTACCAGCAGGATCATCAGTAGATACACCATTTGGAGGACCATCTAAAATTCCAGGTAAATAAACATTATAATATTCTTGTTCAAATTGTTTAACTACAACTTTATAGCTATACCAACCTAATGGGTTATAGTTATTACCCGAGCCGCTATAAAGGCCTGGTATACCAGATCCAGCTGGAATTGGTGATGGGGTAGATATAGGGCTGTTGAATAATATTTTTAAAGCATCTCCAGGCCAAGAAGCAACTGGAGTATCAGTATTATTTCTATATGGATGATAATGAGTTGAAGCAGCAAATGTCCCGCCCCCGCTTGTTATAGAGGCGTCTGCGAACTGAGATAATAATACAGTAGAAGATCTTCCATATCTATCTGAAACAACAATTCCTACTTGGTAATTTCTATTTTGCTTTAACGTGCTATTAGGATATTCCACAATGCTAGTTGTATCTTGCGCTGAATTAGTGGCCCCTATAGTAAAGGTTGATTTATCAAAAGCTCCTATTTTATAATCTAATTGAGAAGTAAGCTGACCATTTAAATCTTGAAAAAGTGGGGTATGTTTATCTTGAAAATTACCATAAATAATTCTATTACCTGAAATTTCTTGAGAAAAAGCTTTTACAGGAACTTTGTCATACACCCTGACTAAATCTGCTTCTGGCAAAGTTTTATAAGGTTTTAAGCTTTGATAAACATAACTTATAGTAGAACCTGTATATGTTGTTGCAAATTGATTATTAACTAATAAGGTATCTACCACTTGCACAGCCTGCCCATCTGATTCTTTATAAACAATATCAATTTCTGTAACTTTTAAAATATTATTTAACGTAGCGCCAGTAATAGCCGAGCCATCTATAGCTTTAGGCAAAGGAATATTTAAAGTAATTTCATTTACTTTATTTTCCATAAATGCGACTATTGTGCTTCTAAAAGCAGCCTCTTCGTCTTCTGCATAAAAATACCCATCTTGTTTAGGTATAAAACATTCTTGTGTAAAAGGCGCTAACACTGAATATTCGTTATCTTCAAATTTAAATCTATAGCTAAATCTTACAAATTTATCTTCTAAATAATCTGGATCTCCCGCATAATCTGTTTTTAAATATGGGTTTGCCGGAGGGTTTTGGTCTGCTGGGTTAATTTTAGGTAAAGATGTACTTACTACATCTTTCATAGTAGTTTCATATTCCCCTGCTATAGAGCTTTCTTGATATAAATTTATAGCCTCATAAGGCGCAAATTTTGCAACAGATATATGATCTTCAGTAGTATAATATCCTAAAGTTTTATTAATATTTATTTTTCTTGGTTGATTTCTATTATCTGTCCAAAACAATAAATTTTCAACTATATTAATTCCATATATAGGATTTTGCGTAGAAAAATTTAAAAATGATCCTTCAACTAATTTACTAGAAGTATTATTCAAAGCATCATAAGCATAAATAAAATTAGATTTTGTAAAATCATATGAAGTGCCTGTATTATTAGTTAAAAATATATATACAGTATCATTTACAGGATTTACAATGTGGCCTATAGCTTGTAATCCCGGACTTCCGGGTTCTAAAGCTTGAAAGTCTCCTTGCGGCAGCAAAGCATTACCCAATACATTTTCTAATGCCCCCACATCATCGCCTTCTGATTTGCTAACTTGTATATTAAAGCCTTGTCTATATTCGTCCCGAGGCACTAGTCGTGCATCAAGATCTAAATTCATTTTAGACTTTATAAAAGCATTTTTAACTTCTGCCATTTATTTAACTTTTAATCCATTTAGATTTATTACGCATTACTTGAACTATTTCATCTAATTTTATATTAGATAATCTAATTTTTGCATTACGAAGTTTTGCACTTTTTTCTTTTTTATATCTATTAACTATGTATTCAGGAGTATTAACTTTAGTAGATAAAACTGCATGATTAACATATGCGTATATGGCTTCTTCTGCCATTTTAGGTACTTTCATATTTTGATCATATGCAAGCCCGTCAGATATATATTCAAATATTACTAAAGCGTCTCTTAAATTACTTGAAAAAGATATTTTGCCTTCGCGATGATTCATAGTAAACCATCCATTTTTTTGTGATGTTTCAGGATTTAACCCGTATCTTTCGCCCCAATAGCCTTCAAAGCCAAACCCGTACCATGTACCAGGATATATGCCTTTATTTACATCTGCTAAATTTAAATTCCCGTTAATTATTTTGTCATTTGCTTTAGCCCATCTAGCTTCTGTTAAAGATGTTGCATTTAAATCCTCGCTAAAATTATCCTGTATAGGAAAGCCTTGCCAATCTTGAGGCAGTAAACTATCGGGGTTTGAGGTTAAAGTTGTAGGGTATATAATATGTTTTACTCCTAACTGGTCTACCCAAGACATTTTAACATAATTAACGTAATCTTGAGGCATTGGAATAGATAGACTTGGGGGGACAGTAGCTTCTTGAGATTTTATGCTTGGTAAAGTATCATAACTAAACTCTTGTAAAGCACGTTTAACATGAAATATAACATCATTTCGCTTTACATTTTGTATAATTTTACCTTGCCCAACATATCCTACTAAAAAATTTGTTACTAAGTCAGAAACTTTAATATACGCATAACTACCGTAATTTTCTTCTACAGTATTACCAAATGCATCTTTATTTCCATAATTACCTCCAGTTAATGTTTTTAATTGAACTACTATAACTGTATTTTGAGCAGGTACTGCGGGAATAGTTATAATATTATTTTCTACAGTATAAGGCTGTATATACTCAGTATAAGAGCCCGCTATACCAGTAGGGCTTGTATAAAGCTTAAAATTATTTTCTGCATAACTAGCTATAGTAGGGTTATTATTTTTAAATACTAAATCTGTATTAAATGTAGTAGTAAAAGTATTATTAACCCCGTCTGCTAAAAATGTTTGTGATCCAGCGTAATATTGTGCATTAGTCTCTTGTATTAAACCTCCATTTGGTTTTGCCATAACTTATTAACTTTTTTCATTTATTTCATCCATTTGCACTTGCTGTGCTGCCGCTTGAACTATTTGAGGGTCCCTGATTATAATTCCAGCATATTGTAATATTCTTAATATTACTTCTGTTTGCTCGCTTTCGTGAAGTTCAAAATTAATAGATCCTGTAGGCTGTGTAGATGCATTGTATTCTACTTCATTATATAAGTATTCGCCTAATGTTCCCACATTAAATCCCCAAATAACATTAGATGGCTTTTTAACATATTCAACCTGCACATTGTTTTGAATACTATCTGGCTTTATAAATAAATAATTATTCTCATACAAATATGTTGGGAATGTTTCAGTTGCTTTTGTTAATTTGGATTTTTCAGAAGTATAAAAATCATTTCTTTGAAGTCTTTGTATAAGAACTTCGTTTTTATATGTTACTTCCCCCAACCTATAAAGGTTTACAGTTCTACCATAAGAATCAGTAGTGGGTAAAGTAAAATAATTAGTAGGGGTAGGTGATGTGCTGTTGTATATGGCATTACCAAACGTTTTAAATATAGCTACTTTTTCATCTATATTTTCTAGCCTATTAGCGTAGTTTAAATCGCTTTGAGGAACTCTAGCTTGCTGATTTAAATCTTCAAAATATTTCTCAAATATTTCAAGTTGAACCTGTGTTCCTACTTTGTTAAATTCATCAGGAGTCATATACCCCCTTTGTTCTTTATTTAAAATAGACAACACTGTTTGATATACAGTATTTACGTTTATTGCCATTTTTATTTTTTGTTATATAATAGTAAGGCCGCCAAAAGACGGCCCTACACATTATAAATATTACACGTTATGAAAGTTTTTTCTCTATAGATTTATATATTTCTATACCTTCATCAGTTTTAAAGAATGCAGCCATGGCGGAATATGGATTTTCGTCAAATGGTACATTCATTATTTTTCTACCTGTTTTATTCCAGCTAAATGTTCTTTGATCTTGCGATAAAGATAACAGCCCTAATTCAGTAGCGTTAATTGCTACGTTTCTTAGCTGCACATTTTCATCATTAGCAAGCTCTAAAAATAATTGCGCATTTTCTTTTGCAAATATTAATAAATCTCTTTTAATTTCTTTAGAACTCATTTCAGATACTCTAGATCCTACTTCAACTCTTAAAATAGCTTCAGCTTGATCTACATCCATATCTCTTGCAACATTTAAAGCCTCAATAATATATTCAATAGTTTCTAAATCATCTACAGCTTCTTCAACCGGATTAAACTCTGAATATTTAATATCCTTCATAGGGTGATAAAGAGATAATAATTTTTGTAAATTTTGTTTTTCTTTGGTTACCGTTAAAGTGCCATCTCTGAAAACAATATGCCCTAATGTAGCTTCCCCTGATTGTTCATCAACCAAAGGTGAATTTTGATTAGTAGCGTATCTTAATTCTCTTTGTTCATTTTTTTCTTGATCAAACCACAATAATGGATAACGCGGAGTATGACGAGAAGCAATAGTATATGTTAAAGGAGTTTTTAATCCTTTTAATAAATAAGTTCTGTCTTTAATTTCCCATTTAGGTTTAGAGGGTTCAGAAACTTTTACTGCAGGTTTTGCAATTTCTTTTTTTTCAATTACTTGAGGTGCAACCTCAATATCTTTTACTGCTTTTGTAGCTTTTTTAGCCATGATATAATAAAATTAAATAGTTAAAAGGTAAAAACTACCCCCGCTAATACAACGAGGGTAATTTATACCGGGTAAATTATGATGCAGTAAACAATACAAAATTGTTAGCACCTTGTACACACAAACATCTTTCAGACAAGAAGTGAACGTCCATAGAGTCAATGTCAGAAGTGAAAGCACCTCCAGCAGATCCAGTAATCCAAGACTTCATTCTTCTATCCTCGGTTTGAGAAGCTCTGTAACGAACGTGCAAGAAGGGTCTACGAATATTAGAACCTAAAATTTGATCGTATACAGTTGATGTTCCAGCAGGAATAAGAACTCCATCAATTGCTGAAACAGCTACTCCACCTCTTGTAGAAGCGTCGTTAAGATATTTCCAGTCAGTTTTATAAAAGTCATAAGAACCTCTTCTAAATCCTGAAAATCCAAGATTCAAAGCCATTTCTTCAGAGTTTTCAAATAGACCGAAAGCAGTACCTCCTCCGATACCAGAAGAAATATTAGCTAGCATATCATCAAAATCCAAAGATGTTTTTCTATTTAAGAAAAGCATATTCTCTTCAATAGCACCTTGAGTATCAAGATTTTTAAGAATACTGTCAAACTCGCCTAGTCCAGCGGCAGCGCTAAAGTTATTTAGTACATTACCTCTAGCTTCAACAGCAGCAAAAAGTCCTTCAGTTCCGCCATAATCAGAAGCAAGTCCAGCAACTCCAGAACCTGCAGCAGCTTTTTCACCTTCAACCATTGACATTTCTAAGTAATCTTCAAAACGCAATCTGGTTTCAGATTCAGCTTTTAAATACCATAAATAGCCAGACGTTCCATCTTCAGTGGCAACTTCAACCCAACCAATCTGAGCCATATCAGAGCCATTAACTCTGTATTTTTCTTTAATAATAATTGGTGAATTGCTAAATTGAGTGAAAGAAGGGGTTACGCTTCTAATATCAGCATCTCCAGTTCCTTTTCTATATTCAGAACCATATACAAATATTTTAAGATTTGATGGTGATCCTGATCCGAAAGTAGCGGCTAAGTCAGCTCCTGTATATGTAGCAACAGTAATTGTAGCTAAAGTAGCAGAAGTATCAACACTATTAGTAACTAAAGCTTTTACTTCAGCTCCGGTAGTGGGATTCATAACTACAATAGTCTGATTAATTGAAATTGCATTATCAACAAAGTTAGGTCCAGCTGTAGCATTAAGTACAAAAGTTAAAGTTGTTGCGCTAGCTTTAGTAACATTGTCATATGCAATATGCAATCTATTTTGCTCTGACCAAATTACTTGATCTGAGGTCATAGGCATTTCTGCTCCTACCATACGTAAGAATCCAGAAAGAGTTCGGTTTCCATATCGCTCTACTTCTTGTTCGTAGATTTCAGGAAGATATTGT